>WBZP01006274.1_pt1 | contig 11808 bp, 5 predicted proteins | sample 5204301 | NCBI WGS metagenome assembly WBZP01 (sample SAMN12412401, study PRJNA552823) | activated sludge metagenome | isolation source: activated sludge from nitrification reactor of wastewater treatment plant... | place: USA: Pennsylvania | collected 2017
ACCGGCAGGGAGGTGTTTGCGGAGGTGTTGGTCGTCAGGGTCGCGTTGAACATCAGGGCGTGTTGCCGCATCTCCACCGATGAACTCGTCGAGATGGCGCCGGTCCGGTAGTAGAAGGTATTGATGTTGCTGTAGTTGATCTGGTACATCGCTTCCGTATGACTGGTATCGATGTTGCTGATCGTCGGGAAATCGCCCAAGGCGCGGTAGCTGGTGTCGAGTTCGGTCACAGTAAGGGTCGTGACAAGCGCCAGGGAGTAACTGTAGGGACGGGTCGCTTCCACGAACTCCCGGATACTGCTGCCTGAACCGTCAATGTCGATCCCCGTTATGGCGACGTTGGTAATGGTGGTATCCGTCGAGGTGCCGTTTTTCTTGAACTGGATCTTCCAGCCGATCGACGAGGTGTCGTTGGCAGCGTGATTGACGAACGGCTGCCAGGCGATATCATAGCCGTTGCCGGCCGTGAAATTGTCGACATCGGAAAGGGTAGCGCCATCGGAGAGGTCCATAATGGTCACCCAGGCGTCAATGCCGGTCGTCACGTTGGGGAACTTGTAGATCGCACCGACTTGTCCGGCCGTTCCGCTGATCAGACTCGAGTTGAGGAACACCATCGACTTGGGTTGTTCCGCGACACCGATGCCGAAGTCCATGAAATCGCTGAGGCCGGAACGAACCGTTGTTACAGTGCCGCCGACCAGGCTGCCACTGACCGAGTTGCCCAGTGTCTGCCAGTCGTTGCCAACGCTCGTCCGGCTCAACGGTGTGAAGCCGGTGCGTCCCGCCACGTTCGTCTGGCCACGCTGGCTCAGGCTGAGGGAGAAGGTTCCACCCGTCGTCGCGATGTTCGGTGTAAAGGTCCAGTAGCCGTAGTCGAGCATGTCGACGATGTCGACGCCGTTCAGCCACAGACTTTGCAGCGGGTTCGCTACCGTCAGCGGGTTGCCGTTGGTGAAGGTCGCGAGCAGGTTCGTGGTGCCGGTGATGCCGCTCAGGGTGGTAGAGGCGAGTTCGTATTCGGCGGCCGTACCGATCGGGAACGCGTACGTGCCGCTTCCGTTGATGCTTCTGCGCAGGTTGCCTACAACGTAGCTCGATTGCGAATGTCCGGTCACGGCGGAGGTGGAGGTGTTGGTGACGTTGAGCTCGAAGCTGCCGGTGGTGACTTTGCCGTTGGTCAGCGTAAGGACGCTGCTGACGGCGGTCGTATTCGTCAGTGTCACGCCGCTGGAATTGTTGATCGTGAGGTTGGCAACCGTCGCCGGTAAGCCGCTTCCCGTCTGTTGCGCGGAAGTGCCGCTGTAGGTATAGCTTCCGCCGGTGCTGTAGGTGCGGGTGCCGCTTACGCGAATGTTACCGGCGTTTTCAACGGACGTGATTCCGGACGGATCGCCGAGGATCAGTCCGCCTCCGGAGGAGAGTGTGAACGTCCCGGTACTGCCGCTTCCAAGCAATTGCGTACCGAGCTGTAGCGTGGAACCGCTGTTGACGGTATAGTTGATCGCATTGGACACGGTACCGCCGGTGGTAATCACCTGGGTTCCCGCTTTGTTGAAGACAATAGCCCCGACGCCGGTGGAACTTTCGGTCATCGTACCGCCGGTATGCGAAAAGTTGCCCTTCACGTTCATCGTACTGTTGGCCGCTACGGAGGTGAAGTCCAGCGTACCGCCGCTCATGCTGAAGTTGCGCAGCAGGTTGAGCGTCGCGTTGTTTGTCGTGCTGGTGGACCGCAGACGCATCGTGCCGGAGGTGAAGTTCATATCGCCGGTCACCGACATGCCCGACGTGCCGTTGCCGTTCTTGAGGTTAAAAGTTCCGCCGGCCAGGTTGAAATTCCCCGTTACCGAGATGGTGGAGGTGCCGGAGTTATTGACGGCTGTGAAGGTACCGGCGCTGTCGTTGAAGTTCGCGCCGACGGTGATCGTGCGGTTGTTCGAGGAGTTGGTGAGGTAGAGGGTACGGGTGCCCGTGCCGGAAATGTTCAGGTTACCGGCGGTGGTCAGGTTGGAGCTCATCTCCACGTCGGTGACGAGCGGACTGTTGAACGTAAAATGCCCGAACGTCTGACCGGCTCCGGAAGGGTAGGCGTTGGTAATGCCGGTGAGGCGGCAGTTCGAAGCGGCGTTCCAGGTAGCGGTAGGTATGGTGCCGCCGTTCTGGTTGTGGATGTAGGTACCCGTGCTTCCGAACGAAGCCGTAACACTACCGCCCATATTGATCGTACCGGCATTTTGCAGGGTGCCGTTCACGGTGAGGTCGGTTCCGGCTCCGTTGGCGAGGGATAACGTTATACCCGTGTTCACAGTGATCTGTCCGCCGGAGTTGACCACCAACTGGTCGGCCGTGACCGGCAGGGATACGGTTACCGTATGTCCGCTGAGGATGGTAATCACGCCGTCGCTGCTGGAAGGACCCGTAAGCGAATTGACCCAGGAGCTGCCGTTGTAGCGTTGCCAGGTGGTCGTACCATTCCATGCCCCGGAACCGCGCGTCTGGAAGTCGCCGGTAGCCGCCGCGCGTGCGTCTTTGACCTCGGCAAACTGGAAGTACGCGACCATCCCGCCGATGAGCAGGAGGGACAAGGCGACCGTTGCCCGGCGGATGAACCGCTGTCGTGTACGCAAGCCTTGCTTTTGCGAGGAGCGCAACGATGGCCGTTTAGGCGGATTCGACCCTGGGGAGGAGGACGGGTGGTGTTTCATAAAGAGAAAGTCGTGATAGCCCCGCTATACACCGTTTCCCGACCTAAAGTTTTCCGACGCACTCCCGGAAACTGCCGGATTCAAAGCAAAATCGTAAGCCCCAAGACACTTCTGCAGAGCCCAAACACAAAATCAATCGAAAAAAGCCGATGGGCCAGGTGGAAATTAAAAGATGCGGGTGTAAGAAGAGCGGTGGAATTGGGGGCTGGTAACTGGTAAACTGGTAATTAGTAATTGGTAATTAGTAATTGGTAATTAGTAATTGGTAATTAGTGATTGGTGGTCCGCTTGCCCCAGACAACTCCCGCAACCAAACTTAAAACTTTAATCTTTCAATCTGCTAGTCGGAATGTTAAGCGCCACCATCCAAGCTGAGTAAAGAATTTCGGCCTACAGCGCGCATTCCGACTCAGCTAGTCGTAACGTTAAGCGCCACCACCTGCGCTGACTATCTTGATGCAGCCGACAGCGCGCATTCAGCTAGTCGGAATGTTAAGCGCCACCATTCAAGCTGAGTAAAGAATTTCGGCCTACAGCGCGCATTCCGACTAGCTTATTTATTTTCCGGTATTCCGTCGGTACACATACTCATGCCGTTGGATCCATTCGGTCTGCCCCGCGAACTGCACATCTTTCCGTTGGCTGAAAAAGCCCTTTCCGATGCGGTAGGTATGCCGGAAGGTGGCCGGCTGTTGGTCGTTTCCGTCCACGCCTGTTTCTTCCGTGATGATCTCAACACCGCCTCCCGGCAGTTTGCGTCGGGAGCGGATGATCTCCTGGTCGATCATCTTGCCGTCCGGCGACAGGCGAAGGGTATCGACGGCATTGGCTTTCGGCTCGTCGGGGTAATGATGCGAGCACAGGAACAGTTGCGTCCCTACGACCCGGGTGATGTACACATCGGCGGGCATGGTATACGGCTTGCCGGAGGTGTAATCCAGATAGGTCAGCGTACCCTTCCAACTCCCCTTCAGCCGTTGTAAGTCCTTGCTAAGGGTTTTGTAATCGCTTTGCGCCCTGGTGGTAAATGCAAGAAATAGCGCGAGGCATAGCAGGAGTAGTTTATGGATGTTCATGCTCATGCGGTAAAAGTGGTGGTTAATGGTTTCGGGCTTTGCGTTAGGTCGGGTTTCGGAGCACAAAACTGTCAACAAGCACTGAACTTGAATAGTAGCACAAAGCTCCAAGTTTTCACGTCACCCCGCCTGAGGTAAATCCCGTCTTACCAGTCGTTTTTATTGTCATTTAGAAACCATATTTGTCTTTACGTAGTCTAAATGCTTTTTCTCCGCCTTCCATAACTGAAGTAATCTCATCTCTTACGATTTTATAATCAATTGCACCTTCTGCTTTTATGAAACCTCTTGTTTGATTGCCAGCTTCTCTGTAGTCGCAACATACGACTAGTTCTGCATCACCATTAACTACTAAGTTTGCATTATGGCTTGTGAATACCAATTGTCTTTTCTTCTTGGCTTCCCAAATATTCTTTATTATTTCTTCAATTGCACGGTTATCAATATCATCCTCCGGTTGGTCAATTATTAAAGGAGTTCCGGGCTGATTAAGCAATACTGTCAGCAACGCTGTTGCTTGTTGACCTGCAGAAGCGTCAGAAAAGGGTATGACATCACCCATTTGACTATTTGTCGTATATTGAAAAATTGGACTAAACTCAATTTCTTTTGTTGCAAGATTTAGCCAAACTTCTGGAGTAAGTGTCTCAATAATTCTTGTTCTGTTTCCATCGTTGTAATCGCAACTATTAAGAATTGGTGTTTCAGGGATTTCTACTTTTTTGTCGTCAGTAATTTTTATTTCGGCTAAAATTCTTAGTTCGTTTACTAATTCCTTCCATTGTTCTAATGGGTTGTCAGAGCCACTAATAATATCGCAAAGAGATTGTATTTTGTTTTCGTTTATTCTTGTGCCTTGAAACGCTAATGTCAAGTCCGCTTTGATTTGATTTATGTCTATGCTTTTTGTTACTTCTGCTTTTATTAAACCTTTAGATAATTGTGAAAAATTCTGTGATTGTTCATTCAAAAGGGCCACTTTTTGTTTGTGAAATGAAAACCACTCAACTCGGTGTTGATTAAATTCAGTCTCAGGATTTCCTAGTTCACTTATTGTCTGAACCCTTTCTTCTAAACTTTTATTTAATTCCGTTAATCTTGTCTCAAGCCTTTGTATTTCGGATAATTGAGTTTGGTTTGAAGTTGTTTTTGATTTCGACAATTCATATTGAATTTCATACGCTGTTTTTAATCCATCCCACTTTTCAAACAAATTGTTTAGTTCAGAAAGATTATCAGCTTTCAAAGAATCAGAAAGTTGCTTTGCTAATGTTTTGATTTCCGCAAATTTCTTTTGTCTTGCTATATTTATTTCTTCAATTAAATCTTGGTTTTGAAATGCATGGCTATGCGGGGGATTGTCGGGTAAAATTTTAAGAAATTCGTTTAATTCTTCAAGTCTTCTCTCAGTATTTGAAATTTCACTTTTTGACTTATTTATTAGGCTTAATTCAAAATCATACTTCCTTTTATTTGATATGATTTCTTGATCTGCTTCGGAAATTCCTTTTAACTGTGAACGAAGATTTTCAACTTGATTATTTAATGATTTGATTTCGAGGTTAAACTCTTCAATTTCATTTTGAAGTTCTAATTTACGAAGAAAATTGGTGTAAGAAGTTCGTGTTTTCTTGCTGTTATCGTTAAGTTGAAATTTTAGATTGTTTAATTGGTTTGCTATGGGTAATTGGATAAATCTTTTTAGCTCTTCCGTCCTTACTCCAACGCTACTCAATTGCTTTTGACTATATGCTTGAATAGGTAGAATTCTTCTTATTTCTTCCTCTTTCACCTGCTCAAATTCATTATTGCCGATTTTAAGATGAATCTCCTTTGTGACAGAGTTGCGTTTTACAATGTGTATAATTCCATTTACTGAAAATGTAATCCTAACCTCTCCACTAAATGGAACTAAAGTTCTGTCAATTAAAATTTGTCTTCTTCGATCTAAATCTGATTGGTCATCAGGATTATTTAATGAAGTTTGGTCACAAAGTCCCCAGCGAATATATTCAAGTATTGAAGATTTGCCTGTTCCTCTACCACCAATTAAAGCACTATACTGTTGGTTGAACTCAACAGAAAATGAGCCGAGAAATTTTGAATTTGTTACATCTATTTTAGAAATGTAAACCTGAGGAAGTTCAGGTGGTTCTTGACTTAGTCGAGATTCTTTTGCTAAGCATGCTTGTCTTAAAGCTTCTGCTGTGGGAGTTGCCCATTTAACCCAAGTAGTATGTTTACCTAAATCTTCAAAACTTTCTTTTCTGTTGTCAGAGGTTTGAAAAACACCTATTGATTTAAAACCATAGTTTCTATCCTTTCCATTAATTTTATTAAGGTAACCTTCACGGTCTACTAATGGACCATCAATGTAACCACCAACTGAAGGCATTGTAACGTAGGCTTCATAAAATCCTCTTCTTAAAACAGAACCATGACCGCCATCGGAAACATTCGGAAGCACAATGTATCTTCCTTTTAAAATGTCTACAGAGTCAAGTATCTCGTGCAAATGAGTCAAGCCATTAACGACAGCTGTTGGAATTGTTATTGTTGGACTTGTTGAGGCCTCACTGTCTGGGTTGGGGATTATAGATAATTTAGTTAGTATAAAGTTTAACTGCTCTAAGGGGAAATCCGCATCAAGTATAAGTATTGCTTGACATGAAGCAGGATTTGAAAGTGTTAGTTCTAAGCCAGGAAATACTACTATTTTCTCCAATGGAGAAATAGGTTGTCCTTCAGAATCTACCTCATCAATAGATGCTTGTCTTATAAATTTGTAAAATGCAAAATCGTGATGGTCAGTTATTGCAACTGAATTTAGTCCTTTTGCTCTACAAGCAATGATAAAATTGTCTGCGTAGGTTTTTCTGTCTGCGTCTGAAACTGGTTTTGCCCCATTCCATTTTATGTCTCTTGGGGTGTGAACCTGAAAATCGCATCTAAAAAAATGTGCTCCTTTGTCCATATATTATATTTGAAATGTCGGTATGTCGTGTCTGTAAAATGGCTGGTAACGTTTTGCAGCTACCCGAAGGGCGGGATTTTTACCACTAAACTTCATTCGGAGAACTGAACTTTCGGCTACCATAAATGTGTCTGCGAAGTACGAAACTCAGCCTTTTGGGTAGGTGCTGTTATGCGTTCGCCAAATTTTCTTGTTAGCCATTTGATTGGTAAAGTCAAGTTTTTGTCGAGCCACCACGAATTACAATTTTTGTCATACTTCTTGTTTTCAATTTAGTCTCAAAAGTCCAAGAATTTGTCTTTGCAATAAACGCCTCTAAAGATTGATACTTTGAGTAGTAATAGTTATGATGTGCTTTGTCTGGTGATTCTATTAAGTCTTCAATAATGGCACACAATTGTTTATTTATTTGAAACCATCTGTAAATTGTCACGAAGTCTAAATTGTCAAGTTGGTTTGTAATTGCTGAATTAAGATTTGTATTCTTACTATTAAGGGCAATTGTCAATTGCCCGTGAGCAATTTTATTTCTGATCACACTCGGGTCAACAATAAAATTCTGAATTATTCTTTTCAGTTCTAAAGTTTTATTCGGAATCTCTGAACCCTTAGTCTGTTTTGAAAATTTTAGGAAAGCAAGTTCAAGGCACTTTAACCATTTTTCTTGAATACTTTCTTGTCTAAAAATTTCGTCAACGAAAGGCTGGTCAAAACCGTGAGGAGTTAATATCATTTTCATAAAACTCGCTTCGGAATATGTCGAATAAAGCAAAGCGTAAACTTTTGTCTGAACAGACGCAGTTAACTCTTTTCCTGTCTTTAATGACCTGTTAATTGTCCTTCTAATTTCTGTCTCTGCTGAAAGAAAATCACGAACGTTAATTACGTATGCTTGAAAAAATTTGTATGTGTCAGCGTGTGGCATAGTTTGAAATATTTGTCCAATTGTGCCGGCTAATGAAGTCCTGATAGGAGTGCATTAGCCGGCAGGAATCGAACCTGCGACCCCTCGGGGTTACCGAGTGCTCTAACCTTGCTGAGCTACAACTCTGTCGCAAATATAAATAAAAAATAAAAATGTCTTTTAAAAATGTTTTGTCAATGATTCGATTTTTCATTTGTAGCACTGTCTCCATTGGTGACGCATAACGCTCAAATAACCGAAACTTCCCTTCGCTTTATTTCCACAAATTCCTCGATTTCACCCGAAAATACAAACAATCAGTCAAATTGGCGAAATGCGTTTATCGCGACTGTTCAGTTTCGTTTATCGTTCCAGTTTGGCCGGCTTGTCGAAAGTCTGAAAAAGAGAATAAGATAAGAAGCAGGCATTTATTACCGGTCACCCCTTATGCATATAATACGGACTCGCCTGCGCCAGCGGGGTGACAACGATGTCATTCAGCACCACGTGTCCCGGCCTTGTCGCCGCGAAATAGACGATGTCGGCGATGTCCTGGGCGGTGAGGGGTTCGTAGCCGGCGTAGGCTTGTTTGGCGCGTTCGGCATCGCCTTTGAAGCGGACGAGCGAAAACTCGGTCTCCGCCGCGCCCGGACAGATCTGCGTCACCCGGATGCCGTGCGGCAGCAGGTCGATCCGCATGGCTTCGGAAAGGGCGTTTACCGCCGCTTTGGTCGCACAATAGACGTTGCCCCGCAAATAGGTCTGCTTCCCGGCGATCGACCCGATGTTGATGATGTGCCCCTGCCCGCGCTCCACCATCGTGGGCGCGATGCAGCGGAACACGTTCAGCAGGCCTTTCACGTTGGTGTCGAGCATCACGTCCCAGTCGGCAAAATCACCTTCCTGGATTGTGCTCAGCCCCGAGGCCAGTCCGGCATTGTTCACCAGCAGGTCCACCCATTTCCATTCGTGCGGAAGGTCTTTGATGGCTTGTACCACTGCTTCCCGCTCGCGTACGTCGAAGGGCAGGGTGAGCACGTCGGCGCCGTAGTCGTTCCGCAACTCGGTGGCCATGGCCTCCAGCCGGTCCTGCCGCCGCCCGTTGAGGATGAGCCGCCAGGCATGTTGCGCAAAGGTGTAGGCAATGGCTTTTCCGAAGCCGGCCGTCGCGCCGGTGATGAAGATCGTTTTCATGGGTTACGCGTGGATGCGGTTCAGCCGGCTGTTCCGGTAGCTGAACCCGAAATAAATGACCAGTCCGGCCAGCAGCCAGATGCCGAAGCCGATCCAGTTCGACAGCCCCAGCTCGCTCATCATGTAGAGGCAACAGACGAGCCCCAGCAAGGGGATCAGCGAAAAGCGATGCCGGAACGCCAGCACCGCCAGCACGAGGCAACTGATGAGGAAGATCCAGCTCGGGATCTTGTGCTTGAACACCTCCCAGCCTTCGACCTGCTTCTTCTGCTGCGGTACCGGTACCTGCGCGAGCAGGGCACCATACGCGGCTTCGTCGAGACCGGAAACGTACGCGTCCAGGTCGCCGCCCGCGGCGCTCAGGTTTGCACTGTCCATGCGGGCTACGAAAGCCCCGACCTCAGAGGCTTCGTCCTTGCTCAGGCCGGCCACGAACTCGTTCGCCGGGATCAGTTGCGCGTCGTTGCGCAGGAAACGGAATGCTTCGTCCTGGTAAACCGTAAATGACAACACCAGCCCGAGCAGCAACAGGCCGGGGAAGACGTACTGCGCGTTCACATACGGGGTGCGGAAGGAGCCCTTGGGTTTGTCGGGCAATAACTCGAGTCGCAACACCCCGGCGCAGACCAGCACGAAGGCGAACAGCGTGCCGATGCTGCACAGATCGGTCACCATGGTGAGGTTCATGAACAGGGCCGGCACGGCCACCACGAAGCCGGTCACGATCGTGGCAAACGAAGGCGTCCGGAATTTCGGGTGGATGGTCGAGAATTTCTTCGGCAGCAGGCCGTCGCGGCTCATGCTCATCCAGATGCGCGGCTGGCCGAGTTGGAACACGAGCAGCACGCTCGCCATCGCCACGATCGCGCTCACGGCGATGATCCCCGAGAGCCAGTGCAGGTTCAGCTTCTGGAACACGAAGGCCAGCGGATCGCCCACGGCCAGTTCGTGGTAGGGCACCATGCCGGTCAGCACCAGCGCGATGGCCACGTACAGGATGGTACAGAGGATGATCGACCACATCATGCCCCTGGGCAGGTCGCGCTGCGGGTTCTTGCATTCTTCCGCCGTGGTGCTGATGGCGTCGAAGCCGATGTACGCGAAGAACACGGCCGACACGCCTTTCAAGACGCCGCCGATGCCGTTTGGGAGAAAGGGATTCCAGTTGTCGCTGTTCACGTAGAAGACACCCACGGCGATCACGAGCAACACGATGATGAGCTTGATCGCGACCATGGTGTTGCCGGCGTTCTTCGACTCGCGGATGCCGCGGTACACCAGCCAGGTGATGAGTACGATGATAAGCAGGGCAGGTAGGTCCGCGACCAGGTGCAGCCCGAAGAGGGTGGGCGCGCCGGTCCAGGCTTTGTGCGCGTCCTGCAGGGGTGCGTCGAGGTTCGCGAAGCTCTTCCCGGAATGCAGAAAGGCTTCTGCCTGCCGGTAGCCCTTCGAGGCGCTAAGGTAGTCCATCGTCATCCACTCGGGTAAATGCACGTTCAGCCCAGCCAGCAGCCCCGTGAAGTAGTCGGACCAGGAGATGGCGACGGTGATATTGCCGATGGCGTATTCCATGATCAGCGCCCAGCCGATGATCCAGGCCACCAGTTCGCCGAAGGCCACATAGCTGTACGTGTACGCGGAACCCGATACCGGTACGATCGAGGCGAACTCGGCGTAGGCGAAGGCCGCGAAGCCGCAGGCTACGGCGGTGAAGAGGAACAGCAGGATCACACCCGGACCGCCGTTCGCGCTAGCGTTCCCGATCGTGCTGAAGATCCCGGCGCCGATGATGGCCGCGATGCCCAAGGCCGTCAGGTCGCGCACGCCCAGGTGCTTCGACAACTGATGCCCGTCACCGGCCGGTCCCGCTTCCGCTTCCCGTAAAATATTCCCGACAGATTTTTTTCGAAATAGATCCATAAAAGCCGTGTGGACTTGTTCTTTCAAATATAGGTTTTATTGCAGTCGTTGAGGATGCTAGCAGAAAGCGATCCGCGTTCATCAGCCAGGTCCGCGGAATCTGCGTGCTATCACTTCGAAGACCATCGCTCCTTAACTGAACTAAAGGCCACCAGCACGAAGAACAGGAACGGCATGCCCACGACCTTGTACCGCACCATGGCCCCGAGGATCGGCGTGATCAGTCCGATGAGGCTGTAAATCAGCAGCACGTAGATCCCGCTGAAGAGCACGAAGTTCAAGGCCGTCGGTTCCACCCGTCGCGGCCTTGCGAGCAAGAACAGCATCAGCACGAGCAACAGCGCATTCTCGATCGCCGAAGCCATCACCAACAGATTCCCCTGCGCGTCGAACACCGTCGGCCGCAACAGGGTCGTCAGGAACCCCAGCGGCGCGTGCGCGGCCAGGCTCCAGCCCGTAGCATAGAACTCCGGCGCCCGGATCACGCTCTTCGCCTTGGTCATCTCCGCCAGCACGTAGAAGTTCTGCTGTTTGTAATAGATGATGTCCGCCAGCTTATACGCCGGAAAGATCCGGTGCAGGTTGAACGCCATCAGAAAGAACATACCATACACCACCCCGAAGCGCAGCAAAGTTCCGCCCAACGGCTTGCCGCGGCTCATCCACCAGGCGATCAGTCCGGGCGTGATGGTGACGATCACATAGAACTTCGTGAACAACAGCAACAGGAAACTCACCCCGAAGAGCGCCAGCCGCGACCAGCGCCGGTCGCCCAGCATGAGTTGACGGTACACATACACCAGCGTCCCCAGGGCGAAGAGCAGGAGTCCGTCCTTCAGCAATCCCGATCCCCAGAACACAACGGACGGCAGAAGGAAGGTTGTCACGAAAAGGATCCGTCCGCGACCGGGCAGGGTGGAAGAGAAGCTGCGGTAGAGTCCGGTGAGTCCGGTCAGCGAAAGAAAGTTGATGAACACCACGTGCACATAGTAGTTCCCCATCGAGAAAGACCGGAAGAACGCATTCAGCCGG
>WBZP01004635.1_pt1 | contig 11806 bp, 13 predicted proteins | sample 5204301 | NCBI WGS metagenome assembly WBZP01 (sample SAMN12412401, study PRJNA552823) | activated sludge metagenome | isolation source: activated sludge from nitrification reactor of wastewater treatment plant... | place: USA: Pennsylvania | collected 2017
CGCACACTAAACCATGGGGACTGAAATCACTGGCGTATCCGATTGCCAAGAAGACTACAGGTCTTTACTGGGTAATGGAATATTCTGCGCCATCCAGCTTCAATGAAAAGTTGAAAATTCAACTTTTGCGTGACGAATCAGTAATGCGTCACATGTTCACTGTACTCGATAAATACGCCGTTGAGTACAATGCAAAAAAGAGAAGTGGTGTAGCATCAGTAACTGAAAAAGCGGAGGCATAATCATGGCAAAAGCAAATGAAATCAAGTATCTCACAGCCATCAAAGCTGAGAAGCGCCCAAAGAAATACTGCCGCTTTAAGAAAATGGGTATCCATTATATAGACTATAAGGATGCAGATTTTCTGAAAAAGTTCCTGAACGAACAAGGTAAACTGTTACCACGTCGTATCACCGGCAACTCATTAAAGTTCCAGCGTAAGGTAAGCCAGGCTGTTAAAAAGGCACGCCAGATGGCTATTCTGCCTTATGTAACAGATCTTTTGAAATAAACAAATTTTATAACCACCCTAATTCCCGAAAAGGGTTGAAAGTCTAAAAAGGATTGGGTAAAAATGCAAAATCATGCAGGTAATTTTAATTCAGGATGTAAATAACCTTGGTGGTGCCAATGAACTTGTAACCGTTAAGAATGGTTATGGCCGTAACTATCTCATTCCACAAAAGTTTGCTGTTGAGGCGAGTCCAAGCAACATCAAAAAAATGGAAGAGAAGTTAAAGCAGCAGGCTAAGAAAGAAGCCAAACTGCTGGCTGAAATCAACAGTGTAATTGCAGTGTTGAAAGAAGGCGCATTGAAAATCGGTGCCAAAACCGGAACAAGCGGTAAAATATTCGGTAGCGTAACTTCTGTACAGATCGCACGTGCTATCAAAGATCAGAAAGGTTACGAGATCGACCGCCGCAGAATCCACATCATTGATGATGTTAAAGAATTAGGAACCTACAAAGCTAAAATCGACTTTGGTAACGGAAACGAAACCGAGCTCGAATTTGAAGTTGTAGCCGAATAATTTTAAGGATATTCTAATAAAAAAATCCGCTTCACTTGAAGCGGATTTTTTTATGCTATGAATTCAGCAGGTAGTCTTTCAGTAACCTGCTTTCTGCATCCATCAGAACAGCAGATTTTTCCTTTTTCATCTGTTGCTGTACAGCCGGGGGCACAGGAACTGTTTGGCCAATCACAGGCTCTACCACATCGTAAAATTTGACAGGATGAGCTGTTTCAAGAAATATTCCTTTTGAACCGGGATGCTTTTCAAGATATTGCTGTAGCGCAAAGTATGCAACAGCGCCATGCGTGTCCATCAGGTATTGTTTTTCTTCAAATACCTTCTTAAGAACAGTTCTGGTTTCCTCATCTGTAATACTATAGCTGCTGATCATCTTTTTCATCTCCTCAATATCTCCTGAGAAAATATGCTGAATGCGCACAAAATTACTCGGATCACCTACATCCATTGCATTGGAAATGGTAGGTACGGCTTTTTTAGCCGCATAGTTTCCGGTTCTGAAAAATTCCGGAACGGTATCATTTGCATTACAGGCCGCAATAAAATGTTTCACAGGCAGGCCGGATTTATAAGCCATGATACCGGCACAGATATTCCCGAAGTTTCCACTGGGAACTGAAATAACAGGCGGGTTCATTTTGTCTTTCCATTGCTTCCAGGCGAAGTAATAATAAAACTGCTGAGGTAGCCAGCGTGCTATATTGATAGAATTGGCTGAAGTAAGAAATAATCTTTCATTCAGTTCTTTATCTGCAAAAGCATCTTTTACCATTCGCTGGCAATCATCAAAATTTCCTTTTACTTCCAGTGCATGAATATTATTTCCCAGGGTAGTAAGTTGCTTCTCCTGCACACTGCTGACTTTTCCGGAAGGATACAGGATCACAACCTCTACCCCATCCACATTGTAAAAACCATTGGCAACTGCCCCACCGGTATCTCCGGATGTAGCTACCAACACAATTACTTTTTGATTCCTTTCTTTTGCAAAATATCCCAGGCAGCGGCTCATGAAACGGGCCCCTACATCTTTAAATGCAAGTGTTGGCCCATGAAATAATTCGAGGGAAGAAACAGAATCATTAAGCTGCACCAGGGGTATATTAAAATCAATCGATTCTTTTGCTATTGTTTTCAGATCATCCGCTGGAATCACATCAGCAGCATATTCCCGAATCACTTCATAAGCTATCGCAGCATGATCTACCTGCTCAATATTGTTAAGCATTTCTCTATTGAACCGTGGAATATACTCCGGAAAATATAAACCCTTATCCGGCGCCAGTCCTTTGATAGTTGCTTCTTTAAAATCAACAACAGGAGATTGTTTATATAAGCTGTAAAATTTCATGCCGTATTTCTGCTTTTATTGGTCAATTACTTTTACTCCCTCTTTACTGATGGCAGTAACGTATGTTTTAAACTCTATACCGATTTTGCGGTATACATCAGCCATTACTTTTTCAACCCGGTTTGCTGTATCGGCTTCTTTACTCAACATAAAAACCGATGGACCTGAACCGGAGATACCACCTCCAAGCGCCCCTGTTTCTATACTTCTTTTCTTTACCTCATCAAAGCCGGGGATCAGCATACTTCTTACGGGTTCAATCAACACATCTTTGAGTGACCTGCCGATGAGTTCATAATCTTTCTGCAGTAAGCCACTAACCAGCCCGGCAATATTACCCCATTGCTGTATGGCATCTTTGAGTTGTATTTCTTTTTTTAGAATCTGCCTGGCATCTGAAGTTTTCACCTCTATCTGTGGGTGAACAATTGTCACAAACATAGGCGGTGCCGAAAGCGGGACAATATCTAACGGGGAAACAGATCGTACCAGGGTTACAGATCCAAAAATACAGGGTGTAATATTATCAGCATGTTTTACGCCTGACGCCAATTGCTCACCATTCATAGCAAAACCAACCAGGTCATTATTTGAAAATAAATTTCCAAGGAGTTTATTCGCCGCCACGACAGCACCAGCAGCAGAAGCAGCACTGGATCCAAGCCCACTTCCGGGCTTAATATTTTTTGTAATGATCATTTCAAAACCAACCGGTTTGCCATAAGCTTCCATAAGCGCCAGCAAAGAAACACCTGCCACATTTTTTTCAGCCTCAGTTGGCAAATTATAATGATCAGTATGTTTAATAACAATTCCGGGATGATCTGTCAACCTCAATTCAATTTCATCATACGGGCTTTCAACTGCCATTCCCAGTATATCAAAACCGCAAACCATATTTGCTACAGTAGCGGGAATCCTGACTTTTACACTATTCATCTTTACATTACTAAGTTCGTTTTATAATTCGGTTAAATTCGTGCAGCCCGGATGATATCAGCAAATACCCCGGATGCGGTTACTTCTGCACCAGCTCCAGCACCTTTTACTACGAGCGGTTGATCTACATACCGGTTGGTATAGAAGAGAACAATGTTGTCTTTTCCATACAGGTGATAAAAATCGTGTGAAGGGTCTATATGCTGCAATCCTACAGATGCCTTACCATTTTCATACTGCGCAACAAATTTTAATTTTTTTCCGGCTGCGGCAGCTTCATCATACAACTTTTTGAAGTGTGCTTCTTCATTCGCCATGGCTTTATAAAAATCACCAACAGAACCCTTCACACAGGATTCGGGCATGAAAGAATGATTGGTAATATCATCCATCTGGATATCTGACCCTGCCTCCCTGGCCAGGATCATGATCTTACGCATTACATCTTTACCACTCAGGTCAAGCCTTGGATCGGGTTCAGTATAACCTTCATCCTGCGCCTGCTTAACCACTTCTGCAAATGGTCGCTTACCATCATAATTATTAAAAACAAAATTCAAAGTACCACTGAGCACCGCCTGTATTTTGTTGACAACATCACCGCTACGAACAAGATCATTCAGTGTTCCAATCACCGGTAAGCCTGCACCTACATTTGTTTCGAACAGGAATAAGCAGCTGAATTCTGTAGCGAGGTCTTTTAATTTTTTATAATAATTGTAATCTGAAGAGGCTGCTACTTTATTGCATGCAACTACAGAAATGCTCTTCTGTAATAATTCATCATACAACTTTGCTACATTATCATTAGCCGTTACATCCACAAAAACACTGTTACGTAAATTCCTTTGACGGATAATTTCAGAGAACTTATCAAGTTTTAATTCATCACCGGTATCAAGCGCTTCCTGCCAATGCTGCAGGTTGATCCCGTTATCATTAAATATCATTTTTTTACTGTTCGCCATACCCACCACACGTATTTTCAGCAAAAGATTTTTAAGCAGGTAAGCATGCTGCTGCTGTAATTGTGCCAGCAAACGTTTTCCCACGTTTCCAACTCCTGTTATGAAGAGGTTTACTTCTTTATAAGTAGTTTCAAAGAATTCTTCGTGCAGAACATTAATTGCTTTTTTAACATCCGCTGTGCCGATAACAGTAGAAATATTTCTTTCAGAAGACCCTTGTGAGATAGCACGGATGTTTACACCATTTTTTCCCAATGCACTGAACATTTTACCGCTTATACCGGAGTGATTCTTCATATTGTCACCAACAACAGCAACGATGGAAAGATCTTTTTCTACAATCAAAGGTTGAAGTTTATTTGTTTCGATCTCGTAAGCAAAGGCTTTATCAACCACTGATTTTGCTTTTTTTACATTAACATCTTCTATTGCCACGCAGATAGAATGTTCAGATGAACTCTGCGTAATCAGGATTACATTGATATTTGCGTTGGCCAGGGTTTCAAACAGCCTTTTTGAAAAGCCGGGAATACCAACCATGCCACTACCCTCAAGACTGATAAGTACAATGTGATTGATACTGGATATACCACAAATAGCGCTTTCGCTTTTTGATGGCTCGTTGTGAATGAGTGTTCCTTTATCTTCCGGGGCAAAACTATTTTTTACCCATACCGGTATGTTTTTACTCATTACCGGTTGAATCGTTGGAGGATAAATAACTTTTGCACCGAAATGGGATAATTCCATAGCCTCCTGGTAGGAAATCTGGGGTATTAGTTTCTTATTTTTTACCAGTCGGGGATCGGCTGTCATCATTCCGGAAACATCTGTCCATACTTCAAATACAGCAGCATTTGCAGCCGCCGCAATGATAGCACCTGTATAATCAGATCCTCCTCTTCCGAGCGTAGTGTGTTCTCCTTCTTTACTTGAAGCAATAAATCCAGGAAATACAAATAATGATGAACCTGTTTCTGAAAAGTATTTTTCTATTTTTTTATTGGTAGCCGAAAAGTCAACTGTCGCCTTACCGAAATTGCCGTCGGTTGTGATCAATTCCCTGGAATCTTTCCATTCATTCTCAAGTCCCATAGACTGCAGTTTTGCAGAAAGAATTTTTGATGACATTAATTCTCCAAACCCAATGATCCTGTCTTTGGTTCTTTCCGATAATTCTCCGAGTAAAAAAATACCATTGCAGATATCCCCTATATCATTGCACATTTTTTTAATCATACTCAGTAGACTGCTTTGCCCGGTAACCGGCATCAGGTCTTTTACTGCATCTATATGGCGCTTCTCAACTTCTTCCAATACTGATTTATAGGCTTCATCAGCTTTGGCTGCAAGATTTGCTGCTTTTAATAAAGTATCAGTGATACCTCCCATGGCAGAAACTACTACCACAGTTTTGCCTTTTGTAACTGTTTCTTTAATGATGTCTGCAATCCTCCCGATATTGATCGCATTTTCTACGGAAGTGCCTCCGAATTTTAAAACCTGCATATATGTGTTTTATGAGAATGAATAAAAGTGTAACTGCTTTTCAAATAGCCTTGGCCCGGTGGTGATATGGAAATGTACAACCCTAACGGGTTGTTGTAGTAACTGTTGTTGTAACAGTTGTAATTATAGTATGAGAGAAAGAATAAAGCATCTTTATATCTGTCCGAAGATAACAAAAAAGATCTGAGAAAGTCAATGAGACGAGTCCTTATGTTGGAATTTAAGGGGGGATTTTAATTTGAGAAAGATATTTTTTCTGTCAACCCAATACAAAAAAATCACATAAATCGCTAATTTTTAGCACCTTATAAAACAATTGAATTATTTTTCGAATTGTGAGCAGTTTAAAGTGAAAGCCTTATCTTTACAAGGCTTTAATGGTTTTAGTTCTCACTCTTGGCTGATTTCACTTGTTTTGAGTTGTTCAGTTCATTGTACAAACTAAGTCATTAGGTTATTATTTTTTTAAACAAAGTTTTTATTTACAATGAACATTTACGTAGGAAATCTCAGTTGGTCAATGACTGATGATGATTTAAACAACCTGTTTGCACAATTTGGTGCAGTTACCAGTGCAAAAATTCTTAAAGACAAAATGAATGGCCGCAGCAAGGGCTTTGGTTTTGTTGAAATGGAAGATGATGAAGCAGCAAAAACTGCCATCGCAAACCTGAATGAAACTGAAGTACAGGGCCGCAAGCTCATCGTTAACGAATCACAACCACGTCCTGCCGGTGAAGGCGGTTATAAAAAACGTTCTGGCGGTGGTGGCTATGGTGGCGGAAACCGCGGTGGCGGTGGCCGTGGTGGTTACGGTGGCGGAAGCCGTGGCGGTTACGGTGGTGGCCGTGGCGATTCAGGTGGTTACAACAGGGATTATTAATATTTCCAGTTATACATCATTACAAGCCTTCCGTATCCGGGAGGCTTTTTTTATTTCTTTCAAACACAGGAGCTCGAAATGTGCATTATATTCTACATTCCGGTTGAATAATCTTAATTTTCAAATAGGCAGGTAACCTATTTATTATTGGCAATTATTTTGTTTTACAACTGACATCGAAAAACAGAATAATATGGACACAAAAAAAACAATTCCGGAAAAATCTAATGCAGCAGCCATCAAACCTGATAAAGAAACACTGCACAATCCAGATCCCCAGGAAAACATGGAGGGACCTGTTTCTTCTTTAATGCATAATGTAGCCGGGAGCTTCGATACAACTCAAAGTAAAAAAGAAGCCGATGAAGAAAAAGAAAAGAAGATGTGATGCAATAAAAAAGAATTGCTTTTAACTACTGTTGCCTGGGTCGGTTCTGCCTGCATTTATCATTGCAGTATTTTACTTCATCCCATACCTTTTCCCATTTCTTTCTCCAGGCAAAAGGCCTGTTACAGGTTAAGCATATTTTGTCAGGCAGGTTTTTCTTTTTTTACTGAGCGCATACTTTTCGAAACAATTCAGTCAAACTTTAGTTCGCCCTGTATATACCCAATAATTTTCAATCCTTCCAATGTATCAATGGGACTGCATTTGTCCCTGTTGTTCACCTGTGCTACATGAAGGTAAATCATGGTGTTTTTTATGCTGGCATGACCAAGCAATTCTTTTATCGTGAGAATATTCACACCGTCTTCCAGCAAATGGGTTGCATACGTATGCCTAAGGCTATGAACATTCACCCTTTTGCTTATCCCGGCAAGTTGTGCTGCCCGCTGAATAGCCCATTGAATACTTCTCTGCCCGAATTGCGGAGCAAAATCTGAATAAAATCTTTCGCCGCTTTTGGTATCCCATCGCATACCGGGGAACAACCATTCGGTAGGTTTCTGAATTTTAATATATTTTTCAAGTACTACCGGTAAGAGTTTACCCAATGGCATGTATCGGTCTTTGCGTCCCTTTGCCTGCCTCACATGCAATACTGCCCTGCTGATATCGATATCATTAACCCTTATGTTCCGTACCTCGCCACACCTCAGGCCACATCCATACAATAAGGCAATCAGTACCCTGTGTTTGAGAAGACACGGAATATTCATCATAGCTGTTATTTCCTGTTTACTCAATACCACAGGTAGCCTTCGTTTTTTCCTGATTGAAGGAAGCTTCGACCGGAGTTCATCCAATCCTTCCATATTCAGTACAAAACGAAGGGCACAAATGGTGAACTTAAAAGGATTGTCGGAGCTTATATCAGATTTATCCTTTATAGAGTATAGGTAATCTTCAATTTCATCCAATGTAAGTTCGGTAGGAGATCGCTTATAATACAACGCCAACTGCGCCATGCTTCGGCCGTAGTTAATACAGGTGCTTGGTGCCCTGCCTAATATTGTTGTTTTCCTGATAAATTTCTGGTATAAAATTTCAAATCCTGGAATTTGAAGGCATGCCTGTTGTACAATAGTCATTTTTGTACAGCAATTTATTAGAACTATCAGATCAGGAATTGTAAAGTTTTGCAGGTTATGCAACTGGTTCAGGCATAAAAAACCCCGAATAAATCGGGGCCTTGTACCGGAGAGCAGACTTGAACTGCCGACCTTCGGGTTATGAATCCGATGCTCTAACCAGCTGAGCTACCCCGGCAATTGGGCGGCAAAAATAGAGAAATTCACCAAGATGAAAAAATGAATTTGATTCTTATTAAAACTATCTCAACACAATTGTTTTATCTTTTAACCCTTGGGCGCCAGGGGATTTCAGCTACTCCCAGGAGATGAGCTATATACCTGGATAGCACAAAAAGGTAGTCGCTAAGCCTGTTCAGGTATTTAATAACCAGGGGGTCGACAAACAGGCTTTCTTCCTGGAGGTGAACACAAAGTCTTTCCGCTCTGCGACAAACACAACGGGCAATATGGGTAACAGATACGGCAGAGTGACCACCGGGAAGAATAAAAGATTTCATAGGAGCTAATGCCTCATTCATCCTGTCAATTTCATGTTCAAGAAAAAGGGTGTCCTCCTCTGTAAGATCAGGGATCTTCATCAATGGCTCTTTATCCGGATCACAAGCCAGGGAAGAACCTATTGTGAATAAACGATCCTGTATTTCCTGCAATACATTTTTGAGATGCCTGTCTTCCAGGTTGTCATTCACAAGACCTATATATGAGTTCAGTTCATCAATGGTACCATAACTTTCTATTCGTATATGGCTTTTGGAAACCTTTGTCCCACCTATAAGGCTTGTTTTACCCAGATCACCGGTTTTGGTATATATTTTAAATGCCATTGCAAATTTTTATCCATTCAGGAGTTCTCAACAAACAAAAAGAAGAAAAGTTAAACTGCAGATGTTTCCTGTTTAAATACGGTTGGATTTTCATTGATCCTGTCTGTTTCAATCAAACCATCTTTTAACCTGATGATCCTGCGGGCAAACATGGAAATATCTTCTTCATGCGTAACCAGCATTACTGTGTTTCCATCGGCATGGATCTTTCCAAGAATATCCATGATCTCATAAGATGTTTTTGAATCGAGATTACCTGTAGGTTCATCCGCTAAAATAATAGCCGGGTCGTTGATTAGAGCACGTGCTATGGCAACCCGCTGGCATTGACCACCGCTCAGTTCATTTGGTTTATGATGCATCCTGTCAACCAGTTTTACCTTCTCCAACACGGCCTCAGCACGCTCCATCCTCTCTTTTTTAGGAATCCCGCTGTAGATAAGGGGCAATGCTACATTTTCAGCTGCCGTAAGCCTCGGCAAAAGGTTGAACTGCTGAAATACAAATCCGATCTCCTTGTTTCGAACGGCAGCAAGTTCATCATCCGGCATTCGACTTACGTCCTGCCCATTGAGTACGTATTTCCCACCTGTAGGAGAATCCAGGCAACCCAATATGTTCATGAGTGTTGATTTTCCGGAACCACTGGGGCCCATCAACGCCACATATTCGTTTTTGTATACATCCAGGGACACACCCTTTAAAACAGGCAATTCCTGTTTTCCCAGAAAATAGCTTTTTCGGATGTTTTCCAGATGAATAATACCTTCCATAAATGACTTTTATTCCTGTCTTATTTTTTGATAACCTTAGGCACTTTAAAAAACTGTTCACTCCGGTCAGATGCATTCAGCAAAGCCTGCTCCCGGGAAAAATCATGCTTTACAACATCTTCCCTCAATACATTTTTATTGCTGTTGATATGCATCAGTGGTTCGATACCTTCGGTATTGAGTTCATTTAGTTTATCAACAAAACCGATCATTTTCTCCAGGTCATTCCTGATCGCCTTTTTTTGACCGGTGTCAAAATGAAGCCTGGAAAGACCAGCTAATTTATCGATTAGTGCATCGTTGATCTCCATTAAACAAAAGTAATGGATTCGGTTCAGAGCCTGTATGATTTTATATAAACGGGTTTAAAATTCCCTTGACGCCGCTTTATCCCTTTGAGTTTTGCTATCTTCGCCGTCCTTAGATTTTTAATTCCATGAGTACAGGACAGGTTTCAGAAAACAAGATAAATACAGCAATACCACCCAATATTGTAATGAGCGGAATCAGGTCAACCGGATTTCTGCATTTAGGTAATTATTTTGGGGCTATCCGTAATTATGTGAGGATGCAGGAAACTTATGAATGCTATTTCATGGTAGCGGATCTTCATTCTTTAACTACGCATCCGGATACAAAGGAACTCAGGCAAAATGTTCACAGGGTTTTGGCTGAAAATATTGCATGCGGCCTCAATCCTGATAAAGCTGCTTTATTTTGTCAAAGTCATGTTTTTGAAACATCCGAGCTTTATTTATACCTTAATATGCTTGCATACAAAGGTGAACTTGAAAAGACAGTTACTTTTAAGGAAAAAGCCAGGCAGAACCCGCAGAATGTAAATGCCGGTTTACTTACTTACCCGGTGTTGCAGGCTGCAGACATTTTATTACACCGTGCCACTTATGTTCCGGTTGGAAAAGACCAGGAGCAACACCTTGAAATGGCCCGTAATTTCGCAAACAGGTTCAATCATCGTTATGGGGAGGTTTTTCCTGAACCGGTTGCATTTAACTTTAGTGAGGAACTGATAAAGATTCCATCGCTTGACGGTACGGGAAAAATGAGTAAGAGCATAAACCAAAATGCCACTTTATACCTTGCCGATGATGATGATACGATCCGCAAAAAAATTATGAAAGCCAAAACTGATGGTGGCCCAACAGAAAACAATTCACTTAAGCCGGATTATATCGAAAACATATTCCTCCTGATGGAGCTGGTATCGGATAAAGGTTTTGTGAGCAGGCAGGAAGAAGCTTTCAATAATTGCACCATCCGCTACGGTGATCTTAAAAAGCAATTGGCAGAAGACATGGTGAACTTTATAGCACCGATCAGGGAAAAGGCAAAAGAAATTCTTAATAATGAGCAATACCTGGAAGAAGTGATGGAAAAAGGGGCTCAAAAAGCCCGGGCAAGTGCCGGTAAAACCATGGAAATTGTACGCCAGGCTATGGGGCTGAAATATTTTTAATGAAAGCAAAAAAAAACATTTTACAGCGGATTTTTATTCAATACATTCGTAAGCGATAAACTTTTACAGGACAATGGGCAAATCTAAAAAACCAAAACATATTGCAGTAGCGGGAAATATTGGTGCCGGTAAAACCACACTAACTGAGATGCTCAGTAAGCACTACAAATGGATTCCGCAATTTGAAGATGTTGATCACAATCCTTACCTGAACGATTTTTATGAAGACATGCCTCGCTGGAGTTTTAATCTCCAGATCTATTTCCTGAACAGCAGGCTGAATCAATTACTGGAAATACAAAGAGGGACTGAAACAATTATACAAGACAGAACCATTTACGAAGATGCCAACATATTTGCCCCAAACCTGCATGATATGGGTTTAATGGGCAAACGCGATTTTGACAATTACTATCGTTTTTTTGAAACATTGAAGTCGATGGTAAAACCACCGGATTTGCTGATTTACCTGAAGGCATCTGTTCCCACATTGGTTGGACAAATTCAGAAAC
>WBZP01006277.1_pt1 | contig 11802 bp, 9 predicted proteins | sample 5204301 | NCBI WGS metagenome assembly WBZP01 (sample SAMN12412401, study PRJNA552823) | activated sludge metagenome | isolation source: activated sludge from nitrification reactor of wastewater treatment plant... | place: USA: Pennsylvania | collected 2017
CGTCGACTCCATGCTCACCACGCGCACCGGCGACGACAACTACCCCGGTGACGCCGCGGCCTCGGAGAACTGGCCCGGCTTCGCGGCCGGGACGCGCGGCGTCCTCAACACGATGGCGCCGCAGTACCACGACGTCAGCGGCATCGTGGACCTCGCGGTGAAGCCGCCGGTCCTCTGGGTGCACGGGACCAAGGACGCGATCGTCGCCGACGAGTCGCTGTTCGACCTCGCGACCCTCGGCAAGCTCGGGGCCATCCCCGGCTGGCCTGGCGAGGACGTCGCGCCGCCGCAGCCGATGAAGGTGCAGACCCGCGCGGTGCTCGACCGCTACGCCGCGAACGGCGGCTCCTACCGCGAGGTCGAGCTCGACGCCGGCCACAGCCCCCAGGTGGAGAAGCCTGCCGAGTTCCAGGCAGCGCTCGCGGCCCACCTGACCGGGACCTGAGGTCTGCGTCCGCTCGCCCAGGCGCCGGGGCACGCGCTCGACGGCGGGTGAGCGGGGAGCGGGCCGGCAGGAGGCGAGGGGACCGAGGTGGACGAGCCGGAGAGCGCGCCGTCGTTCGGGATGGGGCGGGGCAAGGTGTTCCCCGCCTCGAGCGCGGCGTCGCTCGTGAACCCGATGCGGCGGCTCGTGCAGTCGCCGCGGCGCACGGCAGCGGCCAGCGGCGCGCGTGCCGGCGACCGGGTGCTCGAGGTCGGCTGCGGCGCAGGGTTCTTCAGCGGCGAGCTGCGTCGGCGCTGCGCCGGCGGGCTGTTCGTCGCGCTCGACCTGCAGCCGGAGATGCTGGCGTTCGCCCGCGGGCGCCGTGACCGAGCGGCGGCGGACACCGCGCCCGCTGGACCTGCTGCCGACGTCGCCGCGGACGCTCTGGCATTGCCGTTCCAGTCGCGGTCGTTCGACGTCGTCTTCGTCGCGACGATGCTCGGCGAGGTTCCCGACCCGAGCAGGGCGGTGCGCGAGGTCCGTCGCGTGCTGCGTCCGGGAGGGATCGCGGCGTTCGCGGAGACGCGGCGCGACAGCGACTTCATCGCGCTGCCCGAGCTGCGGCGGCTCGTCGAGCCGGCGGGGCTCGCCCTCAGTGGCCGCCACGGCTGGGCCTGGCAGTACGTCGCGACCTTCGTCGCCACGACGCACCCCAGCTGACCGCGATCAGCCGGGGGCGGGGGCGGGGCGGCCGAAGAGCCAGCCCTGGCCGTGCTTCCAGCCGTGCTGCTCGAGGACGCGCGCGACCTCCTCGGTCTCCACGCCCTCGGCCACGCCGTCGAGGCCGAGGCCCTCGGCGAGCCCGACGAGGGCGAGGCTGAGCTCGGAGCACCGGCGGTCGCCCTCGGCCACGCCGAAGGTGAACGAGCGGTCGAGCTTGAGGCCGGCGATCGGTAGGTCTCGCAGGTGGCTGATCGACGAGTAGCCGGTGCCGAAGTCGTCGACGTACCAGAGGACGCCGCTCTCGGCGATGCGCGTCATCGTGGAGCGCACGGTGGAGACGTCCTCGAGCAGCGCGGTCTCGGTGACCTCGAGGTGCAGCCGGTGCGGGTCGACGCCGTGCCGCTCGAGCGCGCCGAGCACGACGTCGACGAGGTCGTGCCGTCGGAGGCTCAGCGCCGCGAGGTTGACCGCGACCGTCGTGCCCGCGGGCAGCCGGTCCATCGCCGACAGGGAGCGGTCGAGCACCGCCTCGTCGAGCTCGACGATGAGCCCGGTCCGCTCGGCGAGGGGCAGGAACTCGAACGGCGCCACGATCGATCCGTCGTCACGGACCCAGCGCACCAGCGCCTCGTAGCCGCGCGTCTCGCCCGTCGAGAGCGCGACGATCGGCTGCAGCCAGGCGTGGAACTGACCGGACGCGAGGCCGTCGCGGATGGACTGCTCGAGGTGCAACCGCCTCGAGGCCTGCTCCGACAGCTCTGGGTCGACGTACGCCGCCTGGTCGCCGCCGTAGTCCTTCGCCTGCGTCATGGCGATGCCGGCGTCTCGCAGGAGCTGCTCGGGATCGGTGTCGGATCCTGCTGCGGCCGTGGCGATCCCGACGCTCACGGTCATGTGCAGCGTGTGACCCTCGAGCGCGATCGGCTCGCGCACCGCGTCGCGCACCTCGTCGGCGATGCGGTCGGCGTCGCTGGGCTCGAGCAGGTCGGGCAGCACGACGAGCAGCTCGTCGCCGGAACCGCGGCCGACGAGGTCCCAGTCGCCGGTCACCATCGCGATGCGGTCCGCGATCGTCGACAGCACCTGGTCGCCCGCGGAGTAGGAGATGCTCTCGTTGACGGTCGACAGGCCGTCGACGTCGGCGCACAGCAGCCCGGTCGTCGCGCGCGCCGTGACCAGCTGCTCCTTGAGCCGGGCGAGCAGCACCGCGCGCGTGGGCGCACCTGTCGTCGGGTCGTGGGCCGCAAGGTGGTCGAGGCGGGCTCGGCCCAGGCGCTCGTCGTGGACGTCGCGCAGCGCCACGATGCGGCCACCCCCCTCGTCGAGCGTGTCGCTGCGTGTCTCGACCCAGCGGTAGCTGCCGTCGGCGCACTGGATCCGGAACTCGCCCTGCGCCGACTGCTCGCTGCGCAGCCGCGCGCGAGCCGTGCGCGCGTCCTCGAGGTCGTCGGGGTGGATGAGCTCCAGCGTCTGGCGGCCCACGAGGTCCTCGCGCTGCCAGCCGAGGATGCGGCTCATGGTCGGCGACGCCCAGACCAGCCTGCCCTCGCGGTCGAGCTCCCACAGCACGTCGGACCCGTGCTCCGCGACGAGCCGGTACCGGCGCTCGTCGTCCTTGATGCGCTGGCCGGTCCGCCAGCGCTCGGTCACATCGCGCCACGTCAGGGCGATGCCGTCGGGAGTCCTGGTGGCGCGCAGGTCGTAGCGGCGCTGCTCGTTCATCATCTGGTTGGAGAAGGCGTAGTCGTCGAGGACGACAGGCTCTCCGGTCTCCGCGCAGCGCAGGTAGTGCTCGAGCGGACCCTCGGTCAGCAGGTTCGGGAACAGGTCGAGCATCGTCCGGCCGATCATCTCGGCGCGGGTGGTGCGGTTGTACGCGATGGCGGCGTCGTTGGCCTCGACGTAGCGCAGGTCGAAGGGTCGCCCCTGATCGTCGCGGACCACCTCGAGCAGCGCGAGCGGGTCGAACAGCGAGTCCAGGGTCGCGCGAAGCCGCCCGCGGTCCGCCTCGGTGACGGCCAGCAGCTCGTCGCGGTTCTGCGCGTCGCGCAGGCGCCCGATGCCGTAGCCGAGCGTCGCCGCGAGGTCCTCGAGCAGATCGGGTGCGACGTCGAAGACGTTCGCCTCCGTCGACATCACGACGAGCGCCCCGTCGATGTCCCCGTCGACGAGCACCGGCAGGCCGATCGCGCTGCGCAGCCCGTACCGCTCGAACAGGTCGTGCCAGGCGCTGTACGCCGGATCGGAGGGCAGGTCTGGCACCGACACGGTGGCGCGCGCGGCGATCGCCCGGCCGCCTGCGCCGTCGACCGGCACCGACCCGGTGGTCTCCTGCACGTCGTGGACGAATCCGTCGAGCGTCCCCGACGTGCCCACGATGCTCAGACCGTCGATCCCCGGGCGCAGGTACCAGCACAGTGCGTACCGGCCGCTCTCGACCACGGTGCGGCAGGTGTCCTGCAGGAGGGCCGGCTCGTCGACCGAGCGCACGAGCACGGAACCAGCGTGGGAGAGCGTGGCCAGCGCGCGCAGGGTGGCGATCTGCGTCGCATCGTCGCGCAGGATGAACAAGCCGCCGAGAACGTCGCCGGTGACGGGGTCCAGGCGGGGTTGGCCGTGGACCGCGCACTCGTGCCAGGTGCCGCGCTTGGTCCGGTAGCGCAGGACGAGCCCGTCGACATCCTGATCGCGCTCGACGACGTCCTGACGGGCGGCGAGCATCGTCTCCAGGTCGTCGGGGTGGACGAACTCGCGACCGAGACGGCCGATGACCTCCTCGGGCGCCCAGCCCAGGAGGCGCTCGATGGTCGGCTGGACCCACACGATGCGGCCCTCGAGGTCGTTGAGGACGACGACGTCGCGCGAGGAGTCGGCGATCAGGCGGTAACGCTCCCAGGTGGCAGCGGTCGACAGGCCGGGATGGTCGACACGGCCGGTCACCTCAGCCCCCTCGCCCCGCGGAGTCGGCCATGGCTGGGTCATGGCCGACGTTCAGCGTGGCGCTGCCCGGGTGCGGTTGCAAGCGCTGCGCGGGTGGGGCATGCGCGCCGTTCGGCCGACGTCCGTGTGGGTGGCGGCGGCGGGCGTGCGCGGCCCGCTCCTCGCGACACTCGCGTAGGGGATGCGCACAGGAGGTCGACGTGCTGGTTCTCGCACGCGCCGAAGGTCAGACCGTGGTCCTCGACGACCGGATCGTCGTCACGGTGCTCGACTCCCGGGACGGCCTGGTCCGGCTCGGGATCGAGGCTCCGCGCGACGTCGGCGTCCGTCGCGGCGAGCTCGCCCCGATCGCCGGCAGGGGTGACGGGCCGGCCGGGCGGCCGGGGTCGCCGGCACCGTCGGTCACCGGATAGTCGGCGTCGAAGCGTCCGCTCACGACTGAATTCGTACGGTTTGGTCACGATCGCGACGGATTCGGAACTTTTCCTTGCCGTAGGCCACTGAGCGTCCCCTAAGGTGACGCCCGCACAGCGGGTCGGCGGGGGAGGCCGGTCCGCGCTCGCCGTCCGGGGTCGCCCCCCGCTCCGGACGTCGTCCCGAACCGCTCCCGAGGTGCCATGACCTCCGACGCGACGACGGCCGCGCCCGCGATCAGGCTGCGCGCCCTGCGCAAGACCTTCGGCGACGTCGTCGCGGTGGACTCCGTCGACCTCGACATCGCCGACGGCGAGTTCCTGACGCTGCTCGGGCCCTCCGGTTCGGGCAAGACGACGGTGCTGCGGATGATCGCGGGCTTCGAGCTGCCGACGTCGGGCTCCATCGAGCTGGCCGGCAGCGACGTGTCGCAGCTCCCGCCCTTCCGTCGCGACGTCAACACCGTCTTCCAGGACTACGCGCTCTTCCCGCACCTCACGGTCGCGGAGAACGTCGAGTACGGCCTCAAGGTGAAGGGCGTCTCCAAGAGCGAGCGGCGGTCGCGCGCGGCCGAGGCGCTCGACTCGGTGCGGCTCGACGGCTACGGCGCGCGCAAGCCCGCTGAGATGTCGGGCGGCCAGCGCCAGCGCGTCGCCCTCGCCCGCGCGCTCGTGAACCGCCCCCAGGTCCTGCTCCTCGACGAGCCGCTCGGCGCGCTCGACCTCAAGCTGCGCGAGCAGATGCAGGTGGAGCTCAAGGGGATCCAGCGCGACGTCGGCATCACCTTCGTGTTCGTCACCCACGACCAGGAGGAGGCGCTCACGATGAGCGACCGCATCGCGGTCTTCAACGCCGGGCGCATCGAGCAGGTCGGCACGGCGTCGGAGGTCTACGAGCACCCGGCGTCGGAGTTCGTCGCGGGGTTCGTCGGGACGTCGAACCTGCTGCGCGGCGACGCCTCGCGCACGGTGCTCGGCCTCGACGGCGTCTTCAGCGTGCGCCCCGAGAAGATCCGCATCGTCGACCCGGGCTCGGCCAACGGCGATGGCGAGCACGGCGCCGAGGGCACCGTGTCCGAGGTGGTCTACGTCGGCGACGCCACGCGCTTCGTGGTGGAGCTCGATGCCGGCGGCTCGCTGGTCGCGCTGCAGCAGAACACGCACACGTCGTCGTCCGACGTCGCGGGTCTGCGCGGGTCGCGCGTGCGCCTGGTGTGGCGCCGCGAGCACGAGTACCGCGTCGCCTGACGCGCTCGAGGTTCCCCCGGCGTCGCGCCGCGGGGTGATGAAGGAGACAGGAGGACGCTCGTGCGGATCTCGCGCAAGCTTTCGGTGACCGCCGTCGCGGGTGCCGTTCTGCTGCTGGCCTCGGCCTGCGGCAGCAGCAGCAGCGGCGGCTCTGGCAGCGGTGGCAGCACGGCGCGCCCCAACCCCCCGGCAGGGACCGCGGCAACGTCCGTGGGTGCGGGAGAGGGCGCGCTCAACATCATCGCGTGGGCGGGCTACGCCGAGAACGGCTCGACCGACCCGAACGTCAACTGGGTCAAGCCGTTCGAGGACCAGACCGGCTGCAAGGTCAACGTCAAGATCGGCAACACGTCCGACGAGATGGTGACCCTCATGAAGACGGGTCAGTACGACGGCGTCTCGGCGTCGGGCGACGCCACGCTGCGCCTGATCTACGGCGGCGACGTGGCTCCGGTCAACACCGACCTGGTGCCCAACTACAAGACCGTCTCGGACTTCCTCAAGGACAAGCAGTGGAACTCCGTGAACGGTCAGATGTACGGCATCCCGCACGGCTGGGGAGCCAACGTGCTGGCCTACAACACGGCCGTCGTGACGCCGGCCCCGACCTCGTGGGCCGCGGTGTTCGACGCGAACTCGCCGTACAAGGGCAAGATCACGGCGTACGACTCGCCGATCTACATCGCTGACGCGGCGCTGTACCTGTCGAAGACCAAGCCCGACCTGAAGATCACCAACCCCTACGCGCTGGACGACACCCAGTTCGCGGCGGCGGTCGACCTGCTCAAGCAGCAGCGCGGGATCATCAGCAAGTACTGGGCCGCCTACACCGACGAGGTCAACTCGTTCGGCGCGCAGGAGACCGTGCTCGGCACCGCCTGGCAGATCAACGTGAACCTGATCAACGGCGAGGGCAAGGTCAAGGTCGACTCGTTCGTGCCCACCGAGGGTGCGACCGGCTGGTCGGACACCTGGATGATCGCGACCAAGGCCGCCCACCCGAACTGCATGTACAAGTGGATGGACTACATCATCTCGCCGTCCGCCAACGCGCAGGTCGCCGAGTGGTTCGGCGAGGCGCCGGCCCAGACGCTCGCGTGCGAGAAGACGTCGGACAAGACCTTCTGCACGCAGTACCACGCGCTCGACGCGGCATACGCCAACTCGATCTCGTACTGGACGACCCCGACCAAGAACTGCCTCGACGGTCGCGGCGACATCTGCAAGGACTACGCGGCATGGGTGCAGGCGTGGACCGAGATCAAGGGCTGATGTGACGGTCCAGACGACCCTCCCGACGACGGGCCCCCAGGACGGGGGCCCGTCGTCGGGCGTCACCGACTACCTCTACCGGCGGCCCAGGCTGCGCCTGGCCGGGCTGCTGTCCGCCCCGCTCCTGTGGCTCGTCGTGCTCTACCTCGGCTCGCTCGCGATCATGTTCGTCGCGGCGTTCTGGACGACCGACTCGTTCACCGGCTCCCTCGTCAAGCAGCCGACGCTGGACAACTTCAAGACCCTGCTCAGCGGCTCGGTCTACTGGCAGGTCGCCCTGCGGACCGTGCTGATCGCGGTGTCGGTCACCGTCATCGACATGGTGCTCGCGGTGCCGCTGGCGTTCTTCGCCGCGAAGGTGGTCCGCAGCCGCGCCGCCCGCTACGCCATCGTCGTCGCCGTCACGATGCCGCTCTGGGCCGGGTACCTGGTCAAGGGCTATGCGATGCAGACGATGTTCATCAACAACGGCGTCATCGACTGGATGCTCGCGCCGCTCGGCCTCGACGGCCCCGGCCTCGGCCTGGTGGCGCTCGTCTTCTCGCTCGCCTACCTCTGGCTGCCCTACATGGTGCTCCCGGTCTACGCCGGTCTCGAGCGCCTGCCGAACTCGCTGCTCGAGGCGTCGGCCGACCTCGGCGCCTCCGCGGGCCACACCTTCCGCTCCGTCGTGATGCCGCTGATCGTGCCGTCGCTGGTGGCCGGCTCGATCTTCACCTTCTCGCTGACGCTCGGCGACTACATCATGGTGAAGATCGTGGGAGGCCCCACCCAGATGTGGGCCAACATCATCTACGACAACGTCGGGGTCGCGAACAACCTGCCGCTCGCCGCCGCCGCCGCGCTCTTCCCCGTCACCGTGATCATCCTCTACCTGCTCGCGGTGCGTCGCACCGGCGCGCTCGAGAACCTGTGAGCCGCAAGCGATGACACTGACGCGCACCACCCGCATCGTCCTCGGTGTGATCGCCGCGGCGGTGCTGGTGTTCATCTACTTCCCGCTCGTCGTCGTGCTCGTGAACTCCTTCAACGCGTCGAAGGTGTTCTCCTGGCCGCCGACGTCGTGGACCACCGAGTGGTGGCAGAAGGCGGCGACGAACGAGGGTGTGCGCTCGGCCCTGCTGACGTCGATCAAGGCGGCGACCGGTGCGACGATCATCGCGCTGCTGCTCGGCGGCATGATCGCCTTCGCCGTCGCCCGCTACGACTTCTTCGGCAAGCAGCCGATCAGCTTCCTGGTGATCCTGCCGATCGCGCTGCCCGGCATCGTCACGGGTATCGCGCTGAACTCGTCCTTCAACACCGTGCTCGTTCCGTTGGGCATCAGCTTCGGCCTGCTGACCGTGATCCTCGGTCACGCGACGTTCTGCATCGTCGTGGTGTTCAACAACATCCTCGCGCGCCTGCGACGCACCGGGTCCTCGCTCGAGGAGGCAGCGATGGACCTCGGCGCCGGACCGTGGCAGACCTTCCGCGACGTCACCTTCCCCGCGGTCCGGTCGGCGCTCGTCGCGGGAGCCCTGCTGGCGTTCGCGCTGTCGTTCGACGAGATCGTCGTCACCACGTTCACGAGCGGCCCCGGCATCGAGACGCTGCCGCAGTGGATCTTCAACAACCTGTTCCGGCCCAACCAGGGACCGATCATCAACGCCGTCGCGGCAGCGCTGCTCGTCGCCTTCATCGCTCCCGTCTACCTCGCCCTGCGCATGAGCGAGTCCGGCGGCAGCCGCATGCACCAGGTCGGCGCCGAGCCGTGATCCTCGGCCGCTCCGGCCCGGAGCTGGTCGCGACGGGTCGCGCGGACCTCGGGGACGGAGCGGGGTGGGCGGTCCGGGTCGTCTCAGGGTCGGATGAGGGGCTTTCCGGGTACGCGGACCGCGGTGGGTCGGACAGGATGGACGCGTGACCGACGATGTCCTGACGCGGCCGGCGCCTGAGCCCGATGTCGTCGTGTCCTGGGGGCCAGGCCCCGACGACGTGGCCGAGGTGCAGCTCGGAGGGGACGACAAGCCCCTGATCGTGCTGGTGCACGGCGGGTTCTGGCGGCCCGACTACGACCGCACGCACCTCCGCGCGATGTCGCACGCGCTGGCCGCCGAGGGGTGGAGCGCGGCGGCGATCGAGTACCGGCGCATCCCCGGCGACCCCGATGCCAGCCTCAACGACGTGCGCGTGGCGCTGCGCGTCGTCCCGGTGGAGCTGCGCGGGCGGCACGACGGCCGGGTCGTCGTCGTCGGCCACTCCGCCGGCGGGCATCTCGCGCTGTGGGCGGCCTCGGTCGCCCCGGCGGCCGGGCTCGCGGGCACTGTCGCCCTCGCCCCGGTGGCGGACCTCGAAGCCGCGGACCGCGAGCTGCTCGGATCCGGTGCCGTGCACGACTTCCTCGGCGACGCCGCGTCCTCGCGGCTGGACCTGGACCCGGTACGCATGGTGTCGGCGATGCAGCCGGTGACCCTGGTGCACGGTTCGGACGACGACGTCGTACCGCCCCGCCAGTCTCGGGCCTACCTCGAGGCCCACCCGACGGCCCGCCTCGAGCTGCTCGAGGGCGCCGGGCACCTCGACGTCATCGACCCGCTCTCGGCGGCCTGGCCCGCCGTGGTCGCCGCCATCGCCACGGCGACGGAGCACCCGGCCGAGCCCACCGCGCCTGCCGGGGCGCCGACCGGCTGAGGACCGCCGGCGAGGAGCTGCCGGAGGCGGCGAGGCGATGGGTCCGGGCAGGGTCCGGAGCCCCGTAGACTCTCCCCGTGCCCCGCGGTGATGGCCTGCTCAGCCACGACCTGCTCCCTGGCGAGAAGGGCCCTCAGGACGCGTGCGGCGTCTTCGGGGTCTGGGCTCCCGGCGAGGAGGTCGCGAAGCTCACCTACTTCGGTCTCTACGCGCTGCAGCACCGCGGCCAGGAGTCGGCAGGGATCGCCGTCAGCGACGGCGCGCACACCGTGGTCTACAAGGACATGGGTCTGGTCTCGCAGGTCTTCACCGAGGCGTCGCTCGAGAGCCTCCACGGCCATATCGCCATCGGCCACGCGCGCTACTCGACCACTGGGTCGAGCGTGTGGGAGAACGCGCAGCCGACCTTCCGCGCCACCGCCACCGGTCACCTGGCGCTCGGCCACAACGGCAACCTGACCCACACCCACGAGCTGGCCCGCCGCGTGCGCGAGCGCGCCGAGGCGAGCGGCGAGCTCAACCTCGGTGCCGGCGTCATGGCCTCCAGCGACACCGACCTGCTCACCGCGCTCCTCGCCTCGCACCCCGACCTCTCCCTCGAGGCCGCGGCGATGGAGGAGCTGCCGCTGCTCAAGGGCGCCTACTCCCTCGTCTTCATGGACGACACGACGCTGTACGCCGCGCGCGACCCGCAGGGCATCCGCCCGCTGGTCCTCGGCCGGCTCGAGCGCGGCTGGGTCGTCGCGAGCGAGACCGCGGCGCTCGACATCGTCGGTGCGAGCTTCGTGCGCGAGATCGAGCCGGGCGAGCTGGTCGCGGTCGACGAGCACGGGCTGCGCACGTCGCGCTTCGCCGAGGCCGACCCCAAGGGCTGCCTCTTCGAGTTCGTCTACCTCGCCCGCCCCGACACGACGATCAGCGGCCACAGCATCCACGCCGTACGCGTCGAGGTCGGCCGACAGCTCGCGCGCGAGCACCCGGTCGAGGCCGACCTCGTGATCCCGGTGCCCGAGAGCGGTACGCCGGCGGCCGTGGGCTACGCGCAGGGGTCGGGCATCCCCTTCGCGCAGGGACTGGTGAAGAACGCCTACGTCGGCCGCACGTTCATCCAGCCCTCGCAGACGATCCGCCAGCTCGGCATCCGTCTCAAGCTGAACCCGCTGCGCGAGATCGTGGCGGGGAAGAAGCTCGTCGTCGTCGACGACTCGATCGTGCGCGGCAACACCCAGCGCGCCATCGTGCGGATGCTCCGCGAGGCGGGTGCGCTCGAGGTGCACGTGCGGATCTCGTCGCCGCCGGTGAAGTGGCCGTGCTTCTACGGCATCGACTTCGCGACCCGTGCCGAGCTCGTCGCCAACGGCCTCACCGTCGACGAGATCTGCAACTCGATCGGCGCCGACTCGCTCGGCTACGTCTCGCTCGACGGCCTGGTCGCCTCCACCGGCGTCGCGATGGACCGCCTGTGCCGCGCGTGCTTCGACGGCACGTACCCGATCGAGCTGCCCGAGCCCGAGCTGCTCGGCAAGCACCTGCTCGAGGGCATCGAGTCGCGCATCGAGCTCGACCCGCAGACCGCGCTCGACGTCGAGGGCCTCCCGACCCTGCTCGCCGGCGGTGGCGCCGCCGACGCGCTCTCGCGCCCGTGACCGACGAGACGCTGCAGGGCGACGTCGTACGCCGTCCCACGGGCGCTCCCGCGACGTACGCCGCTGCCGGCGTCGACGTCGAGGCGGGGGAGCACGCGGTCGCGCTCATGAAGGCGTCGATCGCACGGGCGCAGCGGCCCGAGGTGGTCGGCGACTTCGGCGGGTTCGCCGGGCTGTTCGACGTCTCGGTCCTCAAGCGCTTCGCGAAGCCGTTGCTCGCGACGTCGACCGACGGCGTGGGCACCAAGGTCGTCGTCGCGCAGAAGATGGACAAGCACGACACGATCGGCATCGACCTCGTCGCGATGGTCGTCGACGACCTCGTCGTGTGCGGTGCCGAACCGCTGTTCATGACCGACTACATCGCCACCGGCAAGGTCGTGCCCGAGCGGATCGCCGCGATCGTCGCGGGCATCGCCGAGGGCTGCCGCCAGGCCGGCTGCGCGCTGGTGGGCGGCGAGAC
>WBZP01006278.1_pt1 | contig 11800 bp, 9 predicted proteins | sample 5204301 | NCBI WGS metagenome assembly WBZP01 (sample SAMN12412401, study PRJNA552823) | activated sludge metagenome | isolation source: activated sludge from nitrification reactor of wastewater treatment plant... | place: USA: Pennsylvania | collected 2017
CCAGCGCGTCGGCCTCGGTCTTCACCTCGCCGAACTCGTCGATGTCGGCGCCGGCGATGAAGCCGTTGGCCTTGCCCGAGGCGATCACCAGGCCCTGCGGCGGGTCGCGATCGAGTTGGTCGAGCGCGAGGTTGAGTTCGGCCAGCACCGCGGCCGACAGCGTGTTGGTCGTCGCCCCCGCCTTGTCGAAGGTGAGGCGGGCGAGGCCGTCGGCGTCGCGGGTGAGCTTCCAGTGGTCCATGAGCTTGTCCGTGGAGAGTGCGGTGCGGGGGTCGCCGGCCTATACGCGCTCGACGAGCATCGCGCCGCCGAGCCCGCCGCCGATGCAGATCGCCGCGACGCCGCGCCTGCCGCCGGTCCGCCGCAGCACGTTGACCACGTGCAGGACGATCCGGGTCCCCGACGCGCCGACGGGGTGTCCGAGGGCGATCGCGCCGCCGTCGACGTTGAGCCGCGCCGGGTCGAGGCGGCCGGCCGCGGCAGGCAGCCCCAGTTCGCGACGGCAGTACTCGTCGTCCTCCCACGCCGCGAGGCACGCGAGCACCTGCGCCGCGAACGCCTCGTTGATTTCCCAGGCGTCGACGTCGGCCAGCGCGAGGTCGTTGCGGCGGAGCATCGGCGTCACCGCGTGCACGGGACCGAGCCCCATCTCCGCCGGGTCGAGGCCCGCCCATTGGCTGTCGGCGATCCGGGCGATCGGTGCGAGGCCGAACCGGTCGACCGCGCGCTCGGACGCCAGCACCAGCCACGCCGCGCCGTCGGTCACCTGCGAGCTGTTGCCGGCGGTGACGTTGCCGAACTTCTTGTCGAAGAACGGCCGCAGCTTGGCGAGGTTCTCCGGCGTGGAGTCCTCGCGCACGCCGTCGTCGGCCGCGTACAGCTTGCCGGCCCGGTCGAACAGCGGGACGACCTCGCCCGCGTAGTGGCCGGCCGCCTGGCCGGCGAGCACCTTCCGGTGGCTGGTCGCCGAGTAGGCGTCCATCGCCGCGCGGTCGATGCCGAAGCGGAACGCGAGGTTCTCCGCGGTCTGGCCCATCAGCAGCCCGACCATCGGGTCGGTCAGCCCCTTCATCAGGCCGATCACCGGGGCGAGGAACGACGGCTTGAAGCGCGTCGCGAGCGCGGCGCGCTGGCCCGGCGTCTTGGCCGCGTACCAGTTTGCGAGCCAGACGGTCATCGCCTCGGAGAACAGCAAGGGCGCCCGCGACAGCGCGTCGACGCCGCCCGCCAGCACCAGTTCGGACCGGCCGGAGCGGATGTTCGCGATCGCCGAGTCGATCGCCTGCATCCCCGACGCGCAGTTGCGCATCACCGTCCAGCCGGGAACCTTGTTGCCGCAGCCCATCCGCAACGCGACGACGCGCCCGATGTTGACCTCGTCCGGAGACGGCGCGGCACAGCCGAGGATCACCTCGTCGAGGTCGGTGGGCGCGAAGCGCTGGCGCAGCAGCAGCGAGCGGCCGGCGGCGGTGGCGAGGTCCGACGCCGCAAACGGCCCCGGGCGGTTGCGCGCCTTGAGAAACGGCGTGCGCGCGCCGTCGATGATGTAGATGGGCTGGGTCATGGTCTCGTTGGGTGTCGTCGGGCCCGCCGCCACGGCCGGTGGCCGGGACGGGGGCGGTGCCTGCAGCGCGAACCCGCTGGCCGGCTAGGCGGCAACCTCCTGGTCCTGGACGTTCGGCAGGTTGGCGGCCACGCCGGCCTTGCCGTAGTCGAGCGGGCGCATCGCCGACGTGCCGAGGTCCTGCGGGAAGTCGTCGACGCGGATCACGCGGGCGGTGAGGTCGCGCGCCGCCAGCACCGTCCGCGCCTCGTCGGCAGTGATCACGCCCTGCTCCTGCGCCCGCGCGACCAATGCGTCGACGCCGGAGCCCGGCGCCAGCCTGCCGTCGAACCGGCCCGCCTTCGCCGCCGCCTTGATCCTGGCCTCGATCGGCTCCGACGCGAGCGTGGCGACGAGCGCCCGCTCGATCAGCGCCACCGGATCGTCGGCGGCCTTGGAGACGAACGAGCCGGCGACCAGCCGGTCGCGCGTCGCCGACGGCTCGAGCATCCGCCGGGCGACGTCGTGGCCGAGCTTGTCCGAGGGGATCACGTACGGGCGGCCGAACGGGAACACGATCCGCCGCATCACCGCGCCGATGAGGCGATTCGGGAAGTTCGACAGCACGCCCTCGAGCGCCGACTGCGCCTTGAACATCGCGTCCCAGATCGCCCAGTGCATCAGCGGAGCGTCGGCCTTCTGCGCACCCTCGTCCTCGTAGCGCTTCAGTGTCGCCGAGCACAGGTACAGCAGCGACAGCACGTCGCCCAGCCGCGCGGAGAGCTTCTCCTTGCGCTTCAGCGCCCCCCCGAGCGTGCCCATCGACACGTCGGAGAGGAACGCGAGCGCCGCCGAGAACCGGGTGAGCTGCTGGTAGTAGCGGCGGGTCTCGGCGGCGACGCCGCCGGGCACGCCGACGAAGTGCGAGCCGGTGAGCCCCATCACGAACGCGCGGGCCATGTTGGCGAGCGCGAAGCGGACGTGGCCGAACAGCGCCGCGTCGAAGTCGACCGACGCCTTCGCCCGGTCGCGCTCCCGCGTGGCCTCCATCTCCTTCAGCACGTACGGGTGGCAGCGGATCGCACCCTGGCCGAACACGATCAGGCTGCGGGTCAGGATGTTCGCGCCCTCGACGGTGATCGCCACCGGCACCTGCATGTAGGCGGCACCGAGGAAGTTCGACGGCCCCATGCAGATCCCCTTGCCGCCGACGATGTCCATCGCGTCGTTGACGACCTGCCGCGCGCGCTCGGTGATGTGCAGCTTGGCGATCCCGGAGATCACGGCGGGCTTCTCGCCCAGGTCGACGGCGGCGGCGGTCATCATCCGCGCCGAGTCCATCATGTAGAGGTTGCCGCCCATCCGCGTCAGCGCCTCCTCGATGCCCTCGAACTTGCCGATGGGCGTCTTGAACTGCGTGCGCACGCGGGCGTAGCCGCCGGTCGCGCGGACGGCCAGCTTGGCCATGCCGGTGCCCGACGAGGGCAGCGAGATCCCGCGGCCGGCGGCGAGGCACTCCATCAGCATCCGCCAGCCGCGGCCGAGCATCGGCTGGCCGCCGATCACCCAGTCCATCGGGATGAACACGTCCTTGCCCCAGTTGGGGCCGTTCTGGAACACCGCGTTCAGCGGCATGTGCCGGCGCCCGATCTCCACGCCGGGATGCGACGTCGGGATCAGCGCGCAGGTGATGCCGATGTCCTCCTTGTCGCCGACCAGGCGGTCCGGGTCGAACACGCGGAACGCAAGCCCCAGCAGCGTCGCCACCGGCCCGAGCGTGATGTAGCGCTTGTCCCAGGTCACGCGCAGCCCGAGCACCTTCTTCCCCTCGTGCTCGCCCCAGCAGACGATGCCGAAGTCAGGGATCGACGCCGCGTCGGAGCCGGCGGTCGGGTTGGTCAGCGCGAAGCAGGGAATCTCGAGCCCCTTGGCGAGGCGCGGCAGGTAGTGCCGCTTCTGCTCGTCGGTGCCGTAGTGCGCGAGGAGTTCGCCCGGCCCGAGCGAGTTCGGGACCATGACGCTCACGGCCACCGTGCCCGAGCGCGTCGACAGCTTGGTCATCACCTGCGAGTGGGCGAAGCCGGAGAAGCCCAGGCCGCCGTACTCCCTGGGGATGCTCATGCCGAGGAAGCCCTTGTCCTTGATGTACTGCCAGACGTGCGGCGGCAGATCGCGGTGGACCTGCGTGGTCTCCCAGTCGGTGATGAGCTCGCACAGCTCCGTGGTCTCGACGTCGAGAAAGCGCTGCTCCTCGGCGGTGAGGGTCGGCTTCGGCAGCGCGAGGAACTTCTTCCAGTCGGGCTTGCCCGAGAAGAGGTCGCCGTCCCACCACACGGTGCCCGCCTCGATCGCCTCGCGCTCGGTCTGCGACATCGGCGGCAGGATCTTCCGGAACGCCGCCAGCACGCCGTCGCTGATCAGCTTGCGCCGCAATGCGGGGACGTTGAGGGGGATCGCCAGCACGACGAACAGCACGCCGAGCCCGAGCGTCAGCCACGGCGGCAGCAGTTGCGCGGCCCAGGCGACGCCCAGCGCGACCGCGATCGCGGCCGTCCAGGCAATTCCGGCGGCATTGACGTAGGCCAGCGCCGTGGCGACGACCAGTACAGCGACTATCCAGGCAAGCGTGAACATCGGCGGCTCCTAACAGCAGGGGTCGGACGGTTGGGAAGGGGACATCGGGATTGCAATAGCGTCTGCGGGGGGCGGCTCAGCGCCCGACCGGCTCGGCGGACGCCGCGTCGTCGCCGCCGTCGGTCGGCGGGGCCTGCAGCCCGGCCAGCAGGAACGGCGCGAGGCGATGCAGCAGGACCTGGTCGTCCGCGCCTTCGCCGGGCGCCATCTCGGCGATCAGCTTCAGCACGTCGGTGCCGGCCAACGTGTACGAGAGGGCGCCCATGATGAAGTGCAGGCGCCACGACAGCTCCTTCTTCGACAGCGCCGGCAGCGCGCGCGCGAAGGCGGCCTTGAAGCGGGTGATCATCTCCGCGTAGTGATCGGACAGGAAGTGCCGGATGAACGGCGCCGGGTCGGCGTATGCGCGGCCGAGCAGGCGCAGGAAATTCTGGCCGCCGCGTGCCGGGTCGCGGCCGAGGTGGAGGGCCGGAACGAACATCGCCGACAGGATCTTCTCGCACGACACCGGGCCCGGCGCCGCGGCGCGCTCGAAGCTGTCGAGCAGCGCGACGCGCTCGCTGTTCATCGGGTCGAGACGCCGCGTCAGCACCGCCTGGAACAACTCTTCCTTGGTGCCGAAGTGGTAGTTGACGGCGGCGAGGTTGGCCTCCGCCGCCGAGGTGATCGCGCGCAGGCTGGTGGCCTCGAAGCCGTGTTCCATGAACAGTGCTTCGGCCGCATCGAGGATGCGTTCCTTGGTTGCTGCCGGACCACGCCCGGCCTGGATTGCGACGACGTCACCCACCATGGCTCCTGCTCCTCCGATTCCGGGTTCTTGTCGGTAGGGGGTGCTGGAAGCCACACCCTTCCCGTCTGCCGTATCATCGACAGTCACTTGAAACAAACGTTTGAATCCTAAGGTCGTCAAGAGGGGCAGTCAAGCTGCGGTGCAACACGGCGGCGCGGCGCCGCGGTCGAGGCCGCGAACGGGACACGGCTGGAACCGCGGCAGCGCAAATCGATGTAAGCGCACACTTCCTATGGAGGCCATATCCAGTAGGGTTCCGGTCGCGCACGGCACCGTGGCCCCGCGGTCGCGGCAACGCGCGCCGAAGCGCCGGTGCGGCCGGTCCGGCCGGGCTCGTTTGCTAGGATCCGGCCATGTCGATGCCGGCTGCCGCGAGTTCCCCGACGCTGCCCAGCGCTGCCGACCGGCGGCGCGGGCTGCTGTTCGGCCTCGTCGGCGTCGCCTGTTTCAGCCTGACGCTGCCGGCCACCCGGATCGCCGTCGCCGGGCTCGACCCGGTGTTCGTCGGCCTGGGCCGCGCCGTCGTTGCCGCCGTGCTGGCGGGTTGCACGCTTGCCGCGCTGCGCGTCCGTTGGCCCGGCCGCGCGGCATTGCCGGGACTCGCGGTGGTCGCGGCCGGCGTCGTCGTCGGCTTCCCGCTGTTCACCGCCTGGGCGATGCGCCACGTCCCCGCGTCGCATGGCGCCGTGGTCATCGGGCTGCTGCCCCTCGCGACCGCGCTCGCCGGCACCTGGCTCGCGCACGAGCGGCCGACGCCGGTGTTCTGGTTCTGCGCCGTCGCCGGCAGCGCCGTCGTCGTCGCGTTCGCGGTCTGGCAGGGAGGCGGGAAACCGCATCCGGCCGACGGCCTCCTGCTCGTCGCCGTCGCGGCCGCCGCCGTTGGCTACGCCGAAGGTGGCCGGCTCGCGCGGTCCCTTCCCGGCTGGCAGGTGATCTCGTGGGCACTGGTCCTCAGCGCGCCGGCGGTGCTGGGCGCGACGTTGGTCGCGACCGCCGGCAAGCTGCCCGCCGCCGCGCCGTCCGCCTGGGCCGGGTTCGCCTACGTCAGCGTGGTCAGCATGTTCGTAGGCTTCTTCGCCTGGTACCGCGGCCTGGCGCTGGGCGGGATCGCCGTCGTCGGCCAGACGCAGTTGCTGCAGCCGTTCCTGACGCTGTTCGCGTCGGCGCTGCTGCTGGGCGAGCCCCTCGAGCCGGCGACCTTCGTGGCCGCCGGCCTGGTCATCGTCGCGATCGCCGTCGGGCGCCGGTTCGGCAGCCGGTGAGGCCTCGCGCCGGCCACTGCCGCCCCCTGCGGTCGGGCACCGCCGGGCGCGATCTCCGTTCGCGTTCGCCGGCGGCCGCTCCCTCGCGCCGGGCTGTGCGATAGGTCTTATACTCGCGCCCTGTGACGGGGGAGGCACCATGTCCAGCATCGCCATCTCGAAGAAGCACTCGCTTTCGCACAAGAAGGCGAAGGAAGCCGCGCAGAAGGTCGCCGAGGATCTCCACCGGCGGTTCAACCTGGAGTTCGCCTGGAACGGCGACTGCATCGACTTCACCCGCCCGGGCCTGACCGGCCAGCTGCACGTGCACAAGACCGAGGTCCGGCTCGACTGCAAGCTCGGCTTCCTGCTGTCGGCGATCAAGCCGGCGATCGAGCGGGAAGTGCACAGCGAGTTCGACAAGCGCTTCGGCAAGCAGAAGGCCTGACGCCGCCCGCCGCCGGGTTCAGGCGGCGGTCGTCTCGGCCGGTGCCCGCGCGCGGGGCTCGGCGAACGGCGCGACGTCGCCGGCGAAGATGCGGTCGATCAGCGCCGTCTCGCGGCCGGCGATCGTGGCCAGGAAATGGTCGGCGCCGCCCATCCGCCGGAATGCGTCGAAGCCGCGCTCGAGAAAGTCGTGCAGGACCGCAAGCCCGGCAAGCCGGGCCGGCTGCCGCATCATCACCAGTGCCGCGTATATCAGCGGCCGGCGGACGAAGCCGTCGAGCGCGCTGCCGATCTCGCCGATCAACGCGACCTGCCGCATGCGATCGTCGCGACGGCCCATCTGCCGGAACGCATTGCAGTAGTCGGCCACGGTGAACTCGCGACCCTGCCGCGGCAGCCGGGCGACCAGCTCGCGATCGAGTTCCTGCGACAGGCCGTTGAGCTCCATCGCCATCGCCACGCTGCCGATCACCCGCTCGGGCAGCATCCGCACCATCACCGGCACGACGCGGGCGACGTCGGTGTCGCGCTGGGCGAAATCCGAGCCGCCGTAGAGGTCGGTCTGGAAGAAGTTGATCGCCTCGGCATAACGCGGATCGGCGGCCAGATCGTCGTAGGTGCGCGCGAGCCGCAGCGACTGCCACGCCGCCAGCTCGTCGAGCGCCGCGCCGACGACCGGGTCGCGCGCGCGCTCGGCATGCAGCCGCTGCACCCGGACGAGTGCGCCTTCCAGTGCCGCCTGGGCGGAAGCGTAGGCCATGTTGCCACCGTGCCGCGACGAGTCGAAACCGTGCGCCGGAGAACGCGCACACCCTGCGGAAAGTCTAACGGATGTCGCCTTCCCCGGCAGTTGCTCATTAGATTGATCAGTCTAATCGCCCCCGCTATGGTCGTCCTTCGGCAGGCAAGCTGCCGGAGGAGAGGCGCGATGTCCGCGGTGAAGCGTTCCTGTTCGACCGCCGGCGGCAGCGCCGCGCATCGATGATCGCGTCGCGCCGGACCTTCATCGTCACCGGCCTCGCCGGCGGAGCCGCGCTGGCGTTCGCCTGGTGGTGGCGCGATCGAAGCGAGCCGGTCACCGTCGCCGCAGCGCAGCGGCCGCTGGCCGTACTCGACCGGGACGCGCCGGCGATCGTCGCCGCGATCGTGCCGGTCATCCTCGCTGGCGCCCTGCCCGACGATCCGGCCGCACGCCGCAGCGCGATCGACGAAACGGTGGCCGGCGTCGCCCGCGCCGTCGCCGGATTGCCGCCGGCGGCGCAGCGGGAGCTGGGCGAACTCTTCGCGCTGCTGGGATTCGCGCCGGCGCGCTTCCTCGCGACGGGCGTCGGCGCGTCCTGGTCGACCGCGGGCGCCGGCGACGTCGCGGCGTTCCTCGAGCGCTGGCGCACCTCGGGCATCGCGTTGTTGCGCAGCGCCTACGACGCGCTGCACCAGTTGGTGCTGGCGGCGTGGTACGGCAATCCCCGCGCCTGGTCGGCGATCGGCTACCCCGGCCCGCCGCGACTCGGACCATGAACAATACGAGCCGCCTCGAGGGCGAACACCGAGTCGCACCCCACGACGCGGCCCCGGCGACCACTGCTGCGTCCCCGATCCCCGACCCGGTCCGTGAAGGCATCGCCGCCGGCTGGAAGGTCGTCGACGCGTCGACGCTGGAACGCGACCTCGAACTGGAAGCCGACGTCGTCGTCGTCGGCACCGGCGCCGGTGGCGGCGTTGCGGCCGAGGCACTGGCGAACGCCGGGCTGTCGATCGTGCTGATCGAGGAAGGGCCGCTCGCCACGTCGACCGACTTCCGGATGCGCGAGGCCGAGGCCTATCCGGCGCTGTACCAGGAGTCGGCCGCACGCAAGACCCGCGACAAGGCGGTCAACATCCTGCAGGGGCGCTGCGTCGGCGGCGGCACGACGGTCAACTGGACGAGCTCGTTCCGTACCCCGCCGACGACCCTTCGGCACTGGGCACGCGTCCACGGCCTCGCCGGATTCGGCGTCGACGAACTGGCGCCGCACTTCGAGCGGATCGAGAAGCGGTTGTCGATCACCGCGTGGGACGTGGCGCCGAACGCCAACAACGCGGCGCTTGCAGCAGGCGCGCGGAAGCTCGGAATTCCGGCGGCATCGATTCGGCGCAATGTGCTCGGCTGCTGGAACCTGGGCTACTGCGGCATGGGCTGCCCGGTCAACGCCAAGCAGTCGATGCTGGTGACCACGGTGCCGGCGGCGCTGGCGCGCGGCGCAACGCTGCTGACGCGGACCCGCGCCGACGCACTGGAGTTCGCCGGCGACCGGGCGCGGGCGCTGCGCTGCCTCGCGCTCGCCGCCGACGGCGTCCACCCGGGACCGCGGCGGATCACCGTCCGGGCGCGCGCCTTCGTCGCCGCGGCCGGCGCCATCGGCTCGCCGGCACTGCTGCTGCGCAGCCGCGTACCCGACCCGCACGCACTGCTGGGCAAGCGGACGTTCCTCCACCCGGTGGTGATCTCGGCAGCACGGATGCCGGACCGGGTCGACGGCCACGCCGGCGCGCCGCAGACGATCTACACCGACCACTACCTCGACACGCTGCCGCCCGATGGCCCGATGGGCTTCAAGCTGGAGGCCCCGCCGGTCCACCCGATCCTCGCCGCGATCACGCTGCCCAACCACGGGCCGGGACACGCCGCGTGGATGCGCGAGTTCCCGCACCTGCAGGTGCTGCTCGCGCTGCTGCGCGACGGCTTCCACCCGGAGAGCCCGGGCGGCACGGTGAGCCTGCGCGACGACGGGAGCCCGGTGCTCGACTACCCGTTCTCCGCGTACGTATGGGACGGCGCGCGGCGGGCGTTCGCGGCGATGGCCGAGATCCAGTTCGCCGCCGGCGCGTTGCGCGTGATGCCGATCCACGGCGACGGGGACGCCTACGCGGGCTGGCCCGAGGCCCGGCAGGCGATCGCCGGCTTTGCCCTGGCGCCGCGGGTGACGCCGGTGGTCAGCGCGCACGTGATGGGGGGCTGCGCGCTCGGTCCCGACCCGCGCAGCTCGGTCGTCGATCCGACGGGACGCCATCACCAGCTCGCGAATCTCTACGTGCTCGACGGCTCGCTGTTCCCGACGTCGATCGGCGCCAATCCGCAGTTGTCGATCTACGGCATCGTCTCGCGGCTGGCCGAGGCGCTGGCCGTGTCGCTGCGGCAGTGAACAGGCCGCGGCGCGATCCGGCCGCCTGCGGCCGATTAGTGTGTTTGCTCTAACCCCCGCGGCTATAGTCTCAGCAATCGCGATTGGGTGCGCGAGAAAGTCAACCCCGGAAAGGACTAGCCATGAAGCAATCGACGTTGAACCTCCAACCGAGCCATCTCTCCGAAGCCGCGCTGGCGGCGTCGCGCCAGGTCTGGCTGGCGGGACTCGGCGCCGCCGTCGTCACGCGCGACTGGATGCAGAACGAGGCCGGCTCGGTGCTGAAGACGCTGGTGAAGGAAGGGACGGCCGTCGAATCGCGGGCGATCCGCTATGTCGGTGACCGCATCGAAGGTTCGGTGACGCGCGCCAATTCGCTGTGGCGCCGGACCCGCAGCACGGTCGAAACGACGGTGAAGACCTATGCCGACACCGCCGTGATGCTGGTACGGGAGACGCTGCCGAAGTCGCTGCCGAAGATCGACCTGCCGGTGCGCCGCACCCGCAAGGCGAAGCCCGCCGCGGCCGTCAAGCGTGCGCGCAAGACCGTTCGCGCCCGCACGGCGAAGCCCGTTGCCCGCGTCAAGCGCGCCGCCAAGACGGTGGCCAAGCAGGCGGCGAAGGTCGCGCCCGCCGCCGAGTAATCCGGCACTGTCCCGCCAGGCCCCTGCACCCGCCCGTCCAGTTCGGGGCGGGTGCGCGGGGCGCGTGAAACCACTGCAGGAGCGATCCGATGCCGGCAACGGCGGCTGATGCGCGTGCGCCGCGACGGCCGACGGGCAAGCCCGGGCGACGCGGGGTCGGCCTGGCACTGGCCGGCGGCGGTCCGCTGGGCGGCATCTACGAGGTCGGTGTCCTGCTGGCGCTGGCCGACTCGCTCGACGGCATCGACTTCAACGAACTCGACGCCTACGTGGGCGTCTCCTCGGGCGGGTTCGTCGCGGCGGCGCTCGCCAACGACTTGTCCCCGGCGCAGATGTACCGGATCTTCATCGACGACGGCATCGACGCCGTCATGCGGCCGGAGATCTTCCTGCGGCCGGCGTTCGGCGAGTTCGCGAGCCGGGCGCTCGCCCTGCCGCGGCTGTTCCTCCACGCGACGCTGCAGTACCTGCGCGACCCGTTCCACCGCGGCGTGATGGAGTCGTTCGCCACGCTGTCGCGGGCGGTGCCCACCGGCCTGTTCGACAACGGCGCGATCGACGCGCTGCTGGCGCGGCTCTTCTCGGCGCCGGGACGCACCAACGACTTCCGCCAGCTGCGGCACAAGCTCTTCCTCGTTGCCACCAACCTCGACACCGGCGGCTCGGTCACGTTCGGCGGTCGCGGCCACGACCACGTGCCGATCTCGCGGGCGATCGAGGCCTCGTCGGCGCTGCCGGGGCTGTTCCCCCCGGTGACCATCGACCGCCACCACTACGTCGACGGCGCCCTCAACAAGACGCTGCACGCGTCGGTCGCGCTCGACCAGGGTGTCGGCCTGCTGCTGTGCGTCAACCCGCTGGTGCCGTTCGATGCCAGCCGCGCCCAGCCGCGCCACGGCCGCCTCACGCTGGAGAAGCTGAACCAGGGCGGGTTGCCGCTGGTGCTGTCGCAGACGTTCCGCGCGATCATCCACTCGCGGATGCGAGTCGGCATGGAACGGTACCGCAAGCAGTACCCCGACGCCGACATCGTGCTGTTCGAGCCCGACCGCGAGGACGCCGACATGTTCTTCGCGAACATCTTCAGCTACTCGCAGCGCAAGCGGCTGTGCGCGGCGGCGTACCGGAAGACGCGGCAGAACCTGCTCGCCCGCAGCGGTGAGATCGGCCCCGTGCTGGCGCGGCACGGAATCCGGCTGAACACCGATCGCCTCGAGGACGAGATGCGCACGGTGCTCGACTCGGTAAGCGACCCGCGGCCGCTGCGCACGCGGGGTAGCGAGACCGAGATGCGCCAGACCACCCGCGACCTCGCCCACACGCTCGATCACCTCGAGCGC
>WBZP01006279.1_pt1 | contig 11800 bp, 11 predicted proteins | sample 5204301 | NCBI WGS metagenome assembly WBZP01 (sample SAMN12412401, study PRJNA552823) | activated sludge metagenome | isolation source: activated sludge from nitrification reactor of wastewater treatment plant... | place: USA: Pennsylvania | collected 2017
CACACTATCGTCATACAGGAAGATAGTCGTTCGAAACCGGTCACCCATCCCCTGTGGCAGCATGCGTATCTGAGCCTTCTCGTAATACTGGTCAAGGATATCTTGGTTGACTCCTTTCCCCCACAGATTGCGAGTGGTGATGCCGAGAGTATGCCGCATTTCAACATATTGCTCCACAAACCCCGGCCCAAGCTGCCAGAAAAAGTTATCTGACGGTACCAGCGAATCGATATGTCGACCATGGCTGTATAAACTCTCCATAACCACATTCCGAACTGCACTCACGCCCTCGTAAAACGAGATATGTGGTTTACGATCAGCCTGCGGGCGTACTTCGTGCTGACGCACGAATTCCACCAGTTGGGACTGTAAGTCTGAAAGCTGATCTTCTTTCTGCTGCAGAATCCGCTTAAGACGATCGAGTGGCTCTACGCGGTAGCTACGTTCATCCGGCAGGCCAGTCTTACTTAACAGCCCTCGTCGTTCAAGTGACCCCAGCGCGTAGTAGACCGTGGGACGACTCCGGCCGGTGGCTTTCACAATCTCGCGCGGCGTTGCTGCTCCCTGGAGCATTGCTAAATATATATCGATCTCAGCTTCGCTCAAATCCAGTCCCGACAGGAGTAATCTCGTATCTAGCATATTTTCTCCAACTTGTTGTCTAATGATTATTATACACACTTAACACATCCCGACTAAAGGTGTAGGATAGGCGTGTACCTTGAAGTTTGGGGGAATCATGAAGCAAGCATTATGCCGATTGTGGACCAGCCTCTTCCCAGATACCCCAGTTGAGCGGGTTCTGCACGCATTCAACCTTATATGGGAGCATTACGACGAAGAGCTGCGCGACTACCACTCCATCGACCACGTCGTCTCATCGCTGGAATCACTTGGCCTCTATTTTCCACACGCGCCCAGAGAAGTTGAGCTCGCCATCTGGCTTCACGATGTGATCTACATCCCAGGCGATAGCCGCAGTGAAGAAATGAGCGCTCACTTCGCCGCCTATGTGCTGGCTTATCTGGATGAGCCAGCGGAAAACATCACAACCGTGCACCGGGCGATCCGTGGAACCAAGCTCCATATCGCAAGTACACCAATCGAGCAGGTTGTCTGCGATATTGACCTGCTACCCCTTGCTCTGCCAGCTGATGAATACCGCGCCAATACGCAACGTATTCGCAGTGAATACCGGGCGTACAGTGAGGATCACTGGAAGACTGGTCGACTAGCATTCATTGACCAATTTCTGGCTCGCGACACCATCTACCAAACCGAAGAAATCTCAACTTGGTTTGAAAGACTGGCGCAATGTAACCTCAAATCAGAGAAAGATCGACTGCTTCGAGCAGACGGAGGCCCCTCACAATGAGGGGCCTCAAACTTACTTAGTATCTCTGATGGAGATCTCAGCTCGGTGCTATGATGGAGATCGTACCAGACCCATCATCAGCATCTGGATCAGACTTGTCCTCTAAAACACCACTAACCTTGACCCGCGAGGGCTTCCCATCTTTTACCTCTAAGACTGTGTAACTATAGCTGGCTCCAGTTTTCGGATCAGTTGGTATGCGGGTAGTGATTTTAGCTGATACTAAGTCAGACAGCCCGGCTGGATAATAGCCATTCTTTTCATAATACTTCTGTAGATCAAGGCCAATTACGAGGATACCTGTCTTGCGCTGTTCGTCGCGAGCGGCCGCGGAATTACTGTTTGATGACCCGTTGTTGTTTGAGTATGAATTCCCGTCCGAAGAGTAGGTCTTCGAAGCGGCCTTTGATTTGTCCTTAGCCGTATACTCAACGCAGACATTTTTACCCTTGCTATGCTTAACTGTCGTGGTTGCCTTGGTGTACCTATTACTCGATCCAGTACTAATCTCTTCATCGGCTTTGCCGTTGGTATCGGTCGCAAAATCGGCACATAGCTTATACTTCTCGCCCTGCTGATTTTCAAAGCTGTAGCCATAATATTTATTAGTTTGGGGGTCACGCACCGTCAAGGATGCAAATGAGCTGAGCAGACTATCAAGCGCACTCACGCCAGTCGATGACTCCGCATCAAGCTTGGCTTCACTCAAGGTTTTGAGAGTCTTGGGTAGCTCATTCTTAGCATCGCGATAGCCTTGAATAGCAGTCGATATTTTGACAAAATCCGCCTCGCGCTGCTGATCATAGAGCTTAGCTTGTTTTTCATTTGGAGTCACCATATACATAAAGCCAACCCCAAACAAGACACTTAAGATTACGGCAATAATGAGTGTGACTAGAGTGTGCGTTGATTTCATGATCGATCCTCCGCCACGAGTGTGAAGAGCCAGGCAAAATAGCCCGCCATAAAGGCAATGTTTACAGCGATCGATATGGCGTTGATCGTATCAAACGTGTGATAGAGCAATGCAAATATTGCCGTCGCAATCTGGAAGACTATCAATAGACTGGCTAGCACCATAAACACATACGAGAGTTTTTTCATGCCAACGGTACGCATATCCGGGTGGACGGATCGATAACGATCAACCACAACCGTCGAGACAATAAACAGTGGCAAACAGACAACAAATATCGACAGCATCGAGTAGCCCAAAATAATATTCCAGGGCGTACCAAAAACCGCCTCAGATGGGTTTGGCTTCAGACCAACTAATAACTTCTCTAAAGTCCCCTGACTCGTCACCGTACTCGTAGCGATAAACAACAAGCCAAGTGACAGTACACTGAGCGCATACCAAAATGTTTGCCACCGACCACTCGGGCGACGTACGGCGCCTACCACCGATCCATCAGTCATCAGGGCAGTACCCACGGCCGTAGCTGACGGAGTAGTTGCCGGCGGTTCATCGACCTTTGACGCCTCTTTGAAGGCTGCCGGGGTATAGTCCGAAGCTGGCACTCTGGCTGTCTGCGACGTGTTTGTCGAAGCTTTACTAGCTAGCTCCGCCTGCAAATTAGCTGATGGCTGTACCGAAACCCTCGGAGCTCCGGCTGACGTGGCAGGTGTCACGTTACCGATAGCAGGAGGCATATTCGTAGCCAGGGCACCAGCGGCCTGGCCAGCAACTGGCTCAGGGGTATGACTATTCGTCTGTCCCCCTGGCTGTTGTGGCTTAGGCTCCACAGGCTTATTCCTTAGTTAGACTTTGAGATAAACGCTAATCTTGGCTTTTTCGCGCTGCTCCTGGAGCCAGCTCTCGAGATCAACACCCTTGATCAAAATGTGACTTACTCGAACCGTGTCATCCTTCTTTTCGGTCGCCTTGATGATATGGTAACCAAACTGCGACTTCACGACTCCGCTCACCTGGCCTGGTTCGAGTGCAAAGGCTGCTGCTTCGAACTCTGGAACAGTCTGACCTTTTTGAATGAAACCAAGATCACCACCGTTAGAAGCCGAGCTGTCTTCACTATTCTTCTTAGCGAGTTCGGCAAAGTCAGCACCACCCTTGATTTGGGCCGCAAGATCATCGGCTTTAGCCTTAGCAGCACCGTTGCGAGCTGGATCATTGCTGATTTTATCGGCCAGTTTTTTCTGAATCAGGCTAAAGCGGACTTTCTCCTTAAACTGCGGTACGGTCCAGCCATAAAGATTCTGCAAAGTCTCTTTTACCTTATCTGGTCCACCGGCATTTTCGACCAGCTTGTTGTACTCCTCATCAACTTCTTTCTGCGTCACCTTGATGCGCTCTTTAGCCGCTTCCTGACGAATGATCTGGTTGTCTTCCAATTGCTTCAGCAGCTCCTGCTTGAGTTCGGCCAGACGCTTCTTCCCTTCATCACTATTCAGATCTTGACCCTGTGAGGTATAAAACTTCTTAATGCTCGAGAGCTCGAAGAGGTATTCAGAGTACGTCGAGGTATTCCAGAGCGGGTTGCCGTTCACGCTCAGCACTGGATACGGTACCACCGACGACATAATCTGGACTGGCTTAGACTCGCTCTTATACTTATAGATCAATACACCAAACACAACCAAAGTAATTACTAGGGCTGCTAAGGCGGTAATGCCGGATATCAGTACGAGCTTTCGATTTGGCTTCGTCTTGACGCCGAGCTTATTGAGCTTCTGCTGGAAACCAGAATCTTTACCAGCTTTTGGCTTCTCGGCTGACTTAGCTTCGGATTTTTTCTCTACGCTAGTATCGGCCGCCTTCTTCGGTGCCTTTTCAGCCACAGTTTTTGCTTTGTGCTGTTTAGCGGCAGGTTTTTTTGAGCCAGACCGCTTCGGATTTTTTTCAGTATCCGCCATGATTCTCCTTTACTCACCTTCTACTTCTGAGCCATCATACACTATCTCGCCATCATCCGTCGAACTATAATTTTCGACCGCGTCGAGAATCTCCGCTTGCAAGCGTTCTGGCTTATGAAAGGTCTTCAGGCGAAAGTGCCCACTACCAGATAGTGTCTCAACATCAAGGTTTCCAAATTTAAACATCGCGCCCTGCAGACCTGGAATGTGATAGTTCACGCTCTGAATGTTATTGAGTGTTAAGCTTGACACCTTACGACGGAAAAACCCCTTCTGCTTGACGTAGGTAATGTCCTGATCAGTCAATATCAAGACAGTAAAATACCAGCCAACGAAATGATAGGCCCAGTAGCCGAATAGTACCAGGCCGCCGAATGCCATCCAATTCACAGCCAGCGGCTGCCACGAGTAAGCATTGGCAGTTGAGATCGACCATGGGATCATCGCCACCAGGATAATAATCAGTCCCCAGATGAGTGGCCACCGTAACACAATTGGAAATTGTCGCTCGACAAACAAGACTTCTGGTTCATGGCGATCAATTTCGTGCTCTTCGGCCCGGACTTTTGAGCGGTCACGCTTATGCATAGCAGTATCTTACCTTACTCGAGTACAAAAGAAAAAGTCCGCTCCTCTCAACAGTGAGAAGAACGGACGCTGGAGCTCAGAAGAACGCCAGCTGATTGGCTTCGAAAGAGAGCTGACCGTGAGCCGGCGGCGGCTCCTTGCTCGCCTGCGGTTGTGAACCACGTGGCGGAATCCGATCCGAGGATCGCACCGAGTCAGCAATGTCATCCCAGGCCAAGTACGACTGGCGTCGCCCCTTCTTGGCAAGTGCCTGCTTGGCCTGAATGCAGATGTGATCGCGCGAGACCCTCACATTGGGCAGCGGACGACCTGTCTGGGGGTTGTAATTGTCACTCAACGCATCGTCGAGCAACTTCGCCGGGACACGAATGCGTGCCCGATGACCTGTTCGTCGATCGATGACTTCGATGATCGTGTCGCGTGTGGCCACACGGCATCACCTCTTCCGGGGTTGTAGGTGCGGAGGAACAAAGCTCATTATAGGCCGCCGTTTACCCGGCTCGCAACCCGCTTCCGCTTCGAGGCTCAAGCTAACTTGCTATAATGGAGAGACTATCTACGCCCCTGTAGCTCAGTGGATAGAGCGCCTCCGTCCTAAGGAGGGCGTCGGGAGTTCGATTCTCTCCAGGGGTACCAGTTTTATTTCGACCAGTCTTTTGAATACAATATATGCTCAATAGCACTGGTATAAGATGTAATTTCATCCTTTTTGAACCAGATAGCTATCTCTCGTTCGGCATTTTCTGGACTATCACTAGCGTGGATAATATTGCGAATTGGCCAATCTCCAGCATCCGCTAGTTCATAAGAATCAACTGAATAGTCAAACCCAACTGTACCGACATCGGCAGCTTGAGGGCTGGTTGCTCCGCGCATCTTGCGTAAAATCTCAATTACATGAGCACCCTGGAGCACGATTGCAACCAGTGGCCCAGCGGTCAGCCCATCCATCAGCTTGCGACGGGTATTCAGGGCCAAATCGCGAGCTTCCATGGGTGGCTCGAGACCCTTCTCGAGATACGAATTATACGTCCGCTCACCACTGTCCTTTAGCCACTCCTCACTATCGGTGTAGTGGGCACCAGCCTGGGCTTCAGACGCAAGTATCATCTTGAGGGCCGTAATTTTGAGGCCCTTGCGTTCAAAACGAGTAATTAATTCCCCAACTATCTGACGCTTGACCGCATCCGGCTTTAAGAGAACGAGGGTTCGCTCGTTACGTAATTTATCGAGTTTCTTCTTATCTGCCAGCATAGTTTTCCCTTTCAGATTATTTAGCCTGTAATAACTGTTCAATAGCAGCCAATCGTTTCGCGTCGACTGGACTAATCATCGCTAGACGCATACTCGTCGGATCGAGGTAGCGCTGCGCTACCGACAAAAGATCACGCGTCGTCACCGCATCGATGTCGTCCAAGATTTGCTCAATTGGCCGAATCTCTCCAGTTAGCAAATATTCACTGCCCAGCCGGTCGGCCACTGCACCATTCGTCTCTTGACTCATGATGATCCGGCCTTTCAGCTGCTCTTTCACCTTTGCGAGCTCACTCTCCTCAACTTCTTCAGCGCGAACCAAGCGCAGCTCTTGCATGATAGCATCAATCGCTCGCTCGAGATTGTCGTTATTGATGCCTCCATATATCTCCCACTTACCAGCATCAGTATAGCCACTAGCGCGCATGAATATCGTATAGGCCAAACCTTTTTCTTCACGCACACTCATAAACAATCGCGAACTCATGCCGCTACCGAGGAGTGAAGTCAGCACCCGAAAAGCCGGTTCATCAGGATGGCGTAGCGGTATAGCCCGCCCGGATAGCACCAGGTGCGACTGGTTCGTCTCCTGACTGTACACGTGGGTACGACGCTGTGAAAGCGGACCACGCGTCGGTACAGCCTGCCGCGCGCGAGCCGGTGTTGCGCTCGAGAAGCCCGCTTCAATCGCCTGCTCAACGCGCGCGAGCGGCACATTGCCGGCCACCGATACGATCGCATTATCGAGGGTATACAGTGCTGCGTGATAGCCAGCAATCACTTCACGTGGCAGATGACGAATAATTTCGGCGGTACCGATCACATTCGTCCGCAGCGGATCCTCCGGCCAGAGCAAGCCACCGACTAAATCAAACACGTGTTGACCAGGATCGTCCAGATACACGTTCATTTCTTCCAGAATCACTCCCCGCTCACGATCAATCTCAGTCGGATCAAATAACGGATGGAGGGTAATGTCAGCCAGTACATCCAGAGCGAGCTCAAAATGCTGCTGCGGCACTTTGATGTAATAGCTGGTCATTTCTTCAGTCGTGTAGGCATTCATGTACCCACCTACGCCATCAATCTTCTCAGAGATAATCTTGGCAGTCGGATACTTCTGACTGCCCTTAAATAACAAATGTTCGAGAAAATGCGACACGCCATATTCAGTCGACAAGTCTTCATAGCGCCCACCCGCGCCAAACGAAATCTGCACAGTCACACTATCCGTATCTGGCATATGGCGGTGAATCAGCGTCAGGCCACTGCCCAAGCGCTCGATATGTTCTGGCTTGGCCATCATGACTGGGCAGCTCTCGACCGGGCTCGGGCTCGTCGCCGCTCCAATTTACGATAAATAAATCGTCCAACGAGTACCAAAACGGCCAGAATAATTACATAATCGAGATAATGCAGAATACTGTAATATTGCCGCCAGGCGTCACCAACGACGAAGCCAAAGCCAACCCAGATGAAAGTCCACACGATCGTACCGAGAAACGTCTGCCACAAGAAGCTCGGAAATGGCATCTGGGCGGTGCCGGCGACAAAGCCCATGAACGTGCGCACCACTGGTACGATACGCGATATAAAGATCGCTTTCGGTCCATTCTTCTCAAACCACGTATGCGTCTTTTCATAGTCATGAGCTGAGATTAACAGATATTTGCCATATTTTTTCACCAGCGGCCCGCCACCAATGTAGCCAATGTAATAAGCCAGACTTGAGCCTATCGTCTGCATCACGACACCTAAAATAATAACGACCAAAATATTCATCGTACCCGCTTTGGCCGCTGCCCCAGATAGAGCCAGGACGGCCTCCGATGGAATCGGTAAACCAGCGTTGTCAGCAATCAAAATCAGACTGACTCCGAGGTAGCCAATACGATCAATAATAGCGATAGCGTATTCAATGAGTTGAGCGGACAGATTCATGCGTCTTCACATTGTAGCAAGGAATCAGCACCCCTGGCGAGCATACAGACGACAGTCGCCCAGAAGCTGCTATTGATTTGGGAACAATTTCTGGCGAAGATCTTGCGCCGGTACGTAGCGTGAGTTGAGTTGGAGGGCTCGCCCAAGATCAGACCGCGCCTGATTGGCATTACCGGCCTCGCTCTCTAGTCGAGCCAACAAAGTATGGACGATAGCTAGTCGTGTCTTGATATCGCTGGCAAAACTCCGATTTGCAATCACGGCATCTGTGTACTCATTGGCAATCGGCCGCAAGATACTGATAGCTTCACGGGTATACCCCTGCTGCTGGAGTAAGAGCGCGTAGCTCACCTGATATTGAGGATTATTATACGGATCGAGCTCGACCGCTCGTTGATAGCTCTTGAGGGCTTCCGTGGTCTTACCAAGCCGCTGCTGTACATTAGCTAAAGCATACCAATGACGCGCATTTTGCGACTCGAGCTCGACAGCTCGCTCAGCATAGCCAAGCGCCCGTTCCAACTTAGCCTTATCTGGATTTTTCGCAGTATCATACAGGTCAACGATATTGAGCGCAGCTGCACTCAGTGCCTCTGGCTCGGCCACTGGCCGCTCAAGAAGCTCTTGATAGCGCTCATCGACTTCTTGGCGATCAACCGCGCCAACAATATCAATGTAAGCGCGATCAACTTTTGAGAGATATATAAATTGTGCGGTGCGCAGGAAGCCAACTAAGAGTAGACTGATGACGAAAAATGTAATAATAACTGGCCACGCCCGCAACCGAAACTCCCGAGCCGCCTGAGTCAGCGGCAAGGCCAATGCCAGACAAATAGCCAATATCAGAATCAGGGTGGGATAATTTGTCACCAGATCAAGCAAGCTGTGCAAACCAATCCCAATCACCGCCAAACGAGCCGCCCAAATCACGTCGTCACTTGGATCACGCCGATCGAGCCAGAGCACTCGCAAGAAACCAAAGATCGTCAAAATATACAGCACGGCACCAATCGCCCCAAGCTCGACAAACACCTGCACCAGACTATTGTGCGGATTATTCGTCGCGGTCGTGGCCGAGCGCTGATAGGCCGGATGCACCTGCTTATAACTCCCGACTCCCCAACCGAGGACTGGCCGCTCAGCAAACATTGCACTCCCCTCGCGCCAATACGTGAAGCGATCGGTCACGCTGGTTGATTGGGCTGACTCAGTAACCCGGCTGGCCACATTAATACTCGGCTTATTCAGGAGCTCTCGAGCGCTACTAGCCGTCAGACTGAGCACGATAGCGATTGCCAGCGTCATACCGGTCTGGATCAGGAACAGTCGACGATCCCGAGAGCGCCAGAGCATGATGAGTGCCAGCAGCGCTAAAATCAACCAACCGGCTCGTGAAAAAGTCAGCACTAGTCCAGTCAGCAAAATACTATTTACCATCAGCCAACCGCCGGGCCGTTGGTGACCCGTCCGACGGGCCAACATTAAGCCAAAGCTCAGCGCGGCAATTAGATACGTTGCGAGAGGATTTGGCCAATAAAACAGCGAGGTAGCCCGCTCATAGTCCCCGAGTACATAGAGGCCGATGCCAAAAACCGCAACGGCGAGCGCACTGAAGACAAAAATCCGCGCAAAGAACTCCCGTGCCGAGATATCACGAAAAATATCGCGTGCGATAACAAACACTAAACCAGCGGCAAACAGAGTGGTTAAGAATATGATTGACTCAAACCGACTGACCGACCACATCACACTCACAAATGACCAGCCGACGATCCCTGCCAGTGAGTACATAACGAAGCGCGGGCGCCAGCTGACCGCCAAGGCTTGAAAACGCGATAGCAACAGCCAGCTCGCAAACAGAAGCGCAACAATGAGTAGCGATACAAAACCACCAAACGGATCACGACCCCCCAGAAACCACGGAATCGCCAACATGGCTAAAAAGATCACCGGCAAGGCTAAGTGTCTTGACAGCTCAACCCTTTGCTTGACTGGCTGAGTTTTCATGCCCCCATTCTACCAAGCTCGACTTCAGATTACCAAGCAAGAGCGCTTGGCAGACCTGGCAAAAAACCTTATGCTGAAGGCATGTTTAGTGACTATCTCTCCGAATACCTAGATGCCCTCGAGCTCGAACGTGGTCGCAGTCTCAAGACAATCGAGAACTATAGCCACTATCTCAACCGGTTCTATGAGTACGCCGGTGATATCCAGGTGTCGAAAATCACCGATAAAACCATCGCCGGCTGGCGCAAATGGCTCAATCGCCTCACTACTGACGATGGTCGCACAATTGGTCTCACCACTATCAACTATCACCTCATCGCCATGCGCTCTTTCTTAAAGTACCTGGCCCGACGCGATATCGTATCGCTCGCACCGGAGCGAGTTGAGCTCGCCTCTACCAAACGTCCTCAAGTCGCCTTTCTGGATGCCGAGGAAGTCGCTCGTCTGGTCGAAGCCGTCTCTGACGATACTCAGTCTGGCAAACGCGACCGCGCTATCGTGCTGCTGCTATTTTCGTCGGGACTACGCGTTTCTGAGCTCGTCGCCCTCGATCGGGATAGCGTGAATATCAAACGCGGCGAATTCACTATCCGCGGCAAGGGGCAGAAAGACCGTCCGGTATTTCTGACTGAAGACGCGGCCAAGGCTGTTAACGCCTACCTAGCGACCCGCACCGACAAGGCTGACCCTCTGTTCGTTCATATGAGCGGCACGAAAGCCGAAGCTGGTAACTCTGGCCGTCTCACCACCCGGAGCATCCAGCGCATTATCGAGAAAGGCCGCCTGAAAGCTGGCATCACCAAGCGGGTTACTCCGCACACCCTACGCCACTCCTTCGCGACCGATTTACTCGGTCATGGCGCTGACCTGCGCAGCGTCCAAGAGATGCTCGGACACGCTAATGTCGCCACTACTCAAGTCTATACCCACCTGACCAACCCCAAGCTCCAAGAAGTCCATAAAAAATTCCACTCCGGCAATAGCCCTGTACAAGAATAAAGCCCCAGTATCGGGGCTTTATTCTTGTATTTACTTAGGCTCGCTTAGCTTTCAGTACAGCCGTTATTCTTACCAGCATTGGCATTTGGAGTGCGCGCGCCGCCACTAATGGTGTAGTCTGGAGCGCCACGGAAATCGCGATAGACTGAGATGGTTTTACAGATGTCTTTTCCAGAGAACATGGCGTTATCAAAGATGCCATCATAAGCCTGTGGTGTCACCTGCTTCTTGGCGACAACGCGGCGGAAGTAATTATTGGAACGCGCAGTCACGTCAATCGTCGCATAGCCATCAGGGATATAGACTGGGACGAGAGTGCCGCCGCTGTTATGGTAGAACTTAATCCGATAGCTCGTCGCTGCGTAGCGCGGTCGAAAACGCATGACAACATTACGATTTGCATAGTTAGCAGCATCGGTGTCATTAATAAACACATTATTACCACTACTATCCTTCATAACTGTCTTCAGCAAAGTAGGTATTGGGTAAGCAGTTGATGGCGCGGCAGCCCCAGTGAAGTTATGCGGAACCGAGCAATTATATTCGGGAGCGTTCCGACATTGAGCGGTAATATTTGACTGGAGTGCACCTGCGCCAATCGAGCCGGCTGCACATGCGGCATCATTATTGCAGACACTGGCGGCGGCATTCACAGGAGATGCCGGATAGGCTGCGTTATTCCAGGGTGAGAAGTCGTCATATCGACCATCACCAGCAGCTGGATACACTGGTGAAGCTAAGACGGTTCTAAATGGGAAAACG
>WBZP01005892.1_pt2 | contig 11799 bp, 8 predicted proteins | sample 5204301 | NCBI WGS metagenome assembly WBZP01 (sample SAMN12412401, study PRJNA552823) | activated sludge metagenome | isolation source: activated sludge from nitrification reactor of wastewater treatment plant... | place: USA: Pennsylvania | collected 2017
ATCGCAGGCATCGCGGCAGGCCAACCGGGCAGGTCTTTGCCATCGGCGCGCAGCGCATGTACGAAGCCGACGGAGTCCGCCACGATCAGCTCACGCTTGCCGTCTCCATCCAGGTCCGCCATCTTGAGCGAAGATTCCCCCGACGAGCCGATCCGCATCGGAAAGCCAGGCAGCAAGTCCGGATCGGTGTGAATGTGAACCGTGCGCCGCGCCTCACCGGACAGGCCATTGCGCAAAGGATCGGTCGAGCGCTGAGTCGCCCTTACCCGCACCGTGATCGCATGAACGTGAGCGACATCATCGGGCTGCCAGTTTGGATCCTCTGGCGAGAGCACCGGATTGTTCACCGTCAGCTCCGCAGCCGGAATGTATCCGAGCGGGCCTTCGATCGGCTGCGATTGCAGTTCCGCCCCACCCAGCCGCTTCCAGTCGCCGTCTTTCGGATCGACGCCCGGACCCCACTCAATCACGTAGTCGTACTGATCCTTGGTCGAGCCGCGCAGGCTGATGCGACCATGGACGGGCACCATGCCATCCCGCTTGCCGAGTACCTGAAACCACTCGGGGCTCTCAATCTCGACCTGGGGCGGAATCGCTCCGGCCATGATGGCATCGACCGCTTTGCGAGCGTTGACTCGTCCATAGCCGAAGCGTCGCACAAAGCCCGGACCCGTCGGATAGGCCTGCGGATTCATACTCTCTGCCGGATCGTAGAAGGTGTCGACCGTGCCGATCATGATCTGACGAACTTCCTCCGCCGTGAGTCGTCGCACGCGCTGCATCACTGGACCGCTATCGCCAACCGGAGCGTCATTTCCCATCGGTGGATGCAACCGTGCTGGAGCAGGCAAATCGGCCAGCAGCGCCGCACTATATAAGAGTCCCGCCATGCCCGAAGCTCGGCCGGTCGCCTCCGAGCTACAGTGCGTGCCTGGCACCGATAGCTGAAGCTGGGCACCGTAGTTTGTGCAGTTGTCGAATGCAAAGGCATGAGTGGCATCCTCGCGACGGTCGGCGTTGTAGCGAATCGCGTGCACGTAGACAGTGTGGTTGCTTGTTCCGGGGAAGTTGTGATGGAAGCTGTTCTCGTCGGCAGCCGAGGCAATGACCGTGACGTGATTGTCATAGGCATAGTCAATCGCCCACTTCGCAAGCGCCGAGTTGGACAGCGCACCGAGTGCTTCCTGAATCACCGAAGCTCCGTTGTCGACGGCATACGTGGCGGCGACCGCGAAGTCGTTGCCATCTGCAACAAAGCTGTCTCCAACACGCAGCGGCATCACCCGACAGCGCGGACAGACGCCCGCGTCGCCAATCCCATTGTCCGTCTCTGCTGAGGAGTCCTGCGCCTCTCCGGTACCATGACCGTAACGGGTATCGTCATAAGCGTCGTTGTCATTGCGGAAAAAGTCCCAGCCCGCAATGTCGTCGATGTAGCCGTTGCGATCATCATCCTTTCCGTCGGAAAACGTCGCGATAAGGTCTTGCGGGTCTAGGATGCTGTTCTTGTTGACGTCGCTGACACGCGGATCGCAGCGCTTCACAAAGTCGGGCTGCTCGTGGTTTTTGGCGCTGGTGTAATCCTGCACGTTGAAGACGCCATCGCCGTTGGCGTCGTGGACTCGCTTGCCATCCCCTCGGTTCTCTGGCTTCTGGCAGGCATCATCGGGCGGTGGTAACTCGGCGCGGCTTAGGAACCACTTGTTGACGAGGTCGCGATGGTCCCAATACGCCCCCGAGTCAAGGACAGCGATCAGCACCCGGGGATCACCGGCGGTCTTGGCCCACGCTCGATCGTAGTGTCCCCCCATGCCGAGCCGCTTGGTCCGCGCATCCAGGTTTTTGTACGTCGACGGTGCAAAGCTCCACGACTGCCACTGACCACCGTAACCGGGATCACTTGGCCAGCTCGCTGGATCGGCATAATTCACCGCCCCACGTGATTCATCCGGAGGCCAACCCAAGCTGAGCGTAGGAATCGCCAACCCACACAGCAGGGCCAGCAGGAATCCCAGCCTTCGCGCTCGTCGAGAACGAAGCAGATCGAGCACCGATGCCAACGTCTTCCGCATGGCCCGCATCTTTGCTCACCTCTGCCAGGCAAGAGAAGGGGGAATCCCTGGAAATGATCGTGCATTCGGCTTGATCTGCGGATTCACATAACGCTATGTAGCGAGTTTCGGAATCGCACGTTTCCCGTCGCTAGCAAGCAGAGCCGGGTAATCACAGGTAGGAAGTGGGAAAGGTCATCACCAATGCAAGACGGACTCGATCAGCAAGAATCAGATGATGGCTGCGCCTTCCCTTCGCTCATGGTGGATGATCCCGGTGATGCAACGGTCGAGGAGTGGCAGGGGGAGGCGCGGGATCTGCTGCGACTGGCCATGGATCGGATCGGCCGAATCGCCAAGCGATTGACACCACAGCGGCAAGGACTGCGGACGCACCTGGCGAACTTGCAGCTTGCTCATGATTACTTGGAAAACCTGGAGGATGGGCCCGACGACGGTCGCACCCCGAGCAAGTCGCTCAACCTGGATTTACAGCAGCGCCAAGAGATTGCGCGCACGGTGCGCGACCGGAGGATGAGCCTCGGCCTTTCCATCCAAGCCCTGGCCCAGCGGGTTGGACTATCGGAAGGCACCATCAAGAACCTGGAGACGCCGCGCAAGCCCATCACCCGAACCACGTTGCTGAGACTGGCAGCGGCGGCAGAGTTGGGGCTCCAGTTCGATGAGTTGTTGTTTGATCAAGCGACGGCCGAGCTTACCGAGCCCATGAACTGCTTCATCGCGCCGGGCTTCAATCCGGTAAAGATGGTGATTGAGCTGGGTGAAAAGCTGAACTCGGCGGGCGGAGTGGTCGAGCAGACCAACGTCTATTTGGACCATCAGAGTGCCGTGGCCTATCTCAAGCTGGCCAATGAACCAGCGTACGTCGCGGCCTTTCGCGATCCGGTGCCAATCACGCGCATCGCGGAGGTGATTTTGGAATCCACCGGCCGGGCCGGACTCGATGTGATTGCACTGGGCCCAGGAAATGCGAGAGAGGAAGTGCGGCTGGTTCAGCACTTGATCACCAAGTCACCACTGCCAGATCTCCGTCTGTACTTGCTTGATGTCAGCCAACCACTGTTATTGACCGGTTTCGTTCATGCCGCAGAGACGTTGGCTGACCAATACGGGGTTGCCTATTTTGCAATGCAAGGCAACTTTCACCATTTACCTAAATATACCCAGCTCAACTATACGCCAACCCGATCTCATCGCCGTCGCGTGGCCACCATTTTGGGAGGAACACTCGCCAACCTCGAGAACGAGGGTCAGTTCTTTCGCCATAGTCTGTCCGGACTGGCACCTGGCGATATTGCTGTAATTCATGCCCAAATTGCAGTTGCGCCGCCTAGCCAACCGGACGTAATTTCGAGATTGGAACCGGCTCTCCAAAAGCCAATTTCGGTTGCATACAAAAATTGGCTTACCGATCCCATCTATAGGCACTGCAAGGAGGTGACCGATGTTGAGCTTCATTTAGAGCTAAGTACCAACTGCCCAGTGCCCGGTAGTTATTCACTAGAAGCGATCGCCACAGTGAAGCTTGCGGGCCGACGCCAGAAGGTGTTTTCGATGCATCGCTGGCGGAAATACGATCCAAAACTACTCTCGGAACACCTCAAATCCATGGGCTGGGATACCCTGGCCACAATTCCCTGTGGGAACTCACTCAAAAGTCAGGCCTCCGTGCTGGTTCTACGCAAGCGGAGTCACTGATCCCGCCCCTTCCTATGCTCCGCAGGCTCCTTCCTACTCGGTGGGACTCCTGTGCAAGATGGTGCCAAGTGCGCCGGACAGATAGAGGTGGCCCGCCTTGCCGACAATCGCGTGCAGACGGGGGAGTTCGTCTCGACTCACAATCGAAAAGGACTGGCCATTGTAACGGAGCACGGTGCCTTGAAGTGTCACCGCCCAGACATCGGTGGGACTGGTTCCGGCAATCGAGCTGATCGTTTCACTCACTCCTGAAGACATCGTTGACCAAGCGCTGCCGTCAAAATGGGCGACAAATCCGTTTGATCCACCGACCCACAGATCGCTCGTCGCACTGGCCCAGACTGCTTGCAGATTCTGTCGTCCTGTTGGAGCACTCCCATCGGCAGCCCATCCAGCGGAACCGCGCACCGCAACGAGCCCCTGTTCCCCGACTGCGTATACGTGGGTGGCATCCAGCGCAAACACCTGATTGAGCGCGGCAGCGCCGCCCAGGGTCGAAGCATCATCGACCAAGCTGCCCCCTTTCATGGACCAAGTCTTGACCACGCCCGCTTTGCCCACGACCCAAAACGTCTCTGCATCTACTCCATGAATGGCCGCATATTCCACACCTAGCTTCGGCTTTTCAATCACTGAACAGACACGGTTGGCACAAAGTGAAAGGGTGCTCCCAAGTGCGTCAAAACCAATCACATAGGCCTGTTCTTCGGATGGACTAAAGACTCCATACAGAGACGATGTGGCCTCGCTGCGAATGGGCTCCCACGTCGTGCCGCTACGACGGAGCACAGTGCCTTGAAAGCCGACCGCCCACAGCGTGCCAGCCGTGGCTGCTGATAGCGAATAGATGGCTTCCTGAGGACGGGCATTGATGCGGGTGGGCAGAGACGATGTCAGCTTGTACAGATCGGTCCCGCCGATCCACAGTTCGCCACTTGGCAACGCAAACAGGCTGCGTGCAACCTCCATCGTTTTGAGCTCGAACTGGCTCCAGGCGTTGCCGTCGAACCGATAGATGTTGCCGGGACGACCGCTTACCCAGGTATTGTTGCCGTTGCTGCCCACCACCGAAAAGTAACCGCTCTTGTCTGTGGGCGGCGTACTGAGGCTCGGCATCGCCCCCCAGACTCCCGCGCTACGCCGCGTCATGCAATAGCCTTCGCCAACGCTGATCAGATCCATGCCGGACGCAGCGATCCCAAGGAGTGAGGCCGCACACGACGTCGTTTCGCGTCCCAGTGCAGTGCCATCCCAGCGCAGTACCGTGCTACTGCCACCAACCGCAAATACTCCCTCGGCCGTACCGATCACCGATTCCAGCGTCACAGACGTATCGGTCGTCAGGCTCTGCCACTTCGCACCGTCTTTGTGCAGCAGTGTCCCACCTTCTCCGACCGCCCAGACGTTGCCGGGATCGCCCCCCCACCCGCCGCGCAGGTTCGCCGAGACCCCCGAGTCCTCCGCCACAAACCGCTGTCCGTTCCAGCGAAGGATTGCGTTACAGAAAATGCTCCGGTCGTCTGGATGGGGCTTAATTCGCGACCGACCCAGCGGGCGTTCCTGACCCTGATTTGCGTGTCTTGCACTGCGCTCTGTGGGCAGCGGTGGGATGAGCCGCGCTGCTGCAAGGAAAGTCGCAGGATCTGCGAGTTGGTCAATCCGTCCGCAGCGGCTTTGCGGACAGATCCGAATCGGTAGGCGTAGACATCGAACATCGGAGTCGCCAAAACATGGCCGATTGCTTCCGTGCGAGATCAAGTTCATCGACGAGCAACCGCACACTTAAACGTGGCGACCTTGTCGGCAGGAGTTTGGTGAGGACTCTGGCTGATCCACAAACTGGCCAAGGCGGTGTCAGGACAGGATGGATTGGAAACCGCACAGAAGCAGTCAGGATCTGCACCACAAGCAGCCACAATCGTCGGGTCACTTGGAACCGGCTTTGCCATCGGTGCGCTCGCAGTCCCAGCCGCCGACCAAGCCGCGCAACACCTGGCACTGCACGTCGGAAATTGGATATCAGGAATCGCATGAGGAGTCCCCTCATCGATCAAACCAACCACACACAGCGGTGCTCCGGTTTGATCTTGCTTGGGCGCTGCCGTCAGGCAGTACGCGCTGACTCCCTTGGTAATCCGCTCGGCCACAACATCGAGAACAGCGCCAAAGTTCTGGGGTTCACAGACACTCTGTTCGATCCGTGCGCTGCTCGGGAAGTTGCGCACGAACTTCGAAAGACGAAGCTGTGCTTGTCCGAAAAATTTGGCATCGCTCTTGTTCTGACAGGCTGCTTTGGCTCCTTTGCCTCGATTGAGTGCTTCGGTTCCGCACGTCATGCCGCTGCCCGGCACACAGACCAAATCATCATAATCAAGCTCGAGTTTCCCGTCCCGAGCCGGGTCGCCACCGGGGTTGTCGAGCATCGAAGGAGTCCAGATTCCTGCCAGCACCAGCGCCCCTGGCCCTCGCAGTTGCGAAAAGAAGCGGACATACTTGTCCACCGACTCCAAGTATCCATTCCCACGCTCTGTGCAGTTGGTCTTCACACCTGTGCTGGTCAGTGATTCGGTACATTTGATGTTGTTTGCTAGGCAGCGGAAGTCGTTGCGAAAGCAGCTCGCCGGCAGTGGACTCTGCGTAGCGTTCGAACAGTCGATCGTGTCCGGGTTGTTGAATCGACGCGCTGACATCTGTACCGAACAGTCATCTTCATCGGTGATGAAGACCACCGCGAGCACGGAATTGCTGCGCAGGAATCCATCGTTGGTTTTGCTGTGCCGATCGAGCGCACGCTTGGCCGCTTCCAGCGGAGATTCCAGACCACAGCCACCATCCCCCAGGGCAGCCATGCACTTGAACGTTCCGATGATGTCGTTGCCCGGAGCGTTGGTCACTCCGTCGCGCTTCCAAACATAGCGATCCCCATTCTGTGGAGATAGAGAGGTTGGACAGAGCGTGCTACATGCACTCTTGGCATCCAATGACCACTTGGACTGATCGCGTTCGGAACAGACAGTACCCTGCAACTCTCCATCATCACCAACGTAGCTCGCGCAGCCTGGAACATCCACGTTGCGGGGTGGAAACGGAGTACCAGGTGCAGTCTCTGCACCAATGTCTGTACTGATCACCCCCACGTGATAGTTCGACCCAGTGGCATCGATTCTCTTGATGAAGCCATCGACAGTGCTCGCCAGTTGCTTCTGTTTGGGAGACATAGACGGCGAGTTATCGATCACGAACAAAATGTCGACATCACGCTTGCTCCGAGTGTTCACGGGATCGTCGATCAATCCGCCATGACAGTCGCTCAGAATGGCGATTGTCTCAGCCGGACTTGCACCAACCGGTATCGGACATACCGAGCGTAGGTCCGGCGCAGCACACGCTGAAAGCGAAACCATTACAGAAGCCACAGCACGGCCAAGTGTCAAGCGGCGCATGGGATACTCCTTGCGTCAAGGGTCAGGATCCTGATGCGGCCCACCAGCCAGTACAGTGGGCCATCGTTCAGGTTCTGATGACTCTGGCCCGACCAACGTAAAAACCTTACAACCTTTGGAAGGTTTTCAGTCCGCAGATCACTTTCTACTGGCGGTGACATCTGAAGCTGACACAGTGACAGTCATGCAGCATCGAACCCAATCATCCGCTGATACGCGAGCGATCTCGGTCATCGAGGACAGTGCGTTTTCTGCACTCCAGTTCGACAACCGGTTTGTCCGCGAGTTGCCTGCGGACCCCAGCCCAGAGCAGCGGCCTCGACAGGTTCTTGGTGCCTGCTATTCGCGGGTCACTACCACGCCCGTACCGTCGCCGCGACTCATCGCGCACTCTGCAGAGGTGGCGGAGATGATCGGCCTGTCTGGCGATGCCCATTTGAGCTCGTCCTTCGCAGAGATCATGGGAGGCAATGCGCTCGCGAAAGGAATGACAAGCTACGCCGCCTGTTACGGAGGACACCAGTTTGGCAACTGGGCCGGTCAGCTTGGCGATGGGAGAGCGATATGTCTAGGGGAAGTGCTCCGACCGGATGGACAGAGATGGGAACTCCAGTTAAAGGGGGCGGGACCGACTCCCTACTCTCGAACTGCCGATGGCCGTGCGGTGATGCGATCCTCGGTTCGCGAGTTTCTATGTAGCGAAGCGATGCATCACTTGGGAGTCCCGACCACTCGCGCCCTGAGCCTGGTTGGAACTGGGGATCGGGTGGTTCGTGATATGTTTTACGATGGGCGAGCCGCAGCAGAACCAGGTGCTGTGGTCTGTCGCGTCGCCCCCAGCTTCCTCCGCTTTGGAAACTACCAACTGCTTGCATTCCGTCGAGATGTCGACACGCTCAAGAAACTGGCGGATCACACCATCACTGCTCACTTTCCTGATCTGGGCCCACCCAATCGGGAATGCTATGTGCGATTTTTGGGTGCCGTTGCAGAGCGCACCGCCAAGCTTCTGGTCCATTGGCAGCGCGTCGGCTTTGTCCATGGCGTGATGAATACCGACAACATGAGTGTGTTAGGACTCACGATAGATTACGGACCGTATGGTTGGCTGGAAGACTACGATCCGACGTGGACTCCCAATACCACCGATGCCAATGGTCGGCGCTATTGCTTTGGGAATCAGCCCGGTGTCGCATTCTGGAATCTGGTCCGTTTTGCAGAGGGTCTGTTACCGCTGATTGGGGATGCACGTCCGCTGGAAGAGGCCCTGCTAGCATTTCCTCATACCTTTGATCGCGAACAGAGCGACATGATGCGCAGAAAGCTCGGTCTGTCGACCTGGCGTTTTGAAGAAGACGCAGAGCTCGAAAAGGAGCTATTTACCGCTCTCCAATTGGTCGAGACAGACATTACGATCTTTTTTCGTACATTGGCGAACTTGTCGCAGCAGGAGTCCGACCTTGGGAAGTGGCTGGATCAGACGATGGCATCCGCGTATTACCGTCCTGACGACTTACAGGGCCCACATCGAGTCACGATCCTGAAATGGCTTGCGCGATATCAGCAGCGCGTCCGGCAACAGAATCTGTCGGATGAGGCACGGCAGTTACAAATGAACCTCGCCAATCCGCGCTACGTGCTTCGCAATTATCTTGCGCAGCTTGCGATCGATCGCGCTGAGCAAGGGGATGGAGCACTCCTTTACAAGCTGCTCGACGTGCTGCGTCATCCGTATGATGAACAACCAGAGCATTCCGAGTATGCGGAAAAGCGTCCAGAGTGGGCGCGACACCGGCCCGGCTGCTCGATGCTGTCCTGTAGCAGCTAAGGCAGGCGCGTGACAACGCCGAAGGTGTTGAGTGTAGCTGCGGAACCAACTACGCACAGCTTGTCACATGTACGGATCCAACTTGATTTCTCGACGTTGTCTATACGCTGCGGTGTTCGCACTGTCCGTGGTCTCCTTGCTGGCTCCATCCGCTCCCGCAGGGAAACTTGCGGGATGTTATACTTTGTTCTCATAGGAGCCCGTCGTAAGCTCCTCTTTCCCAGATTCCTTTTCGAGCCACTCTGGAACGTCTCCCTGCCCGTACGCGAGCCAACCCGCAGACACCGCGAGTGCTCGTGCGAATACCTCGATCGTATCGATCTGCGGCATCCGGTTCCCAGCCTCGACTTGGATGATTGTCGAATTCGTACTTCGAGATTTCGCAGCGAGTGCGCGCTGCGATAGCCCGGCATGTTCTCGTGCCAGTTTGAAGCGGCGGCTCAGTCCGCTGGCATAGGGTGCATCTGCTGGCGCTCTCGTCGTCACTTCGCCCATGTAGCATCACCAGTGCAGCACAATTGTGCTGCGAATTCTTGATTGCATCACAATTGTGATGCATCGTTGCGGCCTGCCAGACACAACAGGAGGCCACCCATGAACGCCCACGCTCCATCACGCGCTGTCTCCGGTAATTACTCGCCTCGTCGCAGCGAGCTACCGCGCAAGCCATCCATGCACCGATCGCGGTTCGCTTATCTGTTCGATCTCTCCGACGAGAAAGAGCGCGATGTCTGCCGGAAGGTAAGCTACTTTCACCGAGGCGGTGATTATACCGCCGTCGAGTTTCGCCGCTCGATTGTGGACGGCGAACGCATCCTGTGGGCAATTGTCGATACGGTTCCACGCTGGCGTGACCGTTGGCGCTGGTCTGTCTGCTGGTGGAACATCGACACCGCTCGGCAAGGTTGGCATGACTGCCGCTCGTTTGCCGCTGCGCAGAAGCGCTTGAACACGTTAACATTGCAGTAGGCCTTGCTCGCCCGCTCGGGGCTGCATTGGACACTCGCCGCCGGTTCCTCGCTTGACTGACTCGCCCCAATGTGGTCCGTTCTCCCTCTTTCGACATAACCCACTAAATCCGCGCAGAAGTGTGAGGTCGAACGTGTGCCACGGGTAGCAGCCCGTAACACTGACGATGCCGGATGGAGAGACCACCCAAGATGACCACCCGACGAACGTCCGTTCGGCCTCACACTACTGCGTGCCATCACGTCCCATTGCCCTTCCGAGGGGACGCAGGGTGATATGCGGAAAACTTCCAAACTCCAGATGGTAGAAGTTCTGCACCTCCCAATTGGGGATGATGCCAGCGAGTCGCCCGATATCCTCGTTGCAGGAGACTTACATAATGCGCTGTAAGTTCCCCGAGAGTGAAATTATCATTCAAATCGCTGACTTCATCGAGACAACTCCTCAACCCAGTGGCTGGACTCAGATGGGCGACGGCACTTTCTGGTGGCGACTCCATTTCGCGAACAGTCACACAGCACTCCAATTCACCGTCATGTTGTATATGCGCGGCGATGGATTCATCGATATTGACGCGCCCGGCTTGGTCATGAAACACAGCATTATCAACGGCTCCCTTCGTACTATCATCATGGAGCCTGAACGCCACTCCATTAGGCCCGCCTGAGTGAGTGCGTTCACTCATCACTGCCTCTCCCGCTTGAGTGGTTCACCGTAGTAGGCCCTGCCGCCTGACCAGGAATCGCAGGAGTTGTCACCCCGAAAACTTCCTTCTTCTTACCCGTCCGAACGTGGTCACTCATTCCGCGCATCGTTCCGTGCTTCCGTCGTTCGCCTTGTTTCGTTTCGATAAGCGATTCGCCTTGACCACTTGCTGACTTGTAAAGAGTAAGCGGTTTGGTCGTCCCCAGTTTTGCAATGGCATTCTCTGCGATCTCGGTGTCTGACTTACCACGATTGTTGTACTTGTGATCATGTTCTTCCGCGTAGCGCTGAGCGTGCTTCTTGCTCACATGATGGTGAGTGCCATCGATCTGTCGCTTGAAATTCCCGAAATATCCTTCCGCAGTATTCGTATGGGCCAAATGCCCATCATCGGCTTGGCGGAAGTATTCCTTCTTCTTATGATTGACGGTGTGATGATCCACAAAGCCCTCCCCAGTCTTCGTATAGATTGGCGAGTCATCTGTCATCAGTACCGTCTTACCGGGCTCCGTATGGGTTCGGAGTTTAGCACCTACGGTTCTGCCGTCAACATGATCCGTCGGATTGAGAACGATAGTTTGGGCTTGGCTGTACGTGCTTCGCGCTTGGTTTCCATCGGCTCGCGTCGTCCGCTTTCCACGTTTGATGATTGTCTGTACCGCGACTTTGTTACCGCGATATCCCTTTCCGTGGAATTTCCTTTTTCCTCCGATGTACGCCTCATCCGTCTCGACGATTCCTGAAAACTTCTGAGCATTATCAGTCATCGTTGCACGGATTCGATGCGCGAGATGCCAGGCACTCTTGACGGTGATTCCTAGATGCCGAGCGAGCTGTCGGGCACTGATCCCCTTTTTCGCTCCACCGATGATGTGAAATGCAAACAGCCAGGCGCGAAGCGGTAGATGGGTGTTGTTCATCACCGTTCCGCTGGTGACAGTGAATTGTTTTCTACAATCAGGGCATTTGTAGAGCGGGAGATGGCGCTTCGATTTGCAATCATAAACGCTGCGCGACTGACAACCTATGCACGCAATTCCATCCGGCCATCGCTTTGTCGTGAAATAGGAAACAGCACTCGCTT
>WBZP01006282.1_pt1 | contig 11795 bp, 7 predicted proteins | sample 5204301 | NCBI WGS metagenome assembly WBZP01 (sample SAMN12412401, study PRJNA552823) | activated sludge metagenome | isolation source: activated sludge from nitrification reactor of wastewater treatment plant... | place: USA: Pennsylvania | collected 2017
TACGACCGTCTTCTCGATGTCTCCGCCGCCTGGATCTGGCTTGCAGAGACCCGCATCCTGCTGCGAAGGTTGTCAAATGCCGAACGTGTTTAATTTGTAAACACCCTCTTAGTCGATGGCGCAGCCACGCGCTGGCATCAGCCGGCTTGCCGGAAAAAGCTCAGGGCGGGAGGATCGGGGGCAGGTCACAGTCAGGGTCACAGAACGGATGCGTCACAAATGGAGGCGAACAGAAGTGGTCACCGAGGCGAGCAGGAACATGGGCTGACCGACGAAGGTGGAGAGTGTGAGTGGGATAGAGCAGCCTCGCTCCCCGTCGCGCGCCTCACTCCATGGTGGACGGGACCGCGTGTTGTTGTCTATACTATCTTTTCAGGAGAAACTATATGCGGTACATTCTAAGTCGCGTTCTGCCTGCAATTCTGTTGTTTTTATCCGACATTTCTTCAGGGCAAACCAAAAGAGAATTCTTAATAAGCTGTCACTCGGATGAATTGCTGTGTCACAATCTTGAGCATGGCATATACTTTTTAAACTATCCCATTATTGAACGCTGCTTCAATAATCCAGTACCAACTATTTGCCATTTAATGATTTCAGAAAATTTCAAGATAAGGTGCGGCCAATCGAAGTGCCTTACAGAAGGCGGGGAATTCGATTTTTCTATAAAGGCTCCAGCGGGAAGCAGTCCAAGTGTATTTTCAATAAAATATGAATGTACAACAAAGAATTGCGCATTGAAAGGATGGAATTCTTTCTTAATACAGAAGCCGCCCAAGAGCCCTCAGCAACACTACCTAACAGTCAAGATTTCAAGCACAGAGTGGAACATTATAATCGACAATAACAATCACCGTACAAATTTTAAATGCCTCCCACCGACCAAAGCGAGTAGCTTAGTCTCAAGCAGGACCCCTTGGCAAGGATTGAGTTGCACCCAGCAACCCTAACTCACGGCTACCGCCCATCGGTTGAACACCGCAGGTCACTCCATGTCACCTATTGCTGCCAATCCATCTTCAACCAATGCAAGTGTCCCTAGGAATCCGGGGGAGCTGTTGTATGGGCGTGAGGACGTTCTGTCCGAGATCGATCGTCGGCTGGACCTTCTCGCTTTGCGCTCGCGACAGGGAGCCGTGCTACTGGTTGGAAGCAAGGGATCAGGCAAGTCGATCATCTTAGAGACTTGGCTGGCACGACATCGTCAGGAATGTTTGGAATACAGAGGCTCACAGGTTGCCGATACCATCCAGTACCTATGCCGGGTGTTGGAAGAACGCCTGCGTCAACTAACGGGTAGCGTCCCCTCAAACCGAGAGCCGAATCTGCTCCTCGCAGAGCGTTTGGCGATCCTGGTGGAATTTCTGTCGCAAACAGCAACCTCGTCACAGACGCGCACGATCCTTCTGCTCCGACTATTGGATGGCTATCGTGGTGCCTCATTGGCCGGCGTGTTGCCCCCACTACGTGATGGCATCTACTTTGTTAGCTCTGCTACGTTAACATCAAATGTTCAGCGACTATTTGTCGATATAATGGACACCCAGTGTATAAGCTGGGATGTTGAGATAATAAACCTTGATGAACCACGCTATCAGCATTCTGCACAGCATGCATGCCAGCTTTATTGGCAAGATTGGTTGGCTCAGTTTCCACCTGCGCAGGCGGCTGAGATCGACCAGACTCTGCGTTTGCTGGCACTACAGCGGGCCAACGGCAATTTCCTATACCTGAGCAAGCTGTGCCAGTGGATCGGCAAGGACAAAGGTCCGGTTGATTCCTGGCCCAATCGCCTCCACGATCTGCCCAGTGACCTGCTAGAGCTTCAGCAGCGGCGATGGGAGCAAGAAGGCTACACACCTGCCCAGCGACAGCATGTGCTCGACGGGTTGTGCCTCCTGGCGGCTGCGTATGAGCCTCTGCCTGTCTATGTAATCAACGACGTGCTGGGAATAGATACTAGCAGTGCCATATGGGGGGATAGCCCAGACGCCAGCTTTTGGCTGCTACGCGGGACCAACAGTGACCAGGTGGCGGATGGCCCAGGCGGTGGCGATCTAACCATGCGGCTGTTTCATCCGGTGGTCGGGGACTTTTTGCGACGACAGCTTGGACAGGAAGCAGCCATCAAGGCTGCGCATCGCAAGCTAGCGCTGGCGATTTTATCGAAGTGGAACTCAGATGGCGGTGGATTCTGGCGAATCTATGGGCTGCGTTTTGCTGCGGCACACTTGCTCGAGGCTGGTAGTCCGCGAAGTGCCGTCGAGTTGGTTGGTTCACCGGAGTTCTTGGCGGCACAGGTGGCGCAAGGCCTGGGCGGTTCTGGGTTGCTGGAGACTCTGCAGCGGGCAAAAGCCGCAGCATCGACCAAAGATCAGATAAACGCATTGTCGCAGCTTGTCGAAGCGGTGCAGGCCGAAGTGCGCTTCCTACAGGTAGAGCCCGCCTGCCTCTTGGAGCGGGTGGCATTCCGCCTCAGCGCGATGAAGTCGATGCAGCCCGGCTTGGTGCTTTCGTTGCTGCGTCCACCAATGGCAGGAATCCGTCTACGCCGCATCCATGGGCAGCTAATGGAGAACTCGGCCTGTCCAACATTAGGTCGCCATCCGAAGCAGTGCGCGGTGCTGGGCTTCGGTGTGCTACCGATGCAGCAAGTGGTCAGCGTTAATGGCTTCGGTGAGCCGCTGGTCTTTGCTCTGGACCCGAAGACCCCGACACAGGCCTGGCCTGAAGCTATCAACCAACCGTTTGCTGTTGCAGCAAGTGAGGGCGAACTACTGCTGTTTAGCCATGTCGGAGACGGCTGTAGCTATTCCCTACTCCCAAGCGAAGCTGGCCAACCACCGTGCCAACTGCCGATACCGCTCGGTGGGACCGTCGATGACTCATTGGCCGTGGTGACGCCCTTCCCCGCAACTCTGCTGACCGTGTCGGAGTTGGGTCGAGTCGCCCTGATTCCACGCTCGACGCAGCGGGGGCAGCCTTTGTCGCTCGACACCGGACCGATCGCTGCAGCCTGGCGTGAAGATGCAGAGGGACGTGAGATTCTTGGGCTAGATCCCAACGGTGCCCCGATTCTTTGGCGCTTGCCAAAGCCCCCGATTGAATCGACAGGCGATTCTGACGGCCGTCTGCACCCGTGTCCGCGCTCTCCGATGAATGGGTGGGTAGTGGTGGGGCTGAATGCTCGTGACGGCCTGCTGTCCGTGTTGGCGCTAGGCAGCGATGCTCCCCCAAGTTTGGTTGCGCAGTGTACGGCGCACGCCGGCAACCGGGTGTGCTGCTGCACGTTCACGGCTGACGGACAGAGTGCACTCACGGGCGATGAGTCTGGGCGGGTAGTCGTTTGGGATCTGGCCAGTGGTGTTCCGCGGCAGCAGATGCAGGATTGTAGCCGGCTCGGGGTCACTGCTGTCACCTGGATCGAAGACCGACGGCTGGCCGTCCTGGGCTTTGAGGATGGTACCGTCAAGCAATGGTCGCCCGAGCGGACCATGGCGAGCGCACAGGCCGAGAACCCTCCGTCCCTCGCTCTGACCGCCATCTTGGGCCAAGTTGAAGGTGGCCGAATCCTGGTCCAGGCCGGTGATGAGTTCTACCTGTGCCGCACCTTCGAGCACGCAATGCAGAAACTGGCGATGGACCCGCGTATCATCGACCCCATCGACGTAGTGCCTGTCGCTGCCGGACGTGAGATCATCATATGGACCTTCGACGCAGTCTGGCGCTGCAATCTCGATGGTCGAGTTTTAGGTCCACCTGTACCGCATGACCAAGATGAGCGCTTGCTCGCCTGTTTCCCCGATGGGAAGCGCTTAGTCGTAATGACTGTTGAAGCGACAGTTTGCATCCTGCATTTGGAAGACGAACGCCGGGTCGTGCTGGCCGATCTGTTCGCCATCGCACCTGGGCTTCTCGCTGCTGTCTCCCCGGATGGTTCGCGGGTAGCTTGCGTGCTGCCCGAGCAGCTTGGCATTTGGGACGCCGAAAGCGGCCGCCGCTTGGCCAGTTTACCTGCCCCACCCGATCCACAACAGATGCAGATTGTGCGGAGTGATAGTGGCCTAAAGGTGTTGCTAGTAACTGAACGAGTCATTCAAATATACGATCTTAATGGGGACGATCCAGAACCTCAGCCGATCTATCCATTTGCTGACAGCCTGCCAGGACCGCTGAGTATTGGCAGCGTTTCGCTACTGCGCGATGATTCAATTGTATTACTAAATAGTGGTGATGGGCCGAACTGGCTGCGCATCCTTCGAGTCGGCACGCCCCCCCCTGCAGATCTGGTTTCGGTGTTGTTTGAGTTTCAAGGCGGTTCCGGGCTGGTCATATCTGAGACTTCCGACGCAGAGACGGAGATCACAGTGCTTGACCGCGACTATCAGTTGTGCGTTCTGCGCCTACGGGGTCCATTGTCTCCGCCGTCTGAGCGTCAGCTGTCTGTCCGCATGGTTGCAACAGAGAAAGACGAAGGCGAGCCCTGGGCCCAAAGCTTACGCGAGCAGTTTCAGACTCAAGAACCGCCGCTTAAAGTGCTCGCTAACGAGGCAGGTGAGGTCGAGACCGAACTTCCGGCTGACGTAGACGTTGTGGTGCTCATGCTCAGTGCATCGGCGATGAGTAACGCTACATGGAAGAGTCTTGCAGACAGTGCCTTGGAACGGCAGGCCCAAGGGCGGTGCCTGGTAGTGCCGGTGCGTGCCCGCCCGGTGGGTTCGCTGGACACCGACTATGGTGTGCTTGAAATCGTGCCTTTGTCAAAGCGTGCGCTCAGTCAAATCCCTCCGGACGAGATCGACGAAGTGTGCAGCCAGATTGCAGTCTACATCCACGACCGCATCGCTGGACGCCCGCTTTGGCAGGGAGCGACCCTGGAATTGCGACTGGGGTTGTCTATGAACATAGGCACAAAGGCATAACAAAATTGTATAAACCATAAACCCAGAGATACCGAAATGCCTGACCCGATTCGTGTACTGCTGGTAAGTCCAGCGGATACCAAATACTTGGATCTGTCCGATGAGCTGATTACACACCTGGATCCGCTTCTCCAGCGTGGGGTGGTGGTCATCGAGAGCGAACGCTCCATCGCCGCTGGCGAGGACGTCGAAGTCGCTCGCGAGCGTAGCATTAATGCAGCAGACCTGATCGCAATCTTAGTGGGCCCAGCAACACCGGGGAGGTGCAAGGACAGCATCCGGCGAGCACTTGAACGCAAGGCCCAGGAAGGAGAGAGCTTGACGGTGCTTCCCATCTTGCTGTTTCCTGGTGGTTACGAAGATACGGTGCTGGCCAAGCTACGACCCCTGCCTCTGTCGAAAGTGCCAGTGAACAGCCACGGTGACCGTGACACCGTCTGGGTCGAGGTCGTCAAGTCGCTGAAGTCGGCCATCGAAAAGCTGCAGGTCAAGAAGCAGCCGGTGGTGCAACCAACGAGGCCTGATAGGTCGCACCTTCCCAAGCGAGCCTGGCTGCGTGATGTGCTCAACGACGTGCTGCGCACCGACAGCGACTTTGACGCATTTTGTGGGGACTACTTTCAGGCGACGTACCGCCGCTTTGCAGGGGGGATGGACAGCGTAAGTAAGAGGAATCTGCTACTGGATTGCGAAGATCTCGCCGTGATATGGGAGAAGCTACAGGAAAGGGCTCCAGAAAAGTGCCAGTCTCACCGGCCACTGCTGGAAGACTCGTGACCTACACCTGACAGCGAACGGGCGTCAAGGCGCAACTACTCTTTGAACTGCACGCCCGGGCTGCCTGGATGGGGCAGGTCGAAGAGTTCAAAGATGCTGTCTCGGAGTAATCCCTGGACGTAGGACCACGGTTCATCGCGCCGGTACGCCTCAAGCAGGGACTTGCACGCAATCACGGCTTCCGGCGCCCCCGGAGTCTTGTCGATGGAGCCACCGATGAGCGCATCTGCTTTTTTGTGCTTGTCGCAATCCTGATGCGTATAGGAATGGAACTCGACAACCGTGCGGTCCTGGGGATGCCGCTGGGTATGGCCTGCACAGTAGGAATCCTGAATCATATGCATCAGGGAACCGAGCGCACGCTGACTCGCATCCCCGCGCTCCCGGATTCCGAAAAGCTGCATGACGATCGTCTCATCGCCAGGGAACCAGCGTCTGATTTGCGGAAGATTCACATCGCACAGGCGGCGATTCCACGGCTCTTGTTGGACGGCGACCCGGTAGCAGAACTCGGCCCATTCCAAGACCCAGATCTTGGTCTGCTCTGCCTGCTCTCCATCCTTTGTGGCCATCGAGTGAAGAAACTGCAAGTCACCAAAATGCGAGCGAGCCAGCAGCCGATTCCCAATACCAAACACGGCACCGGACTTTGCGTTTCGCTTGGCCTCGTTGAAGGCACTTATGAAGCGAAGACCGCCTGGAATCGAGTAGTTGGCTGGCAGTTCGCTATCATCGAAAAGCAGGCATTCGGGATCATCATTCCAGAACACGCCACGCGTATAGTCCCACGCATCACCGTCCGTATATAGGGTGTGGGGACCAATCAGACCCGCAGCCCGTAGCGCCCTCTCGGTGATCATTTCGTGGACAGGATCACCAATGTTTGCGGGACCTTCGACCGCAAAGAACAACTCGGTCCCATCCTCGTTCAATCGCGAACAGATTCTGCGTGGCAGACCACTGGGACTTTGCAGGTGCGCATGCGGAAACTCTTTCAGCAGCGCTTCTTTGTCTTTGTCTGAGATCTCTGGGTGTTCTTTCGATGTGGTCATTGACCGTCGTCCTTGTTCATCGGTTGGTTTTATGAAACAGTGAAGGCTTGTCTGGCGCGTTCTCTCGACTATCGACCCCGAGGCACGGGCGCCCGAAGCAGTGCATCGAGAGCCATTCTCCCTGCGGCAGCGTATGTGTCAGCCCACTTTGCCAGCTCTGCATGTGATACCGCTGCCTCAAGGAGAATTTGGGGCTCCGCAGCGGGGTTGGCAAGGTACCGTAGTACAAACTGCTCACGTCGAAGCAGTTCTGGATCTGTCCCCGCAGCAGGTGAGACAAATCCAGGGTTTGTCCTTCCAATCGGAAGGGTTGCCGCTGGATCTCCCAGCAAGATGTAACAGCCCAGATCCTGATGAAGCATCCACAGTTCAGTCTGTTCATCCAGAAGAGGCGTGCCTTCTGATGACCGCTTCGTGGCGTCTATCTGCGGTGGTGGCTCGCGAAGGGTAGTCGGGGAACGTGCAGCAGCGTTGTATTTCCCGGCCAGCTCCGCATTGACGGCATCCATGTCCCGAATGAAATCTCGAAACGCCACACCGATGCGGGCTGGATGCGCCAGACTTTCAATCATTCGGGTGAACCGATTGAGATGGTATCGTGCTGAAGCATCCATTCCACGTCGACCGAAACTGTAGCTCCAGGCCAGATCGACATGGCCGATGACGCCGAGCGGACCCTCTGGATTTGCAAGCACAGACTGCGGCAGCGCCGCGACAAACGGTCGGCCATCGTACTTGGCGCCGGGCGGTAGCGCCATGACGACCGCCTGCAGCAAGGCTCGGGTCTCGCCATCGGTTGAATCTGTCTTTGCCAATGCTGCATGCAACCAGTGAGCGTAGGAGCTGACCAAGGGTGTACCCGCACCAAAACAAGCAAAGTAGAACCAGAATCCGCCGGGTAGGAATGGACCTGATGCCACCCGCTCGCCATACAGAATCTCATCCTTCCCGAACATCATTCCGCCTTGGTGCGCGCGCTGTGACGCCAGTCCACCCCATGCCGCAGCAGAATTACCAACCCCGTGACTTAGAGAGAGCAGAACGGTGGGCTGCTGTGTTCGCATCACCCGAAGGAATGTATCCAGTGATGGACTCTCTCGACTCTGGGGATGTTCACAGGGAGGACGGAGAGCCGGGAGGCTCTCGGGACGGAAGTCCGATGACAGACTGCGAGCTGCAATCTGCTCGATCAGAACCGAGGCGCCAAGTGTTGTGGCAGATGAACCATCACGGACTGCCCACAACCAGGCGTTACCAGCCTCGCGGTGCTTCGTCTGGCCTTCCCAATAAATCACTTTGTCGACGTAGTTTCGGTACTCCTGTTCATGCTCGAATGCGAGCCGACCCACACACAGATCCATCGCACTGAGAAACTGCTGTAGTTCTAGGGACACTTCATCGAGATCTCCCAAGATCAGCAGATAGCGCGGGATGGAACGAGTGTCTGGATCACTCATCAGCACCGTTCGATAGAAGTGCGCCGCGGCCTCTGCACTCATGTTGGGATCGACAAAGTAAGGAGCCCTCACTGGGCATCCCTGCTCTTTGGCACGGTGTGCCACAAGCTTTTCAACCCAGCGCACCAGGTCTGCGCCACTTCGCCCGCGTGTCAGTTTGGCTTGCGGAGACGAGGCAATGATGCCCCAGCGCTGGCTTGGAAGCGACAACACCGATTCCGGGGCGGAGAAGCGGAGCTTCATGCGCGCATCCTCAATCGATGGACGCAAAATGCCGGAACGGAACCCTTGTCCATGGGACAACGTCACCGCAGGGCGCACAGTCCCGACTCTAGGGGCGAGCTCAACCAGGTTCCCCGGAATGCCATCAGGAACCGTTGGCCCCACGCCGTCCTGAGCCAAGAGTAGTTGCAGTGAACATTTGCCGTCGGACATGAATGCCTCCCAAAACACATTGAGGAAACAGTTACTAATCTACACTAGGAACCCGTTGCCGTAAGCATCTTCTTCGGGGATGTGCTGCGGAAGACGGCGCGGAGGAGCGGGTCGAGTTGGCGAAGGTTGAAAATAGAGTCTTTGACCCTGGTATATCCCCCCGGAATCGACACTGTGTAGCTTCACCCAAACCTGGACTGTAAGAGGCTCCTAAGATTGTAAGGCGGGCTCATCCACAGAGCATCGTAGCGACGGCGATTGCTGGTGCGTAGGATGCGGAAAAAGTGAGTCCGAACGATGGAAAAACGAAGCTACCGAAGATTCACGGCCGAGGAGAAACGGACGATTCTGGAAGAGACTCGGCAGCCTGGGGTGACGCTGGCGGAGGTCTGTCGCAAGCACAGCGTCAGTCCGGCGCTTGTGTACCAGTGGCGGGCGGTGGCGCAGCAGGCGACGACGGCTGCCTTGCAGCAGGTGGACAGTCGGGGCAAGAGTCAGCCCGACGCTCAGACGGCTCGCCTTCTGGCCGAGCTGGAGCGGATGCGCCGCGTGGTAGCGGAGATCACGGCGGAGAATCTGGAGCTGAAAAAAAAACTCTAGGGCTGCAAGGAAGAGTCCGTTTGAGCTCGCAAACGAGGCAAGAAGTGTTGGACGTCGTTGAGCAGACACAGCGACGGAGCGAGTGGCCTCTGGATCCGATTCTGGCGTGTTTGGGAGTGCCGCGCAGTGTCTACTTTTCCTGGCGAGCGCGGGCGGAGGAGGGACCGCTTGCGCAGACTCCTCGCGGGTCGACCAGCTACGAAAGGCTGCTCCCCGACGAGGTCGAGGCGATTAAGGAGTTTGCGCTGCGACATCCGAAGACGGGTTACCGAAAGCTGACGTACATGATGCTGGACCAAGACATCGCCTGTGCGAGCGAGAGTGCGGTGTATCGGGTGCTCCGCGAGGCGGACTTGCTCCGTCGGTGGAAACGCTCGGCGAGGTCGTCTGGAGTTTATACCTTCAAACCGATGGGGCCCAATCAACAGTGGCACACCGACGTGAGTGCGCCGCAGCAAAGCAGCATAGGAGATGAGGGAACAAGAAACAAAAGGCCCCTCGCAACCGGCTTGCAGGAGCAGGTTGCAAACCACCGCAAGCGGCTCGGGTCAAAAGATGTCAAGTGAGATATACCACTGAAGGTTTTGGAACTCCACCGGTATTTGTGAATCCACCGCTTACTCCTTTCAACTTGGGATGCAATCCTAAGGATAATGAATTGCCTACAACAACACAAGCTGTTGAAGACGCAGGAGATGTGACGGATGATAATCAAGTTGTTTCAGTAATTGCCACAGCAGGTCCAATAACAGGCACTTGCAATAAGGCACAAGTGTTTACAGTGCAGGCGACAGATGATTGTGGTAACGTGACGACTGTTTATGTAACTTATACATGGAAAAATGATAAAGTTAAACCGGTATTTACGAATTGTCCAACAACGCCGATAACGGTTAATGATATCAATACAATAAATGATCAATTGGCTATCAATTCAGCAGGTACACCTACTGATAATTGTGGAATACTTAGCATAACAGCTGATAGTAGTCACTTAGTGGGTCCTTGTGGTCCAACAGTTGTATATACGGTGACAGCTACAGATACTTGTGGAAATAGTGCAAACTGTGTAGTTTATTTCAAAACCAATGATGGCTCACAGCCACCTGTATTTGAAAACTGTCCCAAAAATCCTTTTGATTTAGGATGTAATCCGGAGACTTTACCTACAGAAGGTGCTGTAGCAGAAGGTGCAGGTAACGTGACTGATGACGGTGAAATTGTATCTATATTAGTTACACCAGGTGAAATTACAGGGGAAGATTGTGACAAAGAACAAGTATTTACAGTAACTGCAACAGATGATTGTGGTAATCAATCTTCTTGTTTGGTAACCTATATTTGGACTATTGATACTATCAAGCCGACGTTCCCGGATTTACCACGCTCTGAAGTTGATTTGGGATGTAATCCGCCATCAACCCCTGATTCGTCTGCTGTAATGGGCGCAATTGGTCAAATATATGACAATTGTACCATTGAGACAATTAATGTTTCACCAGATGATGTAATGGGTGATGATTGTTCGAAATCACAAAAATGGTATATTACTGCAATTGACCATTGTGGAAATCAAGCCGATACTTTTATTACATTTATTTGGAGGACTGACTTGGTACCACCAACGATAACATGTCCAGTATATAATGGAAGTACAGAGTGTTCAGATGATGCACCTGGGGCTTATACTACTTTAGGTGAGTTTATAGCAGCAGGTGGTTCAGTGGATGATAATTGTACTTCTGATGAATTGTTGATATTTACTAAGTTGTCTGATCAGATTTCTGGTAATTGTGCTACCGGTACTCATATAACAAGAGTATATCAGGTTGAGGATGAATGTGGAAATAAAGCAACTTGTCAGCAGATTATCAATATAATAGATAATACGCCACCAGTAGTAACTACAGGACCTGAGACGCCATTAAGTTTTACTTGTGCGTCTGAAGTTCCAGCACCAAGCACAGATGGTATTGTTGCCGTGGACAACTGTTCTAATGTAACTATAACCTATGTTGGTGATGTGAAGTCTAATGAAACTTGTACCAATAAGTTTACAATAACCAGAACTTACAAAGCAACAGATGAATGTGGTAATTCAACCAACATCATTCAGATAATTAATGTCAATGATAATGTTCCTCCAGTAATTGTGTGTCCTCCATCTCCGACAGGTACTCAGTGTGGTGGTTCAATCCCTCCTCCTTATACAACAGCTACAGAGTTCATCAATGCAGGTGGTACATTGTCTGATAATTGTACAGGTGGCACAGGGAATATCGTTACATTGACCTTTGTGAGTGATGTAACTACTCCTGGTAACTGCGCAAATAGCTTGATTGTTACCAGAACATACAAAGCAACTGATGCTTGCGGAAATACAAGTACTGCTACTCAAACAATTAATGTAGCTGATAATACTCCGCCATCCATCACTGCTCCTAACGATGTAACAGTAACTTGTGCATCTGATGTTCCGACTCCTAATATTGCCTTGGTTGTTGTTTCTGATAACTGTTCAGAAAGTAATGAAATAGTTGTAACCTTTGTAG
>WBZP01006283.1_pt1 | contig 11794 bp, 5 predicted proteins | sample 5204301 | NCBI WGS metagenome assembly WBZP01 (sample SAMN12412401, study PRJNA552823) | activated sludge metagenome | isolation source: activated sludge from nitrification reactor of wastewater treatment plant... | place: USA: Pennsylvania | collected 2017
TCATGTTCACGAAGATCGGCATCGTGAACACTCTTCCGTCGATCATCGTCCCGTGGCTCACCTCTGCCTTCGGGGTCTTCCTCATGCGGCAGTTCTTCCTCTCCCTCCCGGTCGAGCTGGAGGAGGCGGCGCGGCTCGACGGGTGCTCGCAGTTCGGGGTCTTCTGGCGCATCGTCCTCCCGTTGGCCAAACCGGCCCTGGCCACCCTGGCGATCTTCACCCTGCTCGGATCGTGGAACGACCTCATCTGGCCGCTCATCTCGATCAGCGACGACAGGTGGTACACGCTCCAGCTCGGACTCGCCAACTTCCAGGGCACTCGGCGCACCCAGTGGCAGCTGCTCATGGCTGGAAATGTCGTGGCGACGGTGCCGCTCGTCGCCTTCTTCCTCGTCGCGCAGAAGCACTTCATCGCGACGATGACCTTCAGCGGGCTCAAGGGCTGAAGGCGCCGCACGCCGCCACGTGTGCCGGCCGCCCCTCAGCGGGCTGGGCTGGCGCCCCGTGTATCTCCGGTCCGGTCCACTCGCTCTCGGTGTGCTAACGGAGCACCCCACGCGAAGGAGTGAGGACGATGACCACGACACCACAGCCTCGACGAGGCCGCGACCAGGAAGTGCACCACCCGAAGGTCGGCGAGGTGGTTCGGGGTAAGGTCCTGCGCGAGTACTCCGACCCGGCCGCCGGTCCGACCCGCTCGCTGTCGGCCCGCGACGCCATCGAACGGTTCCTCAGTGCTCGGGCAAACGACCTCAAGACCGACTCCCTCGACGTCCGCGAGGAGAGCGCCGCGGAGGGCAGCAACACCTTGCGGATCCGTTACCGCCAGTACCTCAACGACCTGCCGGTCTTCGGTGCCGGGATCCACGCCGCCGCGAATATCGCCAAGTCGGCGGTGACCCGGGTGGACAACCACGTGGACACCGAGGTCGACGCCGCACCTGCCCCTGACAGCGCCAAGAGCCTCGACGACGTCACCCCTGCAGCACTCGCGCCGTTCGCGGCCTACGGCTCGGCGACGGTGACCGGCGCGACGCTGGGCTACCTGCGCGACCGGGCCGACGCGCGGCCCACCATCCCCGCCTCGGACTACCCCACCGCGAGCGTCGAGCTGCTGGGCAGCGGCATGGCCGCCGACGGCAGGCTCCATCTCGTCCATGAGGTGCAGGTCGAGACCGCCGAGCCGTTCGAGCGCTTCCGGGTGGTCGTCGACGCCGTCAGCGGGCGGCTCCGGTTCGTCGCGCTGATCGGCGAGTATGTCGCAGCCACCGGCCAGGTCTTCCTGCCCGACCCGGTCAGCGAGTCCGACTCAGGCACACTGAGCCGCACCTCGACGGCGGCGACGCTCAACGCCTTCCGGCACACCGTGACGATGGACATCGACGCCGCGAGCGGCGGGGTCTTCCGGCTCCAGGGACCGTGGTTCCGCAGCGTCGACTGGGACAGCCCGACCCTCGCGGTGCCGGCCGAGGCCACCGCCGACTTCTCGTACCAGACCCACCCGGCGGACCGGCACTTCCTCAACGTCAACGCCTACCACTGGCTCGACTCGTTCGCCCGGTACCTGCGCACCCTCGGCAACCCGACGCTCAACGGCGCCATGAGCCGGGTCGACGTCGACGCGCAGGGCTTCAACGGGGCGGACAACAGCGAGTGGGTCCCCGGCAGCCCGAACCGGATCCGGTTCGGCGAGGGCGGGGTCCCGGATGCCGCTGACTTCGGTGTCGTCATCCACGAGTACCTCCACGGGGTGTTCGACTTCCTGGGCAGCAGCCACGGCGGGTCGGGGTCGTACGAGCACTCGTTCTGCGACGCCATCGCCGCCATCTACCGGGACCAGCACAACCCGGCCCGGCATCGGCGGACCGAGACCTTCCCCTTCGACAACAACGCGACCGACCGGTGGAGCACGGTGCGCACCCTCGACCGCGCCGAGCGGTTCGACGACGTCGGGTTCTCCGGCTACGGCTCGGACCTGCGCAACTCGATGCTCGGCACGGTCATCTGGCAGAGCTACGTCGGTGTCGGCGGCGACTCCGACGACGCCGGGGTCCGCCAACGGGCCTGCGACGTTGTCATGCGGACCTTCATGGAGATGCTCCTCAGCGTGCCCGACGACTCCTCGACGGCGGTCGGCCACGCCGTGAGCCTGGCGCAGGGCATGATCGACGCCGACCTCACCCTCACCGGGGGGTTGCACGCCAAGGTGTTCGACACCGCCGCGGTGAACCGCGGCCTGTGGCCGACCCGCGCGGTCGACCTGTGGATCGGCGACAGCCCCGCGGACCTGGGCGCCATCCCCTCGCCCGTCCCGCACTGGACCTCGCCCGACCTGTGGGTGCGCAATCTCGGACCCGCAGACGGCGACGACCCCAGCGGCGGCCACCAGGAGCCGATCATCGGGCAGGTGAACTACCTCTACGTCACCGTCCACAACCGCGGCACCGCTCCCTCGACCGCGGGGACCTTCTCCGTCGAGGCGTTCCACTGCGACCCCGGCACAGGGATGATCTGGCCGACCCACTTCACCTCGATGGGCTCGTTGACCATCGGGGCCGCGATCCCGGCGGGTGGCTCGGTGCGCGTGGGGCCCTTCCTGTGGACCCCGGCGGTGCTCAACCACGAGTGCCTGCTCGCCGTGGTCCACGGCGCCGACGACCCCGCCGTCACGGCCAACCTCATCGGCTCGGTGCCGCACGACCAGCTCGTCCGGTTCGACAACAACGTCGGTCAGCGCAACGTCAACCCGCAGATGGCCGTGCCCGGCGGGGGGATGAAGGCGTCGATGACGATCCACGGCGGGCTGACTCGGACGACGAACTCTGTGCAGTTCGACGCCTCGGCACTCCCCGCGGACACCCGGATTGACGTCCGCACCCTCACCCGGCTCATCGACGCGGCGACGCTGTCGCAGCTGGCGGTGACCAAGCCGGGCGCGGTGAAGTCGACGATGTCGATGGCCGGCCAGGTCGACGCGCAGATGGCGGGCTTCTCGCTGGCCGCCGGAGAGGACACGGTCGTCGACCTCGTCATCGAGTTCTCCCACCAGGCCGAGCACCTCACGACGTACCCGCTCGTCGTCACCCAGCACCAGGACGGGCAGGTCGTCGGCCGGGTGACCATCGACATCGTCGCCCTCAAGGACCTCGACGACTACTACTTCGGCAACCCGCGCAGCATGGAGGTCCACGTGACGACATGCCCGTTCTGGCCGGCGCTCGGCCGGTTCTCCAAACGGCCGTTCGCCCGGATTGACGAGGCGCTCGCCCGCGGCTACAACGGCTGTGCGTACTGCCTGCCCGAGTACAACACGGACTGAGCGATCATGAGCACCGACTTCCCCGTGCCGGACAAGCGGACGCCACCGTCGTCGGCGGTGGCGTTCCGCCCGGCCCGCAAGTGGTCCGGCACCCTGCCCGACAAGTACGTCGCCACCCTCGTTGAGCTGGTCTCCCGCCAGCGCCTCACCGACGAGGTGGCCGCGCTCGCCGCATTCCACACCCGGCATACCTTCTCGGCGGGGATCGGCGCGGTCGCCGACCACCTCGTCGCGCGGTTCGCCGCAGCGGGATATGCCGGCGCGGCCAAGGTCGCGTGGACGCACTCCGGGCACAGTGGGCACAATGTCGTCGCCGTGAAGCCGGGCACCGGCCCCACACCGCTCGTCGTCGTCCTCTGCGCGCACTACGACTCCAGGATGCAGACGCTCTCCGACGCCACCTCCCGGGCGCCGGGGGCGGATGACAACGCGAGCGGAGTGGCCGCCGTGCTGGAGATCGCGCGGCTGCTCGCCGGCGTCCCGCTCGCCGACACGATCCACTTCGTCGCCTTCTCCGGCGAGGAGCAGGGACTGTTGGGGTCGACCGAGTATGCCGCCCAGCTCGCCGCGGCCGGCACCACCGTGCACCGCCTGGTCAACCTCGACATGATCGCGGTCCCGCCGGCCGACGGCTCGGTGACCGTCGAGCGCGACGAGGGCAACGCGGTGCCGGGCAACGACGCCGCCTCGGTGGCCTTCGGGGCGGTCATGGCCCAGGCCGCCGCCGACTACACCACGCTGCCGGTCCTGCTCGGGCCGATCTACGCCAGCGACTATATGCCGTTCGAGGCCCGAGGGTGGGTGACCATCGGCGCCTACGAAGGCGAGGGGAACCCGAACTACCACCGCACCTCCGACGACGTCGGCACGCTCGACTACGACTACCTCACGTCGGTGACCAGGCTGACGCTGGCGACGCTGCTCCAGCTCTCGCTCACCGCAGTGGCCGAGGCCGGCTCGGGCGTCGACCTCTACATCCGGGACAGCCTCGGCGACACCGGCGCGCAGCCCAGCCCGGTGCCGCACTGGACCTCGCCGGACATCTGGGTCCGCAACGACGGCAGCGCCGCCGACGACCCCGAGCTGGGGCACCAGCCCCCGATCAACGGCCAGCCCAACTACCTCTACGTGCGGGTCCGCAACCGGGGGACCGTCGGCGTTCCCGGCGGCGGCGCCAGCGTCGCGGTGCACCGGTGCGACCCCGGCACCGGGATGATCTGGCCGACCGACTTCGCGGCTATCGGAGCGGTCACCGTGACCGACCCCATCCCGCCCGGCGGGGCCGTCCGCGTCGGGCCGTTCCCCTGGACGCCGGCGATCGTGGACCACGAGTGCCTCGTCGCCATCGCGCGGACTGTCGGCGACGGCGCCGTCCCGGACGTCTACCCCGACGAGCTCAACCACGGGCTGCTCGTGCGCTACGACAACAACGTCGGCCAGCGCAACGTCGCCCCGGTGATGAGCGTGCCCGGCGGCAAGACGACGGTGACCCTATGGCTGCGCGGCGGGGTCGCGGCAACGACCAACGAGTTCTGCGTTGATGCCACCGCACTTCCGGCGGACACCACCATCGAGCTGCGCCTGCCGCCCCGCTTGCTGGCGGCCGCGACCCTCGACGAGCTCGCCGTGGTGCGGAGCACGTCGCGCTGGGTGACCCTGCGGCTGCCCGGGGGTGCCGTCGGCCGCGCGTCCGGCGTGCCGCTGGAGCCCGGCGCCCGGGTCGAGGCGCAGCTGGCCATCGACTTCTCCCACCAGGCCGAACATCTGCACCGCTACCCGCTCATCGTCAGCCAGGCGCAGGACGGCATACCCGCCGGGAAGGAAACCGTGGAGATCACCGCGGTCAAGGAGGTCGAGGACCTGTTCTTCGGCAACCCCCGCAGCCGCGAAGTGCACGTCGTGACCTGCCCGTGGTGGTCGGCGATCTCGACCCGAAACAAGGTGCCCTTCCTAGCACTGCGGGACGCCCTCGCCCGAGGGTATGACGGCTGCGCCTTCTGCCTACCCGACGCCAACACCGGGTAAGAGCGGAGGACGCCGCGTCCGAGGTCGAGAGGCAGCGGGCTACCTCGCGGCCTGGGTCGCGGCCCGTCGCACGAAGGCGGCAAGGTCGGCGCTCTGCTGCAGTCGGGACGGCTCGTGGACGTACATCATGTGCCCCGCCTCGTAGTAGGCGTGCTCGATATTGTCGGTCAGCTCGGCCGGGATGGTGAGGTGGGCGAGCACGCCCTGGGCGGCGAAGTATGGCGTCGCGCCGTCGAGATAGCCGTAGGCGACATGGACGAGCAGGTGCGGGTTGCGCCGCATCGCCCGGGCCAACCGCGGGGCGACATTGACGTCGCGTCCCTCGAACTCCTTGTACGACCACGGGTTGACCCGCTCGGAGACCTGCTCGTAGTGGAGGTCGTTGGCATACCCGAGGTCGGCCCGGACGTAGTGGTTGAAGGCGGCGGCATATGGACCGGCGATCGCATCGTGCGAGGGGTCGGCGTCATACATCTCCGCCGTTCCCGACCCCGCCGGGCCGGTGAACCGGGAGTCCAGGCGACCCACGGACAGGCCCCGCGTGCGGAGCAGCTCGGTGAAGAAGCGCAGATGCTCGATGCGCAGGTTGGACCGGCGCACGTAGTCGACGGACAGTCCGGTCAGCCCGGCGATCCGCGACGCCGCGGCGTCGACCTCCTCCTCGGTGAGCCGCATCCCGCGGGCGAGCACCCACGGGTACTCGCGCTCGGCATACTCCTCGGCGTCGGCGAGTACCTCAGGGAGGCTGCGGCCGGGATGCAGGCCGTGGTAGTGCGCGACGGCGGCATAGGTGGGGAGGAAGGCGACGCAGGCGCGGTCGTCCGCCTCGTGCAGGCCGATCGAGCCGAGGTCGAGGACCGAGGAGATGAGCATGACCCCGTTGAGGTACATCCCATAGCGCTCCTGGAGGTGGTCGGCCAGCGCCGCAGCGCGCAAGGTGCCATAGGACTCACCGGCGAGGAACTTCGGGGACATCCACCGGCCGTTGCGGGTCGTCCAGAGCCGGATCAGCTCACCGACGCTGTCGAGGTCCTTGGCGTAGCCGTGGTACTCGCCGGGCTTGCCGCCCTCGACGGCGCGGGAGTAGCCGGTGGAGACCGGGTCGATGAAGACGAGGTCCGACTCGACGAGCAGGGTCTGCGGGTTCTCGGCGATGGCGTACGGCGGCGCGAGCAGGGCACCAACGTCGCCCATGAGCACCCGGCGCGGCCCCATGACCCCCAGGTGCAGCCACACGCTGGAGGACCCCGGACCGCCGTTGAAGGCGAAGGTCACCGGGCGGGTGGTCGGGTCCGCGCCGTCGAGCACGTATGCCGTGACGGACATCTCGGCCTTGGCCGTGTTGCCGGTGAAGACCCCGTCCTCGTACACCTCGTCGCGCAGGACGACCCGCCCGGTCGTCGCGGTATAGCGCAGCGTGCCCATGGGGGTGTCGACGGTGTGCGAGGTGGTGACCAGGTCGTCGGCGGGTTCGGGTTTCGCCCCCGATCCCGTCGAACCGGTCGGCGCAGCGGGTGGGGCAGTCCCCGCTGCGGTCTCCGGGCTGGGTGAGGCGGGGGCGGGGGAGGTGTCCGAGGTCACGGCGACACCCTAATCGACGAGCGTCAACGGCCTACGTGGAAAGGCCAAGGCGCCGTCCGCACCCCCTGTGCCGGACGACGCCTTCGCCTCGACGGGGCAGCGACGCACCGCACCGGACCATCGTGTCAACCGGCGCTGCGATTCCACTGCGAAAGTCAACGGCGACAACGGGTCTGCGGCAGCGGAGCTCAGCCGGAGACCCGCGAGCCGCGCAGCGCAGCGATGAGCCGGTCGAGCGGGCCGAGGTCGTCCGCGCCGGCCTCGGCGAGGACGACCCGCTCGTGCTCGAGCACGGCGACGGCGTCCTCGGGTCGCCCGTCGCGGTGGAGCAGCAGCCCGAGCTCGTGCAGGCTGGCGGCGACGCTGATCGGCCGATGAATCGCCTCGAAGCCCAGGGCGCTGGCCCGGAAGGACTCCTCCGCTTCGGCATACCGACCCAGCCCGGTCAGCGCTCGCCCGACGGTGCGCTCGGCCCGATGCTGGATGTACGGGTCCCGGTGGCGCGCGGCGAGGTCGCAGGCGTCCATCGCCATGGGGAGCGCCTCGGCCGGGCGACCCTGGGCGCAGGTGATATCGGCCCGCGCGTCGAGGGCCGCGGTGTAGCCGCGCGGGTCGTCGAGGCGGGAGTACAACGCCATCGCCTCCTCGCAGTGCCGCATCGCGGCGTCGAGGTCCTTGACCCGCCGCAGCGAGTGGGCCAGCTCGACGAGGGTGTTGGCCTGGTTCAGCCAGTCACAGGTGCCCTCGAAGTAGCGCGCCGCGACCCGGTGCGCCTCGAGCGCCGCCTCGAGCAGGTCGTACGCGTCGTACACCCCGCCCCAGGCCAGCGCGAGGTGCGCGCGCAGCAGGGCCGTGGTGTCCGGACGGACGTGCGCGTCCGCCCAGCGCAGCGACTCCTCGGACGCATGGCGCTGCCCGGCGTGCCGCAGGATCGTCCCCCGGACGACCGCGCAGGACAGCGCTGCCGCGTGGTTGCCGACGGCAGTGAAGGTCGTCTGGGCCTGCTTCAGAGCCTCGACATAGGCCGCGCCGGCAGGCCGGTCGTGGAGCAGCCCGGCCGCGGCGAGATCGAGGTGCGCGGCGACGATGGCGCGGCTTCGCGGCGAGGAGGTGAGAGCGGATCGGACCTGGTCCGAGGCTGCCAGCCAGCTCTGGGCCTGCTGGCCCGCGGCGGGGGCGGTCACGGCGAGCAGCCGCCAGGCGGTCTCGGGGTCGTCGGGGACCACAGCCCGAGCCATCTGGATCAGCGTCGGGGTCTCCGCGGCGAAGTAGCGCAGCGACTCATCCGGGGTCGGGTCGGGCCCAGGGCGGTCGGGCGAGCCGGGCGGTCGGGGCACCATCTGGTTCGGGTAGGTCGCGGTATGCCGCACGGCCTCGGCGAGCAGCCGCGCCGAGATCGCGACGACGTCCGGCGGGGGGAGGGCGGCCGCAGCCCCCCGGGCGTGCAGCCGGACAAGGTCGTGGATCCGATAGAGCGGCTCGGCGTGCTCCTGGATGACCGGGTCGAGGATGCCGGCCTCGACGAGCGGGTCGATGGCCTCGTCCGCCGCGGTGGCATCGCCGCAGATCGCCGCGCAGGTGTAGCGGCTGACGCGCTGGAGAGGCAGCCGCGCGATGTCGTGGAGGAGCCGCCGACTGCCCGGGGGCAATGGTGCCTCGGCCAGCCCGAGACCGGCCCCGAGCCGGCCGTCCTCGTCGGTGAGCTCGCGCCGGCCGGCATACTCCTCGGCGAGGCGGTCCGCAGAATGAGTGAGCGTGACATCCGGTCGGCGAGCCAGGCGTTGGCCGATCACCCGCAGGAGCAGCGGGTGGCCGCCGGTCAGCTCGACGAGTCGGTCGGCGGCGACGGGCTCGCGCTGCACCCGGTCCGAACCCAGGTGGGCCCGGAGCAGGTCGAGGGACTGGTCGGCGGTGAGCGACCCCAGCCGGATCAGGTGAGTGGGGACCAGCCCACGCAGCGGCTGGCGGCTGGTGAGGATCGCCATGGATGACGGGCGGGGCGGGAGCAGTGGGGTGACGTCGAAGCCGTCCGGGACGTCGTCGAGGACGATGAGGATCCTCCGGTCGTCGAGGATCGAGCGGAAGACGGCTGCTCGGTCGGCCAGGGGCTGCGGGAGGTCGGGGCCGCGGACGCCGAGGATGCCGAGGAAGGAGTCGAGGACCGGCCCCGGGCCACCCTGGCCGCCCTCGCCGGACAGGTCCGCGTAGAGGCTGCCGCCGTCGAAGTGCTCGCGGAGCCGGTGGGCGGCCTCGATCGCCAGGGTGGTCTTTCCCACGCCCCCGATGCCGATGAGGCTGACGACGGCGGGGACAGCCCGGCCGCATGCTGCAGCGGCGATCCGGTCGAACTCGGCCTCCCGGCCGATGACGACCGAGACGCTGCGGGGCACGGTGCGCGGCCCCGGCTCGTCGGCGACCCAGGCGCGGCGCGGGGGGTCGGGCGGGTTCGCCATCGTCGGGTGGCCGCCGAGCAGGGCGGCGTGCGCGGCCGCGAGCAGCGGGCCGGGGCGGACTCCGAGCTCGGCGTCGAGCCGCTTGCGGGCCGCGGTGAAGGTCGCCATGGCCTCGGCCCGGCGGCCGCTACGAGCCAGGACCGTCATGAGCTGCGCGGCGAATGCCTCGTGGAAGGGCAGCTCCTCGACGAGGAGGGTGAGCTCGGCGACCAGCCCGTCGACGCGGCCGGTTGCGAGGTCGGCGTCGATGCGGGCACCGAGGAGGCGCAGCCGCTCGTCGACCAGTGAGCGCCGCGCGGCCTCGACGCGAGGGGTCTGGACGCATCCGCCCAGCGGTTCCGGGCCGACCACCGCGACTGCCTCGTGGAGCAGGGCGCGGCTCTGCTCGCCGGCCGGAACTGCCAGCGCGCGGCGCACCAGGGCCCGCCATCGAGCGACGTCCAGGGTCACCCCGGCGGCGAGGCGGTAGCCCTGGGGTGTGGTCTCGACGAGGGGGGCGCTGCCGACCTTGCGGCGCAGCCCCGAGACCAGGGCCTGGATGCGGTTCCGTGGCGTCCGGGGGAGGTCGTCGCCCCAGAGCCAGTCGGCGAGCGAGTCGTGCGAGCCCGATCGGTCCGTGGCGAGGGCCAGCGCGGCCAGCAGGGAGGCTTCGAGCCTGGTCAGCGGGACCGCGGAACCGGCCACGTCGACCCCGACGTGGCCCAGCACCGCAAGACCGACGGACACGGCCCCTCCTTGCACGTCAGCCCGCTCGGGACCACGCTATGTCACCACGTGGGCATCCGTCGGGTGTTCCGTCCCGAAGCGCACGCCCGTCTCGAGTGCCGACCCTCACCCGGGGAGAGGTCCCGCGTCGTGGACCCGGGTCCGGCGCTCCTGGACTCAGGTGGTGCTCGTGGCATCGAGCGCGATACCACGAGCGTTCTGGGAGTCCATGAGCGCGCGGACGAGACGTCGTCGGGCCCGAGGGCGTGGCATCGGGGACGTGCCGACGTGCAGCTGCGTCAGGCCAGTCCGTCGCAGTCGATGACCGAGACGTCGCCGGGGGTGTACTTGACCAGGGCGAAGTTCTCCTTGACCAGCTCGTCCCGCACCCGCTGCCCGGTCCGTCGGTCGACCAGGGTGCGCCAGATCTCGTTGCGTCGGTAGTACTCGCCGGCATACCTCATGAAGCACTCGTCCTTGGCGAAGACCCGGAAGGTGTGCTCGGGCTCCCGGTCGGTCCGCAGCTCACCTTCGAGGTACCGTTCGCCGACGCTGACAAAGAGCTGGTATGTCGCCTCCGTGTCATTGCGCACCACGAAGTCGACATAGTTGTAGGCGATCGAGCAGCCGACCCCCCAGGGGAGGACCCGCCCGTTGTCCGGGAAGGGGTCGAAGGAGTGCTCCGAGCGCTCCACCACGGTGAGCGGCGAGTGGAGCACCATCCAGTGGAGCAGGTTGGCCAGCTGGCAGATGCCGCCGCCGACCCCTGGTCGCGCCGCGCCGCCGGAGAGCCGCATCCCCTCGACATAGCCCTTGCGCCGGGTGCAGTTGCCGATGACCTTGTTGAACGAGAAGGTCTCGCCGGGTCGGATGAGCACCGTGTCGACCTGGGCCGAGGCCAGCCGCAGGTTGGTCACCTTGTTGTGCTGGAGCCACATCTGGTCCGGGACGAGGGTGCGCAGCAGCAGGGACTTGTGCTGCTTGACCCGGAACGGCAGGGGGTCACTGCGCCGTTCGGACACCCACCGCGTCCCGCGCTGCCGCCAGGCGAAGTGTCGCTTGGCCTGGAGCACCTTGACGGCAACCGGGTACAAGGCGGGGTAGCGCTGGGTCAGCCTGGGCGGGGCGGTGAACCGGGCTGGGAGGACGAAGTCCGGCGGTGCGTCGACGATCTCGGTCACGGTGATCCCCTTGTTCCAGTGACGTGTTCTGGTGACGTGGTGCGGTGGTGTGCCGCAGGCTGTCGACGATGGTGTCACAGGTCACGCGTCGTACGCCCCAGGGTGGGCCCTTGGCCCCTCTTTTCATATACCCGCCCGGGTATCCTTGACGCATGACAAGCGCACCCTCGCGACGACTTCTCGTCCTCGGGGCCGGAACGGCCGGGACGATGGTGGCCAACAAGCTGATCAAGCGGCTCGACAGCTCGCAGTGGTCGGTCACGGTCGTCGACAAGAACGACATCCACGACTACCAGCCGGGCTACCTCTTCATCCCGTTCGGCATCAACTCGCCCGACCAGATCCGTCGGACCAAGCACCCGTTCATCGCCGACGGCGTCGAGCTGGTCATGGCCGAGATCGACACGGTCGACCCCGACGGCAAGGTCGTCACCTTCACCGACGGCCGGACCATCGGCTACGACTACCTCGTCATCGCCTCGGGGACCACGCCGCGTCCGGACCAGACCCCGGGCATGCTCGGCGAGGAG
>WBZP01006285.1_pt1 | contig 11793 bp, 11 predicted proteins | sample 5204301 | NCBI WGS metagenome assembly WBZP01 (sample SAMN12412401, study PRJNA552823) | activated sludge metagenome | isolation source: activated sludge from nitrification reactor of wastewater treatment plant... | place: USA: Pennsylvania | collected 2017
AGCAGCGCGCGCACGCCTTCACAGAACGCCTGGACCTTGTCCGACGGGGTCGAGAGGGGCAGGTGCAGGGTGGTGTCGTACCGGCGATAGGGGCGGACGCCCATGTTGTCGATGATGTGGTCGGCGAGGTGGCCGTTCGGCACGGTGACCAGCGATTCCTTGAAGGTGCGCACGCGCATGGAGCGGAAGCCGACCTTCTCGACCGTGCCCTCGGTATCGCCGATGACGATCCAGTCGCCGACCTGGAACGGCCGGTCCGCGAGCACGGTGATGCCGCCGAGGAGGTTCTTGATGGTGTCCTGGGCGGCCAGCGCCACCGCCAGACCGCCGATGCCAAGACCGGCGATGAGGGCGCCGACATCGACGTCGAGGTTCGAGAGCACGAACAGCGTGCCCACGAGGACCACGAAGACGTTGGCGGTCTGGCGGACGAGCGGCACGAGCTGGTCGTCCAGGCGGGTTTCGGTCATGCCGGCTTTTTCGAGCAGGTAGTCGCCGATGATGGCGATGCCGCGAAGCAGCAGGAGCCCACCGCACACAGCGCCAAGCACGCGGGCGGCGATGTTCACGGTGTCTTCGAGGTCCGGGTCCAGCTTGAGGAACGGCACGCCGATGAGGACGGCGGCCGCGATCAGCAGCCCGAAAACCACACCGTCAAGCCGGCGGCGATAGCGCCGCCAGTACGCCCGCCGCGCCGGCTGGTTGTGCGTGCGGATGAACAGGAGGGCAACCACCAGGTACAGCACCTGGGCCGCCAGCGCGCATAGCGCAATGAGCCCGAAGCCGGCGTACTGGTGCGGCGTCAGGTCCAGCGCGCCATCGTTGAAGATCGAGAGGACAGGGTGCACACGCGAAATCTACCTTCCCGCGATCAGAGCGGCGACTGGCAAGGCGCGGTGGGATGTTGATTCGCGCCGGCACAGGGTCGCTGTCGCGAGGCTGCCTCGCCGGGCGACGATCCGGTTGCTGCCGCGCGGTTCCAGTGACTTACTCCGTTGCTTCACACTACTCACTCGAAGTACAGTTGCCGCACCGAGGAGGCCCACCATGACCATGCCCGCGACTGAAGCCGACCGCATCCGCAGCTACCTCATCGCGCAGGCGAACAAATTGAGCCTGGCGGAGCTGGTGGAAAAGGTGCGCGCGGACTGCGCGCCGCTACGGGACGCGGGAGCCTCCGTGCCCGCCGCGCGTTTCAGCGACCGGCCCGCGGACGGCGAGTGGTCCGCTGCGGAGGTGTGGACGCACGTCCTCGAGATGAGCGAACACGGCGCCCGCTCGATCACCGGCATCCTGGATTCGGGCGCGCTGCCTGAGCGGACGCGTGACGAGATTTCGGGAAAGACGCGCGGACTGGCAACCTCCGAGGACTACTGGCAGGCGTACACGGCGATTCGCGAGCCGTTCTATGAGCGCGTGCTCAAGGCCGAAGGCAACGAGCACCTGGACGTGACGATCACCCACCCGATGTTCGGCGAGTTCAGCTGGCGGGAGTGGCTCTTGTTCATGCGCGTGCATGACCTGGACCACCTGCGCCAACTGCAGGCGATTACCGCGGCGTTTGCGGCGTAAGACACACGGCCGTTCCTCAACTCGAGCGGCGTTCAAGCGGAGCTGCATCCGGAAGGATGCAGGGAGACGCGCATCGACCGATCGCGCCCGCTTCAGCACTCTGCGTCCTTCCGGACACTGCTCTGATTTGAGCCACTCGATGACCTCTACCCTGGCACGCCCCAACCTGGCGCCCACAAGCGGTGCTGCATCCGGAAGGATGCAGGGGCCACGCGCGTCGACCGATCGTGCCGCCTCAGCACTCTGCGTCCTTCCGGACGCAGCTCTGATTTGAGCCACTCCTTAACCACTACCCCGGCACGCCCCAACCCGGCGGCCACAAACGGAGCTGCATCCGGAAGGATGCAGGGGGGACACGCGCGGAGTGAGCGGCCAGTTCCCAGCCGCAGCGCAGCGTGGTTGAATGCGCCTCCCGAGGAGGCCGCTCATGTCATCCGCAACCGTCCCCGTCCATGCCGAGATTCCGCCGCCCGCCATTCAGGAGGTGAGCAACGGGATCTACGCCTACATCCAGCTCGATGGCTCATGGTTTCTGAACAACGCCGGGTGCATCGTGGGGGCGCAGACGGCGACGGTGATTGATTCGACGGGGACCGAAGCGCGGGCGAGGGCTTTCCACGCCGCGGTTCGAGCCGTCACGCCGCTGCCGGTGACGGCGCTGGTGAACACCCACAGCCACGGCGACCACACGCACGGCAACTTCATGTTCGCGGACAGCGCAATTGTCGCCAGCGAGCGCTGCCGGCGCGAGATCATCGCCAGTGGCACCGTAGCCCACGCCCTTTTTCCCATGGTCGATTTCGGCGACTGCCCGGTGACGCCGCCGACGATCACCTTCGACGAACGGCTCGCCCTGTACGTCGACGACCTGCGCATCGAGCTCATCTTCGTGGGCCCCGCCCATACCACGAACGACATCGTCGCCTGGATCCCGGAGCGGAAGCTGCTGTTCAGCGGTGACGTCATCTTCAATGGCGGCACGCCGTTCGCGCTGGGCGGGTCAGTCGGCGGCTGGCTCGAAGCGCTCGATCGCATCGAAGCGCTTGGGGCAGAAACGATCGTGCCGGGACACGGCCCGGTCTGCGGGCCGGAGGCGATTTCGGACGTGCGCGCCTACCTCCGGTTCGTCCAGGAGACGGCGAAGTCCGGCCTGGAAGCGGGCACGCCGCCGCTGGAACTGGCGCAGAACCTGGACCTCGGGCGGTTTGAGCCGCTGCACGACAAGGAACGGCTGGTGCCGAACCTGCATCGCGCGTACTCGGAACTCCGCGGCGAACCCTGGGGGAAGCCGCTCGACTTCCGCCAGTTGTTCACAGAGATGCTGATCTACAACGGGAACCAGCCGCTGCGTTGTCTCGCCTGAAATTCGCGCCGGACCATCAGAGCCGCGTCCGGGAGGACGCCGGGAGCCGGCGCGGCGTTCGGTGCGTGCGGCGGGGGCTCTGCATCCTTCCGGATGCAGCTCCGCTTTTGGCGGTGCGGCTTAACCTACGTCGAATGTCTCGCAGATTTCGACGCTGCCGCCGGACGTGATGATGGGGCAGCCCCGTGACAGTTCGAGGGCCTGCTGCATGCTGTCCGCCTGGATGACGCTGTAGCCGGTCGCAGGGTTTGCTCCGCCGTCCTCGGTGGTGCCATCGGCGTTGGTGGTCCAGTTGCGGCCAACCGGGTTGCCACCGTCGACAACGGCCGCGCCGAGCTGGCCGAACCAGGCGCCCCAGGCCTCCATGACCGCGGCCTGGGCCGCGGCGTCCTCTTCCATCGGGCCGCCGCCGTGATACACGAGAAGATACTTCGCCATGGTTCGAATCTCCGTTTCAGGTCTGCCCTCGCGGGTGAGCGGAGAGTATAGGACGGCGGTGACAGCTCCGAACCGGATATGTCACGAGTGTCTAAGCATCCGCCGATCGAGCCCCCTCAGGCGTCGATGACGGCGTCCACTTCGATCTCGACGAGCATGCGGGGGTCGATGAGCGCCGCGACCTGGACCATGGTTGCCGCGGGCTTCGTCCACTTGAAGAACTCGTGGTGAGCTTTCGCGATGTCCTCCCAGCGCGAGATGTCAGTCACGAACATGCGGGTGCGGACAACATGCTCCAGGGTGGCGCCGGCCTCGCCGAGGGCTTTCTCGATGATTTCGAAACAGCGTTTGGCCTGGGCGTACGCATCATTCCCGCCAAACACCGTGCCATCGGCCTGCGCTGAGGTTGTACCCGAGACGTAAACGTGGTCCCCGGCCCGGACCGCGCGGGAGTAGCCAACGATGTCCTCAAACGGGCCGCCAGAAGAAATGAGCTGTCTTGCCATGCGGGAAAGGGTAGGCGATCAGGCGCTGTCTGAGGATGGCTCGGTGAGGGCGCCCGGCGCATCCCAAAGGCCCCCCTGGGGGTTCGCGCGGTCGCCTGGATAGGGGAGGCCAAGGTGGGCATACGCGGCGGGCGTTGCGATCCGTCCGCGCGGCGTGCGGTTGAGGAAGCCGCACTGGAGGAGGAACGGCTCGTAGACGTCCATGATGGTGTCCGATTCCTCGGAAATCGCCGCAGCGATGGTTTCGAGCCCGACCGGGCCGCCGTTGAACTTCTCGATGATGCAGCGAAGCACCGCGCGGTCCGAGTCATCGAGACCCAGGTCGTCGACATCGAGCATGGCCAGCGCGGCGCGGGCGGCATCGAGCGTGATCGGCCCACCGTTCCGCACTTCCGCGTAATCGCGCACGCGCCGGAGGAGGCGGTTCGCGATACGCGGCGTGCCTCGCGAGCGGCGGGCGATCTCGAAGGCGGCGTCGTCCGGGAGGTGGGCGCCGAGGATGCTCGCCGAGCGTTTGACGATGGTGGTCAGGGTGGCGGCGTCATAGAAGTCGAGGCGGAAGACGGAGCCGAAGCGGTCTCGCAGGGGCGCGCTGATCATGGCGTAGCGCGTGGTGGCCCCGATGAGCGTGAACTTCGGCATAGCGAGTCGCACCGTGCGGGCGCCCGGGCCCTTGCCGATGACCAGGTCGAGCGCGAAGTCCTCCATCGCCGGATAGAGGATCTCTTCGACCGCGCGGGAAAGGCGGTGGACCTCGTCAATGAAGAGGATGTCGTGCTCTTTGAGGCCGGTGAGGATCGCGGCGAGGTCACCTGGGCGCTCGAACGCCGGGCCGCTGGTGGTGCGGATGGCCACGCCCATTTCGTTCGCGACGATATTGGCGAGGGTTGTCTTGCCCAACCCGGGCGGCCCGTAGAGGAGCAGGTGGTCGAGCGCCTCGCCGCGCGCCTTCGCGGCCTCGATGGCGATGGAGATGTTCTCTTTCGTCCGGTCCTGGCCGGGAAAGTCCAGCAGGAGCTGGGGCCGCAGCGTGCGCTCTTCGCCATCTTCCGCCCCGAGATCAGCGGCGACAATGCGGCCCTCGTTCGTCACGATGCGCAGTATACCGCACGAATGTTCTACGGCCGCGGCTGTTCGACGGCATGAACGGTGAGCATCTGTCCGGCCGGTTCGTCATCGATGACGCCGACGGCGCCGGAACCGTTCCATGGCGCGTCCGCGTCGCGGGGAGTCACCCGCGCAACCTCCGCGGCTACCCGCCGCCGAAGGAATCCGGGAGCGCCTGCCGGCCGCGGCGCCGGCCCATGCTGCCAGCGCTGAACGGATGCTGCACGACGTTGACGTGCCTTCGGTTCTGCAAGAGGCGCGTCAGGCGTTTCAGGCTCTGGTTCACCAGCGGGCGGTGGTACCAGTGCTTCACTTCCAGGAGCGGGACCATGACGGTGACTTCGTGCGGGGCGCGCTTCAAACGGTCGTCCACGTAGCGCGCGATTGGGTCAGCGACGGTGCGGAATGGCGAATCGATGACGACGAGCGGGATCCCCGGGAACTGCCGGTTCCAGCGCGCAGAGACCGTGGACGGCGCATCCGGATCAACGAGGACATGGATGGCGGTGACATCGCGGGAGCGTTCGCAGGCGGCGCCGAGGGTCATCACGGTCGCGAGGTTCACGTCCTCCACCGGGACCAGGATGGGGATGCGCGAATCGCCGTGTGGCGACATCTCGAGCAGGGCCTCGGGCGAGACGTAGAGCTGGCGTTGCAGGCGCTTGTAGAAGCGGCCAATCGCCCAGAGCAGCGCGGTAATGATGGGGATGGCAATCACCACCGCCACGCCGCCTTCGGCGAACTTGGTCACCATGATGATCACGAAGACGACAGCCGTGACCACGGCGCCGAACCCGTTGATCGCGGCCGAGCGGCGCCAGCCTGGGCTCTTGCGGCGGAACCAGAGGTAGACCATGCCGGTCTGGGCGAGCGTGAAGCAGAGGAACACGCCGAGCGCATAGAGCGGGATGAGCCGGGTGGTGCTGGCCTGGAACCCGATGAGCAGCGCCGCCGCGAAGCTGGTGAGGGCGAGGATGCCGTAGCTGAAGACGAGGCGGTTGCCTCGCTGGTGGAAGATGCGGGGCAGATAGCCGTCGCGGGCGAGGATGGAAGCGAGGATGGGGAAGCCGTTGTAGGCGGTGTTGGCGGCGAGGAAGAGGATGCCGGCCGTGAAGCCCTGCAGCGTGTAATAGAGCAGGTTCCGGCCGAACACATGCTCGCCCACCTGCGACATCACGGTCTCTTTGTCTCCGTGTTCGTAGACGATGCCGTAGTGGCGGGCGAGCAGCGTGGTGCCGAGGAAGAGGAAGGCGAGCAGGACGCCCATGGCGATCATCGTGAGGATGGCGTTCTTCCACTCGGGCGGTTTGAACGCGGAAACACCGTTGGAAATCGCCTCGACGCCGGTGAGGGCGGCGCAACCCGCGGAGAACGCGCGAAGGACCAGGAAGAGCGTGAGCGCGTGCGTCGCGTGTTCGGCCGCCTTGGTTGGGTCGCCGGTCTTGAGAATGTTCGGGTCATCGCCGGTGAAGACCTTCGCCATGCCGAAGAGAATGGTCCCGGCGAGCATGAAGACGAACCCGTACGTCGGGATGGAAAAGAGCGTGCCCGATTCGCGGATGCCGCGAAGGTTCCCCAGGGCGATGAGCCCGATCAGCCCGATCGCGAGGTAGACGCGCACTTTGTCGACGTCCGGCGAAGCCGAGACGATCGCTTCGACGCAGGCGGCGATGCTCACGGCCGCCGTGAGGGTGTAGTCGATCAGCAGCGCAGAGGCGGCGATCAGGCCGAAGATGGCGCCCAGGTTTTCGAGCGCGACGGTGTAGGCGCCACCGCCGGCGGGATAGGCGCGGATGAGCTGGCTGTACGAAACAACCACGATCGCCAGCAGGGCCGTGATGGCGAGCGCGATCGGCAGGCTCAGGTGGATGGTCGCCGTGCCCGCGAGCACCAGGATCAGCAGGATCTCCTGCGTCGCGTACGCGGTCGAAGACAGGGCATCGGACGAGAAGATGGCGAGGGCGACCTTCTTGCTCAGCCGCTCTTCGGCGAGGCGGCGGCTGTGCATGCTGGTGCCGATGAGCGAGTCTTTGAAGTCCTTGAGGCGCCCGGCCCAACCGCTGCGCCGCTCCGCGAACTCCGTTGCCTCGAAGCGCCCCTCCTCGGTCTCAACGATGCCCGCGTGGGGGAATTCCACGCGGTAGCGGGACACACGCCCACTGCTATCGGCGACCGGGGTGTACTGCGGGCCTGAACCCGGCGAAGGCATTGCGGTAGGTTACGCCAGCGATTCGCTACGGGTCAGCAACGCGCGGCCGGCGACGCGGTCGCGTTGTGGGACGGGCGGATCAGGCTTCGAGGTTCGCGCTCCGTTCCGGGTTTGCATACGGGCGGCTGTCGCGCTGGAAGGACCAGCGGCGGCCGCGCGCGGGCGTTTTCCCTTCGCGGGTGAGGCCCGCACGCTCGGCGAAACGGAAGCTTCGCAGGGCGTCCCGGTGGCGGGCATCGGCAAGCTCGTGCAGGTCGAACAGTTCCATGGGGCTTCTCCTCCCGGCCCAACCGGGCCCGTGCAACCAGCGTGCCGGGGCGGTTTCTTCGCCGGCAGCGATGGCCGTCACACTGCGGAGGGCCGGTTCGTGCGCACATTCACATACGGGTGCCGTTACGCTCTGGGAATGTGAGAATCACCACCCCTGGGGGACACCGTGCCAGCTAACGAGATGAACGCGAACGACGCCTACATTCGAGACGTGCCGCTGCTTGCGCGGCTCCCCGACGAGGACGTGAGCCTGCTCGCCGCCCGCGGGCGGGTGCGCCGCTACAACGCGGGCATCACGATCTTTCACGAAGGCGACCCCGGCGACGCGCTCTACGTGGTGGTCGACGGCCGCGTCCGGATTACGCGGCTCTCCGGGTCAGGTTCGGAAGCCACCCTCGCCATCGTCAGCAAAGGAGACTGCTTCGGCGAATTCGCGCTGTTGGACAGCCGGCCGCGCTCGGCGACGGCGACGGCGCAGCTCCCGACGCGGACGTTCGTGGTTTCGCGGGAAGATTTCCGCGACTGGGTCCGGCAGCGGCCGGAAGCCTCGCTCGCGCTGCTGGAAACGCTCTCGCTGCGCCTCCGCCGGACAGACGAAGCGATTACGGACCTGATGTTCCTGGATTTGCCGCACCGCCTGGCGAAACACCTCCTGGGGCTCGCCGCCTCGTTGGGTGATACGCCGCCGGGCCGGCGCACGCGCATCCAGGTCACCCAGGGCGAACTCGCCTCGATGCTGGGCGTCAGCCGCGAAAGCGTGAACAAGCAGCTCAACCAGTTCGCGCGGGACAACTGGATCACCATCACGCGCGGCGCGGTAACCATCGACGACGCCGAGGCGCTGCGCCTGATGGCCTAGGGCGGGTACCCGGTACCCGATACCCGGTACCCGGTACCCGGTACCCGGTACAATCCCCCCACCTACCCGCGGAGAACTACCCATGCGATTCAGTTTCTGGCCGGCGCCCACCAATTCCTGGGACGAAACACTCGAACTGGCGAAGCACGCCGAGGCTACTGGCTGGTACTCCATCTGGTTCGCTGACCACTTCATGCCGAACGCCGAGGACACGAGCGGCCCTTACGCCGAATGCTGGACGACGCTCGCGGCGTTGGGCGCGGCTGTGCCCCGGGTCCGTATCGGCGCCCTCGTGACGGGGAACACCTACCGGCACCCGGCGGTGCTCGCGAAGATGGCGGCGAACGTGGACCAGATCTCCGGCGGGCGCTGCGTCCTCGGCCTCGGCGCCGGGTGGCAGGAGAACGAACACCGCGCGTACGGCATCAATTTCTCGACGCTTGGCGGGCGCATGGCGCGGTTCGAGGAAGCCTGCCAGGTGATTAAGGGCCTGTTCACCAACGACAAGACCAACTTCCAGGGCAAGTACTACCAGCTCACGGACGCGCCGCTCGCCCCCAAGCCCGTCCAAAACCCGCTGCCGCTCCTCATCGGCGGCGGCGGCGAACAGCGCACCCTTCGCATCGCGGCGAAATACGCCGACGAATGGAACGTCTGGGGCACGCCGGAGGTGCTCGCGCACAAGGGCGCCATCCTCAACCGCTACTGCGAAGAGATCGGCCGCGACCCGAAGTCCATCAAGCACTCCGCCCAGGGCATGCTGGCACTGACCGACGACGAATCGCTGGCCGAGCGCATGCGTGCTTCGGGGCGGCCGGCCATCGCCGGCACGGGGGCGCAGATCCGCGCGATGGTGGAGCAGTACATCGAAGCCGGCGTGGACGAACTGATCATCCCCGGATTCGCGCTCGGCCGGAACACGGGCGAAACGAAAGCGATCATGGACCGGTTCGCCCACGAAGTGATGGCCCACTTCAAGTAGACGGCGTGGAGACGCTGCCCTTCCTGCACGCCGCGCACCAGGTCCGGCAGGCAGTCGACGGGCTTCGGGCCGCTTCGTGGCTGGCAATCGGCCTGGGAATCGGCGCGCTGATCCTTACCTGGGGACGGCTGGTAGCGTGGATCCGGACGCCCGAACCGCGCCCTCCGGCGGTGGTGCGGTGGGGCGAGGACGAAGCCGGCTGGTACTTCGAACTTGCCGGCGCCGCGGGCGAGACCTGGGACGTGACTGGCGGCGCCTGGCAGGTGGCACTCGCACCGGGAAGTGACGGGCTGTTCCGGCCACGCGGGGAACTGGCGTCCCGGCCGGAGGCCGTTGTTTCGTCCGGGGGCGTGCGCCTCCGCCTTTAGTCGGGGTTCCAGGGTCACCCGGACGATGGTTCGGAGCCTTGCGCCCGTGCGCTAGGATTTCGCTGGGAGAGAGCTGACTGATGTTGCCGCGCATTCAGTATGCCCAGACCGAGGACCGCGTCTCGATCGCCTTCTGGACGATCGGCGAAGGCGTGCCCATCGTCATCATGTACCCCCCGGGCTTCTCCAACATCCAGTACGAGTGGGACGTCCCGGAAGCGCGTTCCTGCTACGAACACGTGGCGGAGTGGGCGACCGTTATCCGCTACGACCATCGCAACAACGGCCTCTCCGAACGGAACGTGCCGGATGTCTCTCTGGACGCGTACGAGCGCGACCTGCGCGGCGTTCTGGACAGGCTTGACCTCCCGCGGGTCCACATTTTCGCAGGGACGGACTGCGGGAAGGTCGCGCTCCAGCTCGCGGCGAACCACCCGGAGCGGGTGGCGTCGGTCACGTTGTTCCGGACGAACCCGGCGCGGGGCAGCTCGGCGGCCGCTCCCGGCTGGACTGCTCTCGCTCCGCTGATCGACAAGAACTGGCCACTCTTTACGGACCTGCTGGCGACGGCCATCAACGGCCTCGACGACGGCGCGCAGACCGCCCGGATCGCTCGCTACATCCGGGAGAGCGTGAGCGCGCAGGAGTTCCAGGACGCGAACGAGGCGCTCGCCGGGGCCGACGTGCAGCACCTGCTGACGGAAGTGAAGTGCCCGGTGCTCGTGTTGCACCGCATGGATACGCCCTTCTTCGCCATCGACCGGGCGCGGCAACTCGTCGCGACGATCCCGGACGCCCGGCTCTCCGTGCTGCCGGGGAAGTCCCCGTTCGCGTGGGACCAGGCCGTCGTCGACACCTGCCGCGGCTTCATCCTTGACGTCGCCGCCGCGGAAAATCGCGCGCGCTTCGGCCTGCGCAGCGGGAACGCCTTCCGGACCATCCTGTTCACCGACATCGAACGCCACGGCGACTTGCTCCGCGCGCTGGGTGACCATGCCGGCCGCCAGATCCTGCGGGAGCACGAGCGCATCACGCGCGAAGCCCTGAAGGCGCACGGCGGAAGCGAAGTGAAGTCGATGGGCGACGGCTTCCTCGCCTCATTCGGCTCCGCACAGCGCGCGCTCGAATGCGCCATCTCGCTCCAGCGGGCGCTCCACGCGGAGGCGCTTGGCGGCGAAATGGAAGGCCTGCCGCACGGCCTTCGCGTGCGCGTGGGCATCAACGCGGGCGAACCAATCGCCGAGGACGATGACCTCTTCGGCACCGCGGTGATCGCAGCGGCACGCGTCGCGGCCCTCGCGGAGGGTGGGGAGATCCTGGTGGCGAACGTGGTCCGGGAACTCGTCGCCGGCAAGGGATTCCTCTTCAATGACCGCGGCGAGCAGCCGTTGCGCGGGCTGGAAGACCCCGTGCGCGTGTGGGAACTGCGCTGGTAAGCGGGACTTACCCGCCGCCGGCCCCTCCTTATCGCGCCTGCTGTTACCGTCTTTAGTGGTATGCGGCGCGCCCTTCTCGTTGTCGTCTCCTTTGCGCTGGTCGCGTTCGCCTGCTCATCGAGCGGTAAAACGTCGGCCCAGGTCTCGACGACCGTCGATTGGGAGACGTGCGGCAACATCGAATGCGCGACCTTCAACGTCCCGCTCGACTACGAGAAACCCGGCGGCAAGACCATCGAGCTTTCGCTGATCCGGATCAAAGCGCGGAAGCCTGACCAACGGATCGGGGTACTGATGGCGAACCCGGGCGGGCCCGGCGCTTCGGCGAACGACTTCGTGCGCATCTGGCGCGGCATCCTCGCCGGCGAAATCCGCGACAAGTTTGACATCGTCTCGTTCGACCCGCGCGGCGTTGGCGAGAGCTCCCCGATCCTCTGCCACGACAACCTGCAGGCCCTGGTCGCGGCCGACCCCGACCCCGACACGGACGCCGAATGGCAACACGCCGAGAAGGTCGCGAAGGACTTCGCGGACGCCTGCCAGGCGAAGTACGGGGACATCCTGCCCTACCTGGGGACGAAGAACGTCGCCCGGGACATGGACCGCATCCGCCAGGCGCTGGGCGAAGAGAAACTCAACTACATCGGCTACTCGTACGGGACGTCGCTGGGCGCGGTTTACGC
>WBZP01006286.1_pt1 | contig 11791 bp, 8 predicted proteins | sample 5204301 | NCBI WGS metagenome assembly WBZP01 (sample SAMN12412401, study PRJNA552823) | activated sludge metagenome | isolation source: activated sludge from nitrification reactor of wastewater treatment plant... | place: USA: Pennsylvania | collected 2017
CGGCGATCACCGTGCGTGCCTGCGCTGCGGCGCCGTACTCTGATCGATGTCGACCGCGAGCGAGCCGGGCCATCCTCGATGTGCCCGGCTCGCTCGTTTTGTCTGCGCCCCCGCCGAACTTCCTGGCGAGGGGCTTGCGGCAATTTGCCCGAGCCACTGGATTGCCGTGATTCCCCCAGATTCGTGCGAGGCCGTGGCGCAGGGGATTCGATGATCGAGACATTCGCTCGCGGTGCGCCCGCGAGCGCCCGCGAGCGTAGCGTCGATCCATGCCCTATCGCTCGGACCTCACCCCGCATCCGATCGTGCTGATGATCGCCCACGGCCGACTCGAGCGTCACGATTGGTCGCGGATGTTCGATGATCTCGAGGCCCTGCTCGCGCGCGGGCAGACCTTCGCCGTGCTGCTCGACGCCCGCGAGGCCGGCCTGCCCGACTTCGGCGACATGCGTGACTGCGCGAGCTTCCTGCGCGAGCGCGAACCGCTGCTCGCTCGCTGGCATCGCGGCATTGCCTGCGTCACGCCCTCGCCGATGATCCGGGGGCTGCTCAAGGGCGTCGTGCAGCTCAGCGCGATGCCGATGCCGGTCGCGATGTTCGAAGACGGCGCCTCGGCGCATGCGTGGCTGTGCGAGCGGCTCGGCCTCGATCCGTCAAAACGAGATGTTATCCTCGACGACCGGATCGACGCCGTTGGGCCAAGCCGGTAGGCGCCCGCGATACATCAGCTCGTAGGTCGCGTGCACCTCCATCACGCGTCGCGCGTAATTGGCCGTCTCGTCGAAGGGAATCTCCTCGACGAATTCGTCCATGCCGACGCCGGTCGGGCCTGCCGCCTTGGCGACCAGCCAGCGCGCGACGTTGCTGGGCCCGCCGTTGTAGCTGGCATACGCGAACACCGGCTGCCCGTGGAATTTGGCCATCAGCTCGGCCACGTAATAGGCCGAGAGCCGCGAGTTGCTCTCGATCTCGAACAGCACGTCGGGATCGAAGCGCTGCCCGGGCTCGAGCTCGCCGAGCCGCTCGACCAATTGCCGACCCGTCCACGGCATGATCTGCAAGGCCCCGCGCGCGCCCACATGCGAGACGACGTGTCGACGAAAGCGCGACTCGGTATACATCAAGGCCCACAGGTGATGCGGATCGACGCCGCGCGCGTGGGCGTGCCGCTCGATCGGCTCACGATAAGCGCGCAGGTGCCAGCGCGTGCGATAGGGGTATTCGCCATCGGCCAGCTTGGCGAATTCGTAGGGCTCGGGCGTCGCCCACACGAGCTGCACGAAGAGCTCGCGCATGGCCGCGCGCTCGGTCTCGTCGCGCATGCGCTTGCGAGCGGCGCGACCGGCCGAGGCCGTGACGCCGCTCCACTCGGGCGCCCACGAGAGGCCCGCGCGCAGCGACTCGCTGCGCCCGCCCGGCATCTCGCTGCCCTCCCAGGTGCTGCGCGCATTGATGAATTCGTCGGCGGCGACCCGCACCTCGCGGCTGGCCTCGTCGTGCCAGCCGGCCGCGAAGAGCTGAGCCGCGCGCACGAGCGAGGGGAATTCGGACGCGTAGGTGCTCGCGCCGCGGCGCAGCAGCTCGAGCTGCTCGGCGTGACCGATGTGGCGCTCCTCCCACTCGATCGGCGCGAGCTCGGGCAGCGGCCCGGTGTCCTCGCCGGCCTCGCGCAGGCGCTCGCGCGCGAGCAAGCCGTAGTAGACGACGAAGCCACCCGAGACACCACGCGCGCGCAGCTCGGCATCGGCCTCGCCGACGAGCTTCTGCAGGCGATGCACCCCGGACAGCCGCAGCTCGCGATCGGGGCTGGCCAGCTCGAGCTTGCCGAGGAAGTAGCGAGCCGCCCGCTCGCGCCCGCCGGCCCGCCGCTCGTCGAGCAGCGTCGTGAACGCCTTGCGAGCGGTCTCGTGATCGCCGAGGCGCAGCGGCAGCCAGGCATGCAGCCAGCGCCGCTCGGCCCCATGCGACTCGAACTCCTGCTCGAAGCGATCGAGCAGCTCGGCAGCCTTGGCATAGCGCCCACCCAAGAACGCCTGCTCGAGCGCGGTCCACAGCGCGGCCGCACGCAGGCTCTTCTTCTTGGTCTCGGCCACGCCCTCCCACAACGCGACCGCCTCGTCGGCCATGCTCGCGCGCTCGTAGCAGCGCGTCAGCTCGCTGCGCGTGTCGGCCGAGTGGACCGCGGCGAGCAGCTCGGCCAGCACCGCGGCGCAGCCACGATGATCGAGCTGCTTGTGCTGCGTCCACGACAACGAGTGGGCGGCCTCGCGACGCAGGTGCCGGGGCTGCTCCGGATCGTTGGCGACCGACTCGAGCAGCTCGCGCGAGCGCTCGAGCCGTCGCAGCGTGCGGGCGAACTGCCCGGCGTCGATGCGCTCGCGGGCGCTCAGCGGACCGGCGTCGATCTTCTTGGCCAGCTTGGCCGGTGCCGCGGCAGCGAGGCGCTCGAGCTCGACCCACGCTTGCGCGGCCTCGGGCTCGCCCGCGCGCTCGATGTGGACGCGACGCAGCGCGAGGCCGGCCGCGACGAGCTCGCCGGCGCGCTCGCTGGCCAGCGCTCGATCGAGCATCCACTGCCCGACACGCGGATGGTTGGGGAAGCTCTCGATCAGGCGACCGAGCGCGGCCTCGGCCTCGCTCGCGGCCCGCTTGCTCGCCTTGGCATCGCCGCCGCGGATGCCCGCCATCGCCTCGCCCTGCGCGACGCGGATGGCTGCGCCGATGCGATCGGGCGACAGCTTGCGCAGCTTGCCGAGCTCGCGCACGGCGAGCTCGAGCTGCAGGTCGGCCTCCTCGCGCGTCAGCGTGCCCGCGCTCGCCCACCCGATGCGTGCGCGCGCGAGCTCGTAGCCGACGAGCTCGAGCGGCAGTTGCTCGGCGGCTCGCTTGGCGGCGAGCCGAGGCTCGAGCGCCGCGACGGCTTGCTCGAACTGCCCGAGCTGCATGTGAGCCCGACCCGCGATCATCCCGGCGGCGAACCACGCCGGCGTGTCGAGCTCGGGGCTCGGCTGCTTGGCGAGATGATCGAGCGCGGCACGAGGATCACGACGCACGAGCAGCTGGCCGGCGCCGTCGACACCGGCGAGGATGTCCTCGTGTGGCGGTGTCCAGGGCTCGGACGGGCTCGGCTCGGTGCCCGGCTCCGTCGTCGGCGCGACGATCTCGCGCTCGAGCTCGGCAGGCTCGACCTCGCTCGCCTCGACCTCGCGCTGCGCGGACTCGGGGTCGAGCGTGACGTGCTGGCTCGGACCCGAGCGCACGCAACCGTCGCTGCCGAATGCGACCAGCGCCAGCAAGGCGCTGCTCAGCAAGCACACGGCAGCTTGACGCCTCATCGCCGCCTTCGAGGGTAGCAGCAGGCCCCGCGACCACCATTTTTTCTGCGCAGGACCACGCCATTCCGCGCTAGCCAGACAGCCCGAACGCCGTCTAGAGTGCGCGCCGTGACGCTGAAACGACCTCCCCACCAGCTCGTCGCCACGGTGCTGGGCGCCGGCACCATGGGAGCGGGCATCGCCGCTCACCTGGCCAACGCCGGCGTTCGGACCTATCTCCTCGACATCGTGCCCAAGGGCGTCGACGCGAGTGCCCCCAAGGCCAAGCGCGACGCGCTGGCGGCCGGAGCCCTCAAGGCGCTGCCCAAGGCCAAGCCGCCCGCGCTGATGAGCGCGGCGTTCGGCGACCGCATCATCGCCGGCAACTTCGACGACGATCTGGTCAAGGCCGTCAGCGAGAGCGACATCGTGATCGAGGCGGTCGTCGAGCGGCTCGACATCAAGCAGGCGCTCTTCCAGAAGGTCGCCGCGGCGGCCAAGCCGACCACGATCCTGGCGACCAACACGTCGGGCATCCCGATCGGCGACATCGCCGAGGCGCTGCCCGAGGACGCGCGCAAGCGCCTGCTCGGCCTCCACTTCTTCAACCCGCCGCGCTGGATGCACCTGCTCGAGGTCATCCCCTCGAAGTACAGCGACCCCGCGTTCGTGGCCGACACCGCCGACTTCTCGGATCGCGTGCTCGGCAAGGGCGTGGTCATGTGCCGCGACACGCCCAACTTCATCGGCAACCGCATCGGCATCGGCGAGATGCTGCTGACTTTTGCTGCGACCAAGTCGGGCAACTACACGGTCGAAGAGGTCGACACGCTCAACGCCAAGCTCGTGGGGCGGCCCAAGACCGGCAGCTATCGGCTCGGGGACATGGTCGGCCTCGACGTCGTCGGCCACGTCGTCACCAACATGCGCGGCGCGCTGTCGGGCGATCCCAAGGCGCCCAACTTCGACCCGCTCTTCGACTTGATGGTCGTGTCCGACGTGATGCAGACCATGTTCGAGCGCAAGTGGTTCGGCGACAAGACCGGCCAAGGCTTCTACAAGAAGACGCGCGGGCCCAAGGGCGAGACGGTCATCCTCTCGCTCGACTTGAACACCATCGATTACCGCCCCCGCATCGAGCCCGAGTTCCCCGAGCTCAAGGCGCTGATGCGCAAGCCCTTGCATGTGCGCATCCACGACGCGATGCGTCTCGAGGGCCGCGTCGGCGAGTTCATGCGCAAGGTCTACCTGCCGCTCTTCAACTACGCGGCCGCGCTGACCGGCTCGATCTGCGACACGCCCAAGCAGATCGACGACGCGATGTGCTGGGGCTACGGCTGGGAGATCGGGCCCTTCCAGATGATGGACGCGGCCGGCGTGAAGTGGTCGGCCGAGGCCTTGAAGGCGGCCGGCATCACGCCGGCGCCGGCGATCGAGGCGCTGCTCGCCGCGCAGGGTGACGAGGCCAAGTGGTACGCCGGCACCTTCGGGCGCGACCTCAGCGTGTTCGACGGCAAGGCGCGCGCCAAGGTCGAGGCGCCGGCCGGCATGCTGATCCTCGACGCCTACAAGCCGCACGCCGAGATCAAGTCGAACTCGAGCGCCGCGCTGCTCGACATCGGCGACGGCGTCGCGCTGCTCGAGCTGCGCAGCAAGGGCAACGTGCTCGACGAGGGTGTCGTGCGCCTGCTCGACACCGCGCCCGAGCTCGTCGCCGAGAAGGGCCTGCGTGCGCTCGTGATCGGCGGGCAGTCCGACCACTTCTGCCGTGGCGCCAACTTGCTGATGATCGGCATGCTCGCCCAGAAGAAGGACTGGAAGGGCCTCGACGAGGCCGTGAACGCGCTGCAGCAGACGGTCATGAAGCTGCGCCACGGCGTGCTGCCGGTCGTCGTCGCGCCCTACGGCCAGACGCTCGGCGGCGGCACCGAGGTCGCGCTGCATGCCGACCACATCCAGGCCAACGCCGACCTCTTCATGGGTCTGGTCGAGATCGCCGTCGGCGTGCTGCCGGCCGGCGGTGGCCTCAAGGAGATCGCCCGTCGTGCGTCCGAGTACGCCTCGGCCGTGCCCGGCGGCGATCTCTTCGCGTGGGTGCGTCGCGGCTTCGAGGCCGCGGCAACCGGCAAGGTCTCGATGTCGGCCTTCGAGGCGCGCGAGACCGGCTGGCTGCGCAGCAGCGACGGCATCTCCTTCCACAAGAACCGCGTCGTCGCCGACGCCAAGGCCCACGCGATCGCGCTGGCCGAGGGCGGCTACGTCCCGCCGGATCGCAACGAGCCGATCCAGGTCATGGGCGCGCCCGGTGGCGCCAACCTGGTGCTCGGCATCCACGAGTTCGGCTGGGGTGGCTTCGCGAGCGAGCACGATCAGCTGATCGGCATGAAGATGATCCACGTGCTCTCGGGCGGCATGAAGCCGACCGCCGGCACGCTGACCGCTCAGGATCTGCTCGACCTCGAGCGCGAGGCGTTCCTGTCGCTGTGCGGGACCGAGAAGACGCTCGCCCGCATCCAATTCATGCTCGAGAACCGCAAGCCGCTGAGGAACTGACCACCATGACCCAACTCCGAGAAGCCGTCATCGTCGCCACCAAGCGCTCTGCGGTCGGCAAGGCCCCGCGCGGTACGCTGCGCAACACTCGGCCCGACGACATGGGTGCCGAGGTCCTGCGTGCGACCATCGCCAGCGTGTCCGGGCTCGAGCCCGGCATGATCGAGGACATCGCGATCGGCTGTGCGATGCCCGAGGCCGAGCAAGGCCTCAACGTCGGCCGCGTCGTCGGGATCGGGGCGGGCTGCCCCGACTCGACGCCCGCGCTGACCGTCAACCGCTTCTGCAGCTCCGGCTTGCAGACCATCGCCATGATCGCCGAGCGCATCATGCTCGGCGCGATCGACTGTGGTGTCGGCGGTGGCATCGAGTCGATGTCGATGGTGCCGATGGGCGGCAACAAGCCGCGCGTCAGCCCGAAGATGGTCGCCGAGCGGCCCGAGGTTTATGTCTCGATGGGCGTGACGGCCGAGAACGTCGCGCGCAAGTTCGAGATCGATCGCGCCGCGCAGGATCAGTTCGCGCTGACCAGCCACCAGCGTGCCGTCGCGGCCATCGCCGCCGGCAAGTTCGTCGACGAGATCGTGCCCGTCACGACCGTCGAGGGCCCGACCTTCGCGGTCGACGAGGGCCCGCGCGGCGACACCACGCTCGACGCACTCGCCGGCCTGCGCCCGGTCTTCCACGTCAAGGGCAGCGTCACGGCCGGCAACGCCTCGCAGACGAGCGACGGCGTGGCCATGACCGTGCTGATGAGCGCCGAGCGGGCCAAGGCGATCGGCGCCAAGCCGCTCGCGCGCTTCGTCGGCTTCGCCGTCGCCGGCGTCGCGCCCGAGGTCATGGGCATCGGCCCGGTCGAGGCGATCCCCAAGGTCCTCAAGCAGTGCGGGCTGAAGCAGGACGACATCGATCTGTTCGAGATCAACGAGGCCTTCGCCGCGCAGTCGCTCGCGGTCATGAAGGTGCTCGGCCTCGATCCGGCCAAGGTCAACGTCAACGGCGGCGCGATCGCCCTCGGGCATCCGCTCGGCTGCACGGGCGCGAAGCTGACGGCCACGCTCGTGCACGAGCTGCACCGTCGCAAGGCGCGCTACGGCATGGTCACGATGTGCATCGGCGGCGGCATGGGTGCCGCCGGCATCTTCGAGCGGCTCGACTGATCGGGTTGCTTGCGTGAACGAGAGGGTCCCGAGCGCGGCTCGGGGCCCTCTCTTGCATTCGAATGGTCGTCAGGGTGCGAAGACTTGATCGAGCGAGGTCGCGAAGAGCACCCGCTCGGCCCAGGTCTCGAGCTCGGGGATGGTCGCGCCGGCGAGGCGGTTGCGCTCGGCGTCGGGGAGCGGGCCGAACTTGGTGGTCAGAAGCTTGGTCAGGAGCGAGGCCCCTCCTTCCACGCGTCCCTCCACGCGCCCTTCCACGCGTCCTTCCACGCGTCCCCTGGCGAGACCCTTGGCTTCTCCCTTGGCTTCTCCCTTGGCTTCGCCTTCGGCGATCCACTGCTCGTACAGGTTCATGGTGACTCCTGCAGCCTCGGGGGCTGCCTGTAACAGGTTGGCACAGAACTCGTCCCAGATCACCCGGCTGGCGAGCGTGCGCGCGAGGTAGCGGGTGAACATGGCCAGTGTGGCGAAGGGCAGGCCGGCGAAGAGCGGCGCCCACTCGTGCATCGTCTCGCGCACGCGCTGCTCGGTCCGAGCGCTCAGCAGCCACAGCGCGAGCTTGGCGGTTGCCGCCATCATGCGGCTGTGCAGGGCGTCGCCGCTCGAGCGGCAGAGGTCGTCGACGAGGATCTCGAAGTCGGGGATGTGGCGACGCGCCTCGCTCGTCGTGGCCAGCGCGAGTGGGAAGAGCTCCGAGAAGCGCGTTGGCGACGACCAGCCCTCGGGGGCGTTGGAGATGACGAGGGGCACGATCAGCGGAAGCGGCTCGTGCGGGTGCTCGCGCTGCCAGCGAGACCACAGCCGCTCGAGATAGCGAAGCACCCGCAAGGTCATCGCGTGGTCGTTGGTGCTCTGGTGCTCGAGCAGGACATAGACGTAGATCGGCCCCGCAAACGAGGCGACGCGAAACACGAGATCGGAGTGCCGCTCGCGCAGTTCCTCGTCCACATAGGATCCAGGCACCAATTGCATGGTCGACCAGTCGACGTGGTCACGCAGCGCATCGGACAGATGCGGGCGAATCAACGCCAGGGCGTGCTCGGGCTGCCCGAAGACCGACTTGAAGAGGGCATCGTGGTGGCCGGACATGAAAGCAAGGTAGAGGGAGGCAGGGAGAGGGTCAATACAATCACGATACCGTGCAGGTGCGGAATATCTTTTCGAGGATTGGGATCACAAACCCATGCTGCATCGAATCCGAGATTATGCATCTATGCAAAGTGATCCAACCCATCGATGTGAGGCCTATCCACCATGAATCTGTAAACGATGGGATCGCGGGGACACGCGATCCCATCGCTTCACACCGACACCCGATCCGAATGGGCCCGCATCAAGACGCGACGCCGAGCTCGAGCAGGATCTCCGGCCGCACGAAGTCGGCCAGGTGATGGCAGCCCTCCGTGCTGAGGTGCACGCCATCGCCGGTGCGCACGCGCGTCTTCTTGCCGGCGATCTCGATCTTGTCGGCGTACTTGCCCGATTCGTCGGCGAGCACCCGCCAGATGTCGACGAAGAGGGCGTTGGGGCGAATCGCCATCTCGGCGCGATAGATCTTGTTCATGTGCTTGACCCGCTGATGCAGCTTGTCGAGCTTCATCTGCGGCATGCCGATCCAGAACAAATGCTCGCCATTGGGCGTGACGGCGTCGGCGAATGCGTTGACGCGGCGGCGATACTCGGGCGTCCACGCCGGCTCCTCGTAGCGGATCCACTCGGGGTCGGCGTTGCGGCCCATGTAGAGGCCCTGGCCGTCGTTGCCGCCGAACATGCAAACGACGGCGTCGGGCTTCGACTCGGCGTGGGCCTTGGCCCCCTCGGCGATCCAGTCGTGGAAGTCGGGCCGCGCGAGCCCGGTCGAGCTCTTGCCGCGGCGGTCGACGACGAGGCCGTCGCTCTCGAGGTCGCGCGCGAGGAAGAGGCCGAAGCCACCGGCGATCATGCTGTCGCCGATCATCAGGATCTTCTTGGGCGCGGCGTGGGCCGGCGTGGATCGGCCGGTCAGCGTGCCGAGGCCGGCGAGCGTGGTGAGCGTCGAGAGGAGCCACGTGCGGCGGGTGAGCATGGGCAGGGCACCGCCGGGGCCGGCGGGTGGGGCCAGGGTATGCACGTCTCGACCAAACGCAAAAGTCCGGCCATGGCGACGCGGCGCCTCGCGCTAGCGCGGCGGAACCTGGATCTGCGTGAGCCCGAGGCGCGTGCGGTAGCGGGCGCCGTTGCGGCCGATCACGTCGGCCAGCGTGTACTCGTCGAGCTTGGCCAAGAAGGCGCGCTGCGCCTCGCGGAGCGCCCCGACGAGCGCGCAGGCGCCGGTCAGCACGCAGGCTTGGTTGTCGGTCTCCATGCACTCGACGAACGCGAAGTCGGGCTCGGTCGCGGCGACGACCTCGCCGATGCGGATCTCGCTGGGCTCGCGGGCGAGCACGAAGCCGCCGCTGCGGCCCCGCCGGACGGTCAGGAAGCCGGCCCTGCCGAGCGTGCCCACGACCTTCACGAGGTGATGGGTGGAGATCGAGTAGCTCGTGGCGATCTGCTCGGTCGAGACCTGACGACCCTCGGCCGCGGCCACGTAGACCAGCACGCGCAAGGCGTAGTCGCTGTGCTTGGTCAACCGCATCCGCGTCCGCCTGATAGCATCGCCGGGATGCCACGCCTCCGCACTCGCTCGTTGGCTCCGATCATCGCGCTCTCGCTCGCGTGCAGCAAGCCCGGTGAGCCCGAGTCCGGCACGCAGCAGGACGCGCCACAGTCCGAGCGGCCGCCCCTGCACAACCCGAGCCCGAGCGCGCCCGCTCCGACCGAGCTCGTGCCTGCGCTCGATGGCGCGCCGATCGGCATGCAGCCTGGCTACGTCGACGGCGGCTTCCTCTACGCCAGCATCCGCTTGGGCGCCTTGCAGGACTACCTGCAGAGCTTGCCCTTGCCGCCCGAGGTCGTGCGCGATTTCGCCGAGCTCGGGGCCACGCTCGGCGCCGACCCGCGCGTCGACGACCTGCTCGTGCACCTCGGCCTCGATCCACAGGCGCGCATGAGCTTGTCGCTGCGACCGATCGTCGCAGATGCGTCCGCGGTCCAGCAGACCCTCGATGCGGGCGGCGCGGTGATCGACGAGATCGTCGCGCTCGGCAGCGGCATGCCCGATGCCCCACCTGCCCCGCCCTTGTCGAGCGACGCGCTGCGCCTCGTCGAGCAGTCCGAGGCGCTCGGCGTGCACATGCGCTGGCATGTGCCCGTCCGCGAGCCAGGGCGTCTGCGCCAGCCGCTCGAGTCCATGCCCCGCGAGTCGCAGGCGTGGGCGACGACCTGCGCGAGCTTGCAGCCGGTCATGGTCTGCGAGGGCAGTGGCGACACGCTCGTGGTCGTGCGCGAGCAAGACGGCGCGTGGGTGTTTGACGTGCTCTTCTTCTTCCGCTCGAACTTCGAGGCGCCCGACAGCGCGGCTCGACGCACGCAGGCCCAGGCCGCGCTCGCGCTGCCCGGCGCGAGTGCACCGGCCAAGCTCGCCACGCTGCGCGGCGACGCCACGCTCGCGTTCGCGAGCACGCCGGCGTTCGTGACCATGCGCGCGGCCGGGCTCGCGCAGACCGTGTCGAGCCTGCGCTGGGAAGGTCGCGCGGCGCTCGAGCGGCTCACGCAACGCGACGACGCGCTGCGCTCGATCCACGACGTCGATCGCGTGTTCGAGGGCATGACGATCGAGGCCAACCTCTCGCCGACGCGCGTGCATGCCAACCTCGCCTGGCTGCTCACGCCGCTCGGCGAGCGCGAGGCACCCGAGATGTTCGGGCTGCTGCAGGTCGACGCCGACGTGCCCGCGCTCGCAAGCCTGTGCGAGGGCTCGCTGTTGTGTGCCCGCTCGCGCGGCGTGCCCTCGAGCGTGCGCTTCGCCAAGCTCGCCAAGGGGCCCTTCGCGGATCCGCAGCGTCTGGTCGAAACGCTCGAGCGCGGCGAGGAGGAGGCCATGACGGCGCTCTTGCTGCTCGAGAGCTGGCCCAACGCGATCGGCTCGATCGCCAATTTCCCGGGCCAGTCGATGCAGGGCACCGAGGCGGTGCTGGCGGAGAACTCCAAGAAGGCGGCCGAGCGCGTGCTCGCGTTCGGCGTCGCGCTGCGCTCGCTCGCGCTCACGCCCGGCCAGCCGAGCGCGCAGTGGGTCGCGTTCGCGCGCATGCCCGCGATGGACCTCGCGACGATCCGCGGCGTGCTGCGCCTCGCCGAGGTCTCGCTCGCGCCCTCGCCGATCGAGGGCGTGCCCGGCTCGATCGACGCCGTCACGCTGCCCGACGCCGAGCTGCCCGCCCGCTTCTACGCGATCAGCGATCCGCCGATCGCGACCGGCGAGTGGGGCTGGGCGGTGCTCGCCGACAGCGACGAGCGCGTGCGCTGGATGAGCGGGCTGGCGCGCGACGACGGTGCGGCCCCGGTCGCGTATCTCGAGATCCGCGACCTCTGGGCGCTGATCTCCGGTGCGGCCGAGCCGGCCCGCGATCTCGCGTTCGCGCAGGCGTGGCTGAGCGGGCGACGTCTGCAGGTGCAGTGGGATCAGGGCGCCGCCGGGCCGAACATTCGGGTGCTGGTCGAGAAGCCCTGAGTGGCGCTCAGAGTGTGTGAAACTATGCATGACACTCACGCTGGCCTCCCGGGTCGCGACAGACCCCCTTTAGGGGGTCCAACCTGCCCACGCGGATCGAGGCCCGCACCGCCCGAGGGTGCTCGTCGACGAAGTCGACGAACACCCGAGCCGACGGCGAAGCCGGCGGTGCT
>WBZP01006287.1_pt1 | contig 11789 bp, 8 predicted proteins | sample 5204301 | NCBI WGS metagenome assembly WBZP01 (sample SAMN12412401, study PRJNA552823) | activated sludge metagenome | isolation source: activated sludge from nitrification reactor of wastewater treatment plant... | place: USA: Pennsylvania | collected 2017
GGCCTGGCTCACTAGTTCAACGGTCTGGATGTTCATTTCCGGACTGCCGATGAAACTGGCGACGAAGACGTTGGACGGCCGGTCGTACAGCGCCATGGGTCTATCCACCTGCTGGATCACACCCTCCTTGAGCACGCAGATGCGCTCGCCCATGGTCATCGCCTCCACCTGGTCGTGCGTCACGTAGACCACGGTGGCGCTCTGGCCCTGCTCGCGCAGCGTGCGGTGCAAATCGGTCAGGCGCACGCGCATGCTGGCGCGCAGCTTGGCGTCGAGGTTCGACAGCGGCTCGTCGAACAGAAAGACCTCGGGTTTCTTGACGATGGCACGGCCCACCGCCACGCGCTGGGCCTGGCCACCCGACAGCTGTTTGGGGTAGCGGTCCAGCAGGTGTTCCATCTCCAGCAGTTGCGCGGCCTGGCGCACGCGCTGATCGACTTCGGCCCTGGAAGCGCCAGCCAGCTTCAGGCCGAAGGCCAGGTTCTCGTAGACCTTCATGTGCGGGTAGAGGGCGTAGTTCTGGAACACCATCGCGATGCCGCGCTGCTTGGGCGGCAGGGTATTGACCAGCCTGCCGCCGATGTGCAGTTCGCCGGCCGTGATGCTTTCCAGACCGGCGATCATGCGCAGCAGCGTGCTCTTGGCGCAGCCGCTCGGGCCCACGAAGACCATGAACTCGCCATCGCGGACTTCCAGGTCCACGCCGTGCACGGCCTTGAAGCCGTTGGGGTAGGTCTTCTCGACCTTGCGCAGGCTCAGTTGTGCCATGGGTTCTTCAGCCCTTGATGCCGGAAGATGAAGCGCCTTCGATGAAGTGCTTCTGCGCCATGAAGAACACGGCCACGCTGGGAACGAGCGCCACCACGCTGATGGCGATGACGTTGGCCCATTCGACTTCTTCGGTCGCACCGATGCTCATCTTCAGCGCCAGCGACACCGGGTACTTCTCGACGCTGCTGAGGTAGATCAGCGGGCCCATGAAATCATTCATGGTCCAGATGAACTGGAAGACGACCACCGAGATGATGGCCGGCTTGAGCAGCGGCACGATGATGTGCCGGAGCATCTGCAACGCATTGCAGCCGTCGATCAGCGCGGCCTCTTCCATGTCGCGCGGGATGCCGCGCAGGAACTGCACCAGCATGAAGACGAAGAAGGTGTCGGTGGCAAAGGCGCTGGGCACGATCAACGGCAGGTAACTGTCCAGCCAGCCCAATTCCTTGAACATCAGGTACTGCGGCAGCCGCAGCACGATCAGCGGCAGCATCATCGTGCCCACCATGATCGAAAACAGCAGCTTCTTGCCCCAGAACTCGAAGCGCGCGAATGCATAGGCGACGAGCACGCAGCTGATCACGGTGACGATGATGCGCGGCACGGTGATGAGGAAGCTGTTCAGGAAGTAGGTGGCGAAGGTGTATTCGGTGCTCGTCTTCCAGCCCTTGGCAAAGGCACCGAAGTCGAAGCGGCTGGGCCAGAAGCCGACCTCGGTGAAGATCTCTGTGTTGGTCTTGAAGCTGGCGCCCGCCAGCCACAGCAGTGGGTAGAGCATCACCACCGCCACCGCCAGCAGCACGGTGGTGCGCAGCAGGGCGCGGCTGCGCTCGGCGTGCTGGACGTGGGCCGTGCTCACGACTTCCCCTGCTCCTTTTCGCCGGCGTAGAACACCCAGTAGCGGCTGCTCCAGAAGCTCACCGCGGCCAGCGCGCCCACCAGCGCGAACAGCACCCAGCTCAACGCCGCGCCATAGCCCAGGTTGAAGAAGCGGAAGCTCTGGTCGTAGATGTACAGCGCCAGCACATAGGTCGAGCTCAGCGGGCCGCCCTCGGTGATGGCGTAGGGGCCGTTGAACTCCTGGAAGGCGTGCACCATCTGCATGATCATGTTGAAGAAGATCACCGGCGTGATGAGCGGCACGGTGATGCGCCAGAACTGGGTCCAGCGACTGGCGCCATCCACTTCAGCGGCTTCGTAGAGCGAAGTCGGCACGTTCTGCAGCGCTGCCAGGAAGATCACCATCGCCGAGCCGAACTGCCAGGTGAACAGAAGCACGATGGTCCACAGGCTGTAGTGCTCGTCGGCCAGCCAGGCCACGGGCTCCAGGCCCAGTTTCACCAGCACCAGATTGACCAGCCCATACCTGGCGAACAGGAAGCGCCACAGCACCGCGGTGGCGATGCTGCCGCCCAGGATGGACGGCAGGTAGAAGGCGCTGCGGAAGAAGTTGATGCCGCGCATCTTGGCGTTCAGCACGTGCGCCACGAAGAGCGCGAAGCCCACGCGCAGCGGAACCGCCAGCACCGCGAACCACAGGGTCACGCCCAGGCTCTTGACGAACAGCGGGTCGTCGCCGAAGAGCTCCCGGTAGTTCTGCGAGCCGATGAACACCGGCGGGTCCATCAGGTCGTACTGCGTGAAGCTGAGCGCAAAGCTCATCACGAAGGGAAAGAGCTTGAACAGCAATACGCCCAGCACGAAGGGCAGCACGAACAGGAAGCCCAGGCGCTTGTTCTCGTACATGAATATCCGCCAGCCGACGCCGAAGGCGCGGCACCCGTCAAGCAGCCGCCGCGGAACCGGCTTCGCCGGGCCGCTGGGGGCGCCCCCCTGGGGGCGAAGCGCCGAAGGCGCTCCGGGGGGGGGTCATCTCGCCAGCCAACCGCCATCGACCGCGATGGTGTAGCCGTTGATGTAGTCGCTGGCCCTGGACGCCAGGAACACCACTGGCCCACCCAGATCTTCCGGCACACCCCAGCGACCGGCGGGGATGCGTTCCAGGATGGCGGCATTGCGCCCCGCGTCGGCGCGCAGCGCGGCGGTGTTGTTGGTGGCCATGTAGCCCGGCGCAATGGCGTTGACGTTGATGCCGTGGCCGGCCCATTCATTGGCCATCAGCCGCGTGATGCCCATCACGCCGCTCTTGCTGGCCGTGTAGCTGGGCACCCGCACGCCGCCCTGGAAGGACAGCATGCTGGCCACGTTGATTATCTTGCCGCAGCTGCCCTGGGCCAGGAACTGGCGCGCCACCACCTGCGAGAAAAAGAAGACGGACTTGAGGTTGATGTCCATCACGTCGTCCCAGTCCTTCTCGCTGAACTTGATGGCATCTTCGCGGCGGATGATGCCGGCGTTGTTGACCAGTATGTCCACATGACCGCGGAACTGCCTGGCCTGGGCCATCAGGCCATCCAGGCAGCCGATGTCGGCCAGATTGGCGCGCAGGTCCAGGAAGCCGCGGCCCAGGGCCTCGATGCGTGCCTGGGTCTGCTCCGGAGCCACCACGTTGACGCCCACCACGTCCGCGCCGGCCTGCGCCAGCGCGCAGGCCATGCCCTGGCCCAGGCCAGTATCGCAGCCGCTGACGATGGCCACCTTGCCCTGCAGCTGGAAGCTGTCGAGGATCATGTTCACCCCCGCCTCAGCGCAGTGAGACCATGGCCACGTGATCCATGTCGGGAAAGACCTGGTTCTCGCCCACCATGCCCCAAATGAAGGTGTAGGCCTGCGTGCCCACGCCGGTGTGGATGGACCAGCTGGGGCTGATCACGGCCTGCTCATTGCGAACCACCACGTGGCGCGTTTCCGTCGGTTCGCCGCACATGTGGAAGACCACGCCGTCTTCGGGCATGTCGAAGTAGAAGTAGACCTCCATGCGCCGGTCGTGAGTGTGGCAGGGCATGGTGTTCCACAGGCTGCCCGGTTCCAGTTGGGTCATGCCCATCAGCAGCTGGCAGGTGGGCAGCACGTTGGGCACCAGGAACTTGTGGATGGTGCGCCGGTTGCTGGTCCTGGCATCGCCCAGCGTTTCGGGGCTGGCTTCGGCCAGGGTGACCTTGCGGTTCGGGTAGTGGCAGTGGGCCGGGGCGCTGTTGAAGTACAGCTTGGCCGGCTTGCTGCCGTCCACGCTGGCAAACGAGAGGTCCTTCGCCCCCTGGCCAATGTAAAGCGCCTCACGCGGGCCGACGTCGTACTGCTTGCCGTCGGCCACCACGATGGCCGCGCCGCCGATGTTGATCAGCCCCAGCTCGCGCCGTTCCAGGAAGAAGCTCGTCCCGGTGTGTTTGCCCAGGTCAGCCGAGAAGCGAACTACCTGGCTGACCGGGAGGATGCCACCGACGATGATGCGGTCGATCTGGCTGTAGGTGAGCGTGGCCTGGTCGGCCTGGAACAGCTTCTCAATCAGGAAGTGGCGGCGCAAGCAGGCGGTATCCAGGGTCTTGGCGTGCTCGCTGTGGATAGGTTGACGGATGTCCATGTTGCGTCCAGCAAGAGAAGGGGCAATGAGAGGAGAGGGCCGGCCTCGCCCGGCAGAGCATCCGGGTGGCGTGGCAAAGGGTAAGGCAAGCCGCAGTATGCCGGAATCATGGTTTCTAATTAGTGAACCAGTGTTTCTTTTTATTGGATCGGTTGATACAGTTCCATCGAATCGACGTGCCGAAAGTCTTTGCATGGAATCGCCCGACACCCCCTTCACCCAGGCCGAGAGCCTGGCCTGGACCGAACTTGGTGATGGCATACGGCGCAAGGTCCTGGCGCATTCGCCTGAGCTGATGTCTGTGCTCGTCCAGTTCGACAAAGGCGCGATCGGCACGCCGCATGCCCACGACCTTCACACCCAGATCGCCTACGTCGTCAGCGGTGCCTTCGAAGTGACGATCGGCGGTCAGACGACGGTTCTGCGCCAGGGGGACTGCTTCCTGGCCCGGCCCCACACGCTGCATGGCGTGGTGGCGCTGCAAGACGGCAGCACGCTGCTGGATCAGTTCTCGCCACGACGGGACGACTACCTTTGAACCCACTTCGCTGAAACCGCGCGTCGGCCCGCACTGCAGCGGACGGCGCCATCACTGACGACCCCCCGGCGCCCTGCGCGCGCCCGCCTTGAAACCCCACCGGTCGCCCGAACCCGCCACCAGGCCCTGGGTCGGGCTCACCGGCTCCTCGGAGACCACCGCATGCGACCCGCCCGCTTCGCCCGCTGCCCGCACCCCTTCACGATGACGGCAATGGCCACCGCCGCCGTTGTCGCTACTGGCCTCGTGCAGGCCCAGACGGCCGCACCCGCCAAGGCGGTGGCAGACGTGGGCAGCACGGTTGTCATCACCGGATTCCGGGCGTCGATCGAAAGCGCGTTGACCACCAAGCGCGAAGATGCCGGCATCGTCGACGCCATCCGATCCGAGGACATCGCCAAGTTCCCCGATACCAACCTGGCGGAAAGCCTGCAGCGCATACCGGGCGTCGTGATCGACCGTGATGCCGGCGAGGGCCGCAACATCACGGTACGGGGTCTGGGTGCGGACTTCACACGGGTGCGCATCAACGGCATCGAAGCGCTCGCCACCACAGGCGGTACCGACAGCTCGGGCGGCAACAACCGCAGCCGCGGCTTCGACTTCAATGTCTTCGCGGCCGAGCTCTTCAGCAGCATCACCGTGCGCAAGAGTGCCAGCGCCGATGTCGACGAAGGCTCGCTCGGTGCCACGGTGGACCTGTCCACCATCCGGCCGTTCGACTTGAAGGGCTTCACGGCCTCGGCATCGGTCAAGGGGCGCTACAACGACCTGGTCGGCAAAGCCGACCCGCGCGTGGCCTTCCTGATCGGTGACACCTGGGCCAACCGCACCCTAGGTGCGGTGTTTTCGGCTGCATTCAGCCAGCGGCGCTTGTGGGAGGAGGGCTTCTCGACGGTGCGCTGGGACAACGGCCCCTCCTCCGGTGGCTGGTGCGCGCCTACGGGTGTCACCGCTAACCCCAGCAATTCCACCGCCACGACCTGTGGCCCGGCGGCCCAGGGTGTGGCACGCGTGGTCGGCGACGCCACCACCACGGCCGCCTACACCGCGGCCAGCAATGCCGCCAACTTCCACCCGCGCCTGCCGCGTTATGGCCGCCTGACCCACGACCAGGACCGGTTGGGCATCACCACGTCCGTGCAGTGGAAGCCTCGCGATGGCACCCTGCTGACCGGCGATCTGCTGTACGCCAAGCTCGAAGCCACGCGCCAGGAGGACTTCCTGCAGGCCATCTCGTTCAGCCGCACGGCCGGCCAGGGCGGCAAGCCGCAAACCAGCGTGCTGGACACGCAGTACGCCGCCAATGGGGCGCTGCTGTACGGGCGCTACAACGGGGTGGACGTGCGCGCCGAGAGCCGTTTCGACGAACTGCAGACCGAGTTCACGCAGCCCACGCTGAGCCTGGATCAGTCGATTGGCGAAACGCTGAAGCTGTCGGCGCGCATCGGGCGCGCTACATCGCGCTTCCGCAACCCGAAGCAGACCACCACCACGCTGGATGCGCTGAACGTCAATGGCTACGAGCTGGACTTCCGCGGCAACGACCGCTTGCCCAGCATCGGCTACCCCTTCGATGCCAGCCAGACGGGTGGCGCGCTGACGCTGGTCAGCGTGCCGCAGGTGGCCAGCGGCACGCAGCCAACAACCGTCGCCAACACCACCACCAGCGAGATCCGGATCCGTCCGCAAGGTTCGACCAACGTCAACGATGCCGCCAATCTGACGCTTAGCTGGGACGCGTCGGACAGCGTCACCGTGCGCGGCGGCGTGGACCGCAAACGCTATCGCTTCGACACCTACGAGTTCCGCCGCGTCAACCAGAACGACACCATCTTTGCGCCGCCTGCCGGCACCAGCGTGGCCAGCCTCAGCACCATGCTGACCGGCTTCGGTAAGGGGCTGAATCTGCCCGCCGGGACGGTGACGAACTGGGTCATCCCCGACCTCAATGCCATCGCGCAGACCTACGACATCTACTGCAACTGCATCAAGAGCGGCCCGGCTGGCGGGCCGGGTGACTTCACGCTGTCTTCCACTACAAACGGCAATGCGCGCGGCAACAACCGCAAGGTCACCGAGACCGATACCGGCGGCTTTCTGATGGCCGACTTCGACACGCGGCTGATGGGCATGCGCCTGCGCGGCAACGCCGGCGTGCGCCACGTGCAGACCGATCTCACCGCGGTGGGTTACCAGGCCACCTCGGGCGGCACCGAAGTCTCGGTGGACCACAGCTACTCCGACACCTTGCCCTCAGTGAACCTGTCTGCCGACCTGAGCAAGGACCTGGTGCTGCGACTGGGTGCATCCAAGGTCATGGCGCGGCCGCAGCTGGGCAACCTGAGCCCGGGCGGCACCATCAGCACCACCGGGACCTTGTCGATCACCAGCGGCAACCCGCAGCTCAAGCCCTTCCGGGCGACCACCTTCGACACCAGCCTGGAGTGGTATCACGGCCGCGGCGCATTCGTGGGGCTGGGTCTGTTCGCGAAGAACATCGACACCTACATTCAGAGCCTGCGTACCAACATCCCGTACAACCAGACCGGGCTGCCGAGATCGCTGTTGCCTGCCAATTTCACCGGTGAGGAAGTGTTCCAGGTGACGACGCCCATCAACACCAGCGGCGGCAAGCTGACGGGCTTCGAGATCAACGTCCAGCAGCCGTTCAGCTTCCTGCCGGGTGCCTTCAGGAACATGGGCATGCTGCTGAACTACACCTACGTCAGGAGCAAGATCGACTACCAGGTCTCGCCAACCAGCGCCTCGGTGATCCGCGACGACCTGCTGAACCTGTCGCCCAAGTCGGCCAACGCCACGCTCTATTTCGAGGACGACACGATCAGTGCACGCGTTTCGGTGTCCAAGCGCAGCAGCTTCCTGACCCGTGTGCCGGGCCAGAACAACAACGACGTGGAAGGCAAGAACGCCACCACCAACGTGGATCTTTCGTTCACCTACAAACTTGGCAACGGGCTCGAGATGACGCTGGAGGGCGTGAACCTCAGCAACGAGGCCAACGACCAGTTCATCAGCCGGGCCCGCAACAGCGCCGTGGTCTATAACGTTACCGGCCGCGAGTTCCTGCTGGGCCTGCGCTACAAGTACTGATGAAGCGTGGCCTCGTCGCCACTGCTTTTGCCTGGGCGGTGCTGGCGGTAGCCGCCGAGCCGCCCGCCGTGCTGCTGGTGGGCGACAGCACGATGGCGCCGCAGACGGGATATGGCGACGCGCTGTGCAAGCGCCTGGAGCCGGCCGTCGCCTGCCTGAACCTGGCGCGCGGCGGCCGCAGCAGCCACAGCTACCGCAGCGATGGGCTGTGGCATCGGGTGCTGGCGCGGCTGAGGGCCGGTGAGCCCGATGTGGCGCGGCATGTGCTGATCCAGTTCGGTCACAACGACCAGCCGGGCAAGCCCGGCCGCAGCACCGACCTGGCCACCGAATTCCCAACCAACCTGGCCCGCTACGTGACCGAGGTGCGTGCCGCCGGCGCCGTGCCCGTACTGGTGACGCCGTTGACCCGGCGCCGTTTCAACGGCGCCGACCTGCACAGCGACCTCGAAGCCTGGGCGCAGGCCACACGCGAGGTGGCAAGCACCCATGGCGTACCGATCATCGACCTCCATGCCAGCAGCGTGGCGGCGGTGCAGGCCTTGGGAGTGGAGCAGGCGGACCTGCTGGCCCATGGGCCGGCAGGGGAAGCGACCTTCGATCGCACCCACCTTGGGCCACGTGGCGCCTGCCTGTTTGCCGAACAGGTGCTGGATGGGCTGCAGCGCTTGGTCCCGGGTCTGCAGCCCTCGGGTACCGCACCCGACTGCAAGGCCCTGCCGCCGCCTGCCCTGATGCAGCCGGTCAGCCAGGCCAACCGTGCCACCTACGACCACCCGGGTTGGGCGGTGGGTACGCTGGGTGGACGGGGCGGGCGCATCGTCAGGGTCACGACGTTGAGGGCCTCGGGGCCGGGCTCGCTGCGCGCCGCACTGGAGGCCAGCGGACCGCGCCAGGTGGTTTTCGAAGTGGGTGGGGTGATTGACCTGCACGGCCGGTCGCTGAGCGTCCACCATCCATTCATCACGCTGGCGGGACAGACCGCACCACGACCCGGTGTGACCCTGATCAAGGGTGAACTCGTCATTGCCACCCACGACGTCATCGTGCAGCACCTGATGTTCCGACCCGGTGCCTACGGCCGGCCCAAGCGCAGCGGGCGCGACCTTGACGGCATCTCGACCCAGGGCGGCGCCAGCCAGGTGATCGTCGACCACTGCAGCTTCTCGTGGGCCACCGACGAAAACCTCTCGGTGGGTGGTCCACGCTTTGAAGGGGCCGACGTGGCGGCCTGGCGCAAGGCCACCTCGCACGACATCACCTACAGCCACAACCTCATCTACGAAGGCCTTGGGAACTCGGTGCACAAGAAGGGCGAGCACAGCAAGGGCTCGCTGATCCATGACAACGCAACCGGTGTGTTGCTGTTTGGCAATCTCTATGCCAGCAACCGCGAGCGCAACGCGCTGTTCAAGGGCGGGGTGCAGGCGGCAATGGTCAACAACCTGATCTACAACCCCGGGGCCAAGGCCGCGCACTACAACCTCGTTGCGCACGAGTGGGCTGGCCGGGCCGCACGGGTGGGCAAGCTGGCCCTGGTGGCGAACGCCCTGCGCTACGGCCCGGATACCGTGCCTGGCACGGCGCTGTTCGCGCTGGGTGGCCACGCCGACCTGGAATTGCACCTGCAGGACAACCTTGCCTTCGACGCCCAGGGGCAACCTGTGGCCCAGACGGGCCGCTACAGCACCGGTGTGGCACGCATCATCCAGGCCGCGACGCCCTACCTGCCGCCGCGTCTGCAGTGGCTGCCGGCAGACCAGCTGGAAGCTGAACTGAGCGTGGCTGCAGGCGCACGGCCCTGGGACCGCGATCCGATCGACTTCAAGCTGCTGTCCGATGTGGCTGAGGGCCGAGGGCGCATTCCCGACAGCGAGACAGAGTCCAGCGGCTACCCCTCAGGTCCATGGTATGCCCCCACCCGGCGCCGCTTCGACACCGCGCTCTGGCGCCTGGCAGACATGAGCCCCCGGGCCGGCTGGGCCTCGCTGTTCGGCCGGCCCATTGAACCCGTCTCGCAGAGCGGACATCGCAACAAAACCCGATCAGTCAGCAGGTAGACTAGTTTTCGGAACAACGTTTCGATATTATGCAAAGCCTGTACCGGAAGAACTTCCGTCCGCTGCCAAGGGTCACATGACCGCTGCTTTTGAGCATCTTCTGCTTACCGGGGCCGCAGGCACGCTGGGACGCCAGCTGGCGCCAGGTCTCGTGCCGTTGGCGCGGCGTCTGTGGGTGTCGGACCTTCCGGTGCCGCTGGGAAGGACCCAGTTCCCGGCGAATGTGCAGGCCGTGCCCTGCGACCTAGCCGACACGGCCGCCGTGCTGCGCCTGCTGCAAGGGGTGGATGCCGTCGTGCACATGGGTGGCGTGGCGGTCGAAGGGCCGTGGCAACCCATCCTGCAGGCCAACATCTGCGGCCTGCACAACCTGTACGAATCCGCGCGCCGCAATGGCGTCAAGCGCGTGGTCTTCGCCAGCAGCAACCACGTCACGGGCTGCTACCCGCAGGCGCAGTCGGTGCATCCGCAGGATCCGCCCCGGCCGGATGGCAACTACGGCCTCAGCAAGCTGTTTGGCGAGGGCATTGCGCGCCTGTACTGGGACCGCTGGGGCATCGAGACCGTGTGCCTGCGCATCGGCACCGCCGAGCCTGTGCCGGCAAACCGCCGCGCCCTGGCTACCTGGATCAGCCCGCGGGATCTGCTGCAGCTGGTGCGCTGCGCACTGACCGCGCCCGACGTCGGCTTCCTCGTCGCCTATGGCATTTCGGCGAATGCGCGGCGTTTCTACGACACGGTTGCGGCCTGGCGGCAGCTGGGTTATCTGCCACAGGATGGGGCCGAGGCCTACGCCGAGCAGGTGGAACACGTGCTGTTGCCCGAGGGGCCGCAGCGCATGCAACAAGGCGGAAGCTTTCTGGGCATCGGCCCGTTTGACGATCCGGCCTGAGGGCCGCTACAAGGAGATGGAATGAAACTGCAAACAAAACTGGTCGCGGCAGCGCTGGCCGTGCTGCTGGGCGCGCCAGCCCTGGCACAGACCATGAAGGCCGCTGACGTGCACCCGGCCGGCTACCCCACGGTGGCAGCGGTGGAGAGCATGGGCAAGAAGCTGGATGCCGCGACCCAAGGTCGCATCAAGTTCCAGATGTTCCCCGGCAGCGTGCTCGGCGCCGAGAAGGAGATGATCGAGCAAACCCAGGTCGGCGCGATCCACATCCTGCGCACGTCGCTGGGCCCGGTGGGGCCGGTGGTGCCCGAGGTCAACGTGTTCAACATGCCCTTCGTGTTCCGCAGCGTCGCGCACATGCGCGCGGTGATCGACGGGCCGATCGGCCAGGAACTGCTGGACAAGATCAGCGCCAGCCCGGCACGCATGATCGGCCTGGCCTGGATGGACGGCGGCAGCCGCAGCCTGTACACCAAGAAGCCGGTGCGCAAGCCCGAGGACCTGAAGGGCCAGAAGATCCGCATGATGGGCAACCCGCTGTTCGTCGACACGATGAACGCGATGGGCGGCAATGGCATCGCGATGGGCTACGGCGAGGTCTTCACCGCGATCCAGACCGGCGTCATCGACGGGGCCGAGAACAACCCGCCCACGCTGTACACAGCCAACCACTTCAAGGCCGGTGCCAAGTACTACACGCAGACCAACCACCTCATCATTCCGGAGATCCTGGTCATGTCCAAGGTGGCGTGGGACAAGCTCACGCCGGCCGACCAGGCGCTGATGAAGAAATTTGCCCGCGAGGCGCAGATGGAACAGCGCGTGCTGTGGGACAAGGCTGTGGCCGACTACACGGGCAAGCTGAAGGCCGAAGGCGTGGAGTTCATCGAGATGGACAACAAGCCCTTCTTCGATGCCACGGCCCCGGTG
>WBZP01006288.1_pt1 | contig 11789 bp, 12 predicted proteins | sample 5204301 | NCBI WGS metagenome assembly WBZP01 (sample SAMN12412401, study PRJNA552823) | activated sludge metagenome | isolation source: activated sludge from nitrification reactor of wastewater treatment plant... | place: USA: Pennsylvania | collected 2017
CTCCGCGTGGGCGCGCAATGCGCGGCGGCCGTTGACCGCCCGGCCTGCGGCCGCAGTGTTCTTCACGAAAATCCAACCAAAGAGATTTCGAGATATGGCAGCACAAAAAGGCAAGGACCTTCTGTTGAAGGTCGATTCGACGGGTGCCGGCGCGTTTACGACCATTGCCGGCCTCAGAACGAGGCAGATGACGTTCAACGCCGAAGCGGTGGACGTGACGCATACCGAAAGCGCGGGACAGTGGCGTGAGCTCTTGGCCGGGGCCGGCATCAAGACCGCCCGCGTCTCGGGCAGCGGCGTCTTCAAAGATCAGGCATCGGATGCGCTGATCCGAAGCTACGTGTTCAACGGCACGATCCGCAATTGGCAGGTGGTGGTGCCGGATTTCGGCACCATCGAAGGATTGTTCCAGATCACGTCGCTTGAATTTTCCGGGCGGCATGACGGCGAAGTGACGTTCGATATCGCGCTCGAAAGCGCGGGCGAACTGGGCTTCACCGCACTCTAATCCGGAAAGAACGAGAGATGGCCAACCTGCATCGCGGCGAAATCGAAGCCAAACTTGACGGCGCCGCCCACAGGCTCGTCCTGACGCTCGGTGCGCTGGCCGAGCTTGAAGCCGCGTTCGGCGATGAAGACATGATGGCGCTCGCCACTCGCTTTGAAAGCGGCCGGCTGTCGGCAAAAGACTGTGTGCGTGTCATCGGCGCCGGTCTGCGCGGCGCGGGCTATGCGCTGACCGATGATGAGGTTGCGCACATGCAAGCCGACGGCGGTGCGGCAGGCTTTGTCGATATTGTCGCCAGACTTTTGACGGCGACGTTCGGCGGTGGCGCTGCCGGCGAGGGAGGCGAGGCGGTGGAGCGCGGCCCTTTCCCTGGCAAAGCGTGATGGAGCTTGGGCTCGGCGTGCTTGGACTGACGCCGGCACAGTTCTGGGCGCTGACACCGCGCGAACTCGACTGCATTTTGCGCGGCCGCGCAGGGATCGCTGCGGTGCCTAGTCCACTGACGCGCGGTGAACTGGCCCGGTTGATGAGCGATTTTCCAGATCAAGGATGATGACACATGGCGGATACGGCATTGCCCGGCGCAGCGCCCTTGGGCGATTGGCAGACGACGGTGAGCGACGTCAACGGGCGGATGGTTGAACTCTCAGCCAACACCTCGCGGATTACGGCAAATTTGAGCGAGGCCGAGAAGGCGGGGATGCGGTTCAGCCGCTCTTTGACCGGCGCGTTCGAGGCGCTTGCGTTTCGCGGCAAGGGGCTCGGCGATGTCCTGAAATCCTTAGCGCTCAACATGTCGCAAATCGTGTTGAAGGCCGCATTCGCGCCCCTGCAGCAGAGCATCGGCTCGTTCGTCGGCACGGCCCTCAAAGGTTTTGGCTTCAAAAACGGTGCCGCGTTTCAGAACGGATCGGTGGTTCCGTTTGCACAGGGCGGGGTGATTTCGAGCCCGATCACATTCTCGATGCCGGGCGGGCGGATGGGCGTTGCCGGCGAGGCCGGTGCTGAAGCCATCATGCCGTTGGCGCGCGGTGCGGATGGCCGGCTGGGCGTGGTGGCGCGCGGGGGCGGTGCTGCATCCATCACCATCAACATCCAGGCGACCGACGTCGAAAGCTTCCGCCGGTCTGAAGGTCAGTTGGCTGCGATGATCGCGCGGGCTGCGGCTTTGGGGCAGAGAAATCTTTGAAGGCGGCGTGACGTTGGCGGGGCCACGGCGATGAGGCAGAGCACATGAGTTTTCACGAAATCCGTTTTCCAACCGCCATTTCGCGCGGGGCTTCCGGAGGACCCGAGCGGCGCACCGACGTCGTGGTGCTGGGCTCGGGCCACGAGGAGCGCAACAGCCGCTGGGCCGATAGCCGTCGCAGCTTCAACGCCGGCTATGGCGTGAAGTCGGTCGACGATCTTCATGCTGTGATCGCGTTCTTCGAAGAGCGCCGTGGACGCCTCTACGGCTTTCGATGGCGCGATCACAGCGATTGGAAATCGTGTGCGCCAGGCGGCACGCCCTCGCCGCTCGATTGCGTGCTGGGGACAGGAACGGGCACCCTCGCAACGTTTCAATTGAAGAAGGCTTACGGAAGTGCGCACGCGCCGTGGTCGCGCACCATCACAAAGCCGGTTGCCGGGACGGTGCGGGTAGCGGTCGCCGGCGTCGAGCAGACGGCTGGCACTCACTTCGCCGTCAATACCGCGACGGGCGTCGTGACGTTCCTTGCCGGATTTATCCCCCCAGCAGGGGAAAGCGTGACCGCGGGCTTTGAATTTGATGTGCCGGTGCGCTTCGACACCGACAAGCTCGAAATCAACCTGTCCGGTTTCCAGCATGGCGCCATACCGAGCGTTCCGGTGGTCGAGGTGCGGCTATGAAGGCGATCGATCCGGCTCTGCAGGCGCATCTCGACAGCAAAACGACGACGCTGTGCTGGTGCTGGCGATTAAAGCGCCGCGACGGCGTGACGTTCGGCTTCACCGATCATGATCGTGATCTTACCTTCGACGGGACAACGTTCGAGGCCGCCGCCGGATTTACGGCAAGCGACATCAAGGATGGCGTAGGCCTGTCCGTCGATAACCTGGAGGTCTCCGGCGCTTTGACGTCGGACGCGCTGACGGAGGCAGATCTGTCTGCCGGACGCTACGATGATGCGGCTGTCGAGATCTTTCGCGTCAACTGGCAAAGTCCCGCCCAGAGGGTGCTGATGCGAACGGGCAGCCTTGGCGAAGTGCGCCGCGACGGCACGGCATTTGTCGCCGAAGTGCGCGGTCTGGCGCACTATCTGCAACAGCCGAAGGGACGGCTCTATCAATTCACCTGCGATGCCGATGTGGGAGACGGGAGGTGCGGGGTCAACCTCAGTTCCGCCTCGCTGCGCGGCACAGGCGCCATCGTCAGCACGACGACCGCGCGACGCTACACGGTGAGCGGGCTCTCAGCTTTTGCCCACGATTTCTTCACGCGCGGGCTTTTGACGTTCACGTCGGGTCCGGCAAGCGGGCAGACGATCGAAGTCAAATGGCACGCGAAGATCGGCGGCGTGGTCACGATTGAACTGTGGACCGAGCCAGAAGGGCCGCCCGTTGCCGGCAATACATTCAACGTGACCGCCGGATGCGACAAGAGCCTTTCGACCTGCCAGGCGAAGTTTTCCAACGCCGTCAACTTTCGCGGCTTTCCATCGATGCCGGGCAACGACTTTGTCACGAAAATTGCGCGCAAATCGTGATGCAAAACGATGAAAATCTGCGCCGGCGCATTCTGGAGGCGGCGCGCGGCTGGCTCGGCACGCCCTATCATCATCAGGCAAGCGTAAAGGGAGTGGGCTGCGACTGCCTCGGTCTCATCCGCGGCATCTACCGCGAGATCTACGGCCATGACGCCGGCCCTGCCGCCAACTATTCGCGCGACTGGGCCGAGGCGAGCGGCATCGAGACGATGCTTCAAGGAGCGGCACGGCACCTGATCGCGATCGACTGGGCCGAGCTTCTGCCAGGCGATGTCATGATATTCCGCCTCAGGCCGGGAACCGTTGCCAAGCACGCGGCGATCGTCGCGAGCGATGCGACGATGATCCACGCCATGGAAGGTGTGGCGGTTTCGGAAGTGGCGCTGTCGTCGTGGTGGCGGCGGCGGATTGCTGGTGCATTTCGATTTCCGGCGGCGCGATAGCCACAAGTCCCATTCCAGGAGTTCAGGAACATGGCAACGTTAGCGCTCGCCGCCGTTGGGTCGGCGATCGGCAGCGCCGTCATGCCGGCAGGCTTTACCCTGCTCGGCGCGACCATGACCGGAGCCGCCATCGGCTCGCAGATCGGCGCCATGGCTGGATCGTATGTCGATAATGCTCTGTTTGGGTCGAGCGGCCAGAACCGCACCGTTGAAGGGCCGCGGCTCAGCGATCTGCACGTCACCGCCTCAACGGAAGGCGCGCCCATTGCGCGCCTCTATGGCCGTGCGCGGCTGGGCGGGCAAATCATCTGGGCGACGGATTTCGAGGAAGAGATCGTCACCACATCGGAATCGACTGGCGGCGGCAAAGGTGGTCTTGGTGGCGGCAGCCGCACGACAACGACGCAGTACAACTATTACGCCAACTTCGCCCTGGCCTTGTGCGAAGGTGAGATCAGCCGCGTCGGCCGGATGTGGGCCGACGGCCGCGAGATCGATACATCACTCTATACATGGCGTCTCCACAAGGGCAGCGCCACGCAATCCGTCGACAGCCTGATCGCCGCAAAGGAAGGGGCCGGCAACGCGCCCGCCTACCGCGGCGTTGCCTATATCGTGTTCGAACGGATGGCACTCGCCGATTTCGGCAACCGCGTCCCGCAACTGTCGGTCGAAGTTTATCGCAAAGTCGAAGCGGCCGATGCCGACATCAAGGGCGTTGTTCTGATCCCGGGATCAGGCGAATTCGTCTACGCCACGCAGCCCGTGCACCGTGTGCTGGCCGAAGGTGTGGCAGCGGCGGAAAACGTACACACGTTGCAGGCCGCGACCGACTGGGACGCGGCCATCGATCAGATGCAGGCCGATCTGCCCAATGCCAAGCAGGTCTCGCTGGTGGTGAGCTGGTTCGGCACGGATCTGCGTGCGGGAAGCTGCCAGATCAAGCCGGGCGTCGAGCAGCTCGGCAAGACCACCGCACCCCTCACCTGGCAGGTTGCCGGCGTGGCGCGTGCGGACGCCTACAAAGTGAGCCAGATCGACGGCCGCGCGGCCTATGGCGGCACGCCATCGGACCAGACGGTGATTGCCGCCATCCGCGATATGAACGCCCGCGGGATGAAGGTGACGCTGACGCCGTTCATCCTCATGGATGTTGCGGCCGGCAACAGTCTGCCCAACCCCTATGGCGGATCGAGCCAACCGGCTTATCCCTGGCGCGGACGCATCACCTGTCATCCGGCGGCCGGGCAGCCTGGAACAGTCGACAAGACGGCGGCCGCGGCGACGCAAATCCAATCGTTCGTCGGCACGGCCGCGCCGGCGCATTTTTCGCTAACGGGCGATGAGGTCAACTACAGCGGACCGGCGGAATGGTCGTACCGGCGGATGGTGCTGCATCAGGCGTATCTCGCCAAGGCCGCGGGCGGCGTCGAGGCCTTCGTCATCGGCACCGAGCTGCGCGGACTGTCGCGCGTGCGCAGCAACGCCAACACGTTTCCATTCGTGAGCGCGCTTATCGCGCTTGCAAGCGACGTCAAATCGGTCCTCGGGCCGGCAGTCAAAGTTCTCTATGCCGCCGACTGGTCTGAATACTTCGGCTATCAACCATCAGACGGGACCGGCGATGTCTACTTTCATCTCGATCCGCTGTGGGCGTCGGCGTCCATCGACGCCATCGGTATCGACGTGTACTGGCCACTTGCCGATTGGCGCGATGGCCGGGGCCATCTTGACTATGTTGCCGGCACGCGTTCGATCTATGACCTCGACTATCTGAAGGCGAACGTCCAAGGCGGCGAGGGCTATGATTGGTATTACGCCTCGGACGCCGCGCGTGCCAGCCAGACCCGTACGCCGATCACCGATGGCAGCGGCAAGCCGTGGGTGTTCCGTTACAAGGACATCAAGAACTGGTGGCTGAACCAGCACTACAATCGCCCAGGCGGCGTGGAAAGCTCAACGCCGACGGCGTGGGTGCCGCAGTCAAAGCCGTTCTGGCTGATGGAAATCGGTTGTCCGGCTGTCGATAAAGGCGCCAATCAACCCAATGTGTTCGTTGACCCCAAGAGCATCGAAAACGCGCTGCCCTATTTTTCGAACGGTGTGCGCGACGATCTCATGCAGCGAAGGTTTCTCACCGCGTTCCTTCATGCCTTCGACTGGACGAAGAGCGGATACGTTGCCGGTTCCAATCCCATCTCGAGCCTCACCGGCACGCGCATGGTCAATCTCGACCACATCCACGTCTACTGCTGGGACGCGAGACCTTATCCGCAGTTTCCCAACGCCATCGACGTGTGGGGCGATGGTGACAACTGGCAGCTTGGTCACTGGGTCAACGGCCGGCTTGGCACAGCGACCTTGTCGGGCGCGGTGGCGGCCATTCTTGGCGATCACGATTTTGCCGATCACGACACGTCAGCCTTGAACGGCAGCGTGCCGGGCTATGTGATCGACCGCATCATGTCGGCGCGAGATGCGCTGCAGCCGTTGGAACTTGCCTACTTCTTTGACAGCATCGAAACGGGCGGCAACATCGCCTTCCGTCATCGCGGGCAGGATTCAATCGCGCTTGCGCTCGATGGCGACAAACTGGTCGAGACGCGGCCAGGAGCGGCATTGATGTCGCTGACGCGCGGTCAGGAGACCGAGCTGCCGGCCTCAGCCAAAATACGCTACATCACGGCCAGCGACGATTACCGCCAGGCCGTATCGGAGGCGCGCCGGCTCGTAGGGGCAAGCGGACGCGTGGCGCAGGCCGATCTGCCGATCATGCTTGACGAGACGATTGCGGCTGGCATTGCCGAGACGTGGCTGTTTGAGACCTGGGCGGCGCGCGAGCGGGCGAGCTTTGCACTTCCTCCAACCGCGCTCGGTCTGGAGCCCGGCGATCTTGTCACCTACAGCAAGAATGGCCTGACGCGGACTCTTCGCGTCACCGAAATTTCTGAACACGGCACGCGCGAAGTCGAAGCGCGCGGTAATGATATCGACGTCTATGGACGGGTGGGTGTTCCCAAGCGTCCCAAGCCGCCCTCGGCACCCGTACAGATTGGTCAGCCTGCCGCGGCATTTCTCGATCTGCCGCTGATCGTTGGCACCGAGCCGCCGGAAAGCGGCTACGTCGCGGCCGTCCAGAAGCCGTGGCCGGGCGCGGTGGCTGTCTATGCTTCGGCTCAGACGACAGGCTATCAGTTGAAAGCGTTGATCGATGCGCCGGCGACGTATGGGGTGACGCTGGATGCGTTGCCGCCAGGTCCTGAAGGACGTGTCGATTGGAAAGCTAAAGTGCGCGTCAAGCTGTCGAGCGGGGCGCTGGCATCGACGGACCGCATCTCCATGCTGTCGGGCACCAACCTCGCCGCCGTCAGAGCGGCGTCGGGCGAATGGGAGCTCATCCAATTCGCAACCGCGACACTCGTCGATGTCGCAACCTACGAGATTTCGGAATTGCTGCGCGGCCAATTCGGCACCGAGGCGGCGATGACGGCAGAGATCGCGGCGGGCGCGACGTTCGTCGTGCTTGATGCCGCGGTGGCGCGCGTGCCGTTGAGCTTGAGCACGCTCAATCTGCCACTCAACTGGAAGTATGGCGCCGCAAATCGAAACATCGGAGATGCCTCGTATGCCGTCACTCAGCACGCCTTCAAGGGCATCGGTCTGAGGCCGCTATCTCCGGCCCACGTCACGGCATCGCGCAACGGCGCAGGGGACGTGACATTGGCTTGGAAGCGGCGAACGCGGATCGGCGGCGATAGCTGGGACGCAAGCGATGTCCCGCTGGCGGAAGACAGCGAACGCTACGAGATCGACGTGATGGCCGGAGCGGTGGTGAAGCGGACACTCTCTTCGTCATCGCCGGATGTCATCTATACGGGCGCACAACAGATTGCCGACTTCGGCGCGGTGCAGGGGGCCGTTGCGGTCCGCGTTTGTCAGATCAGCGCCACCTATGGCCGGGGCGCGGTGCGCGCCGCCACCGTCTAATTCCGAACAATGGACGAGGCCCACCATGGAGCAACCCCAGTGGCTCACCGCCGCGTGGAACGAGTTCGGCGTGCGGGAACAGCCGGGCACTGGAAGTTCCAACGCGGTGCTTGGCTATTATCGTGACGCCGGGCACCCGTCGATCAAAAGTGACGATGTCGCCTGGTGCGCGGCATATGTGGGCGCGATGCTGAAGCGGGCAGGCATTCCGCCCAGCGGATCGCTGATGGCGCGCTCATATTTGCGCTGGGGCGAATCAATCGCCGCGCCGCGGATCGGGGCGATCACGGTGCTGAGCCGCGGGGCCGATCCGTCCGCCGGGCACGTCGGTTTCTACCTGGGTGAGGCGTCTGGAAAAATCATCCTGCTTGGAGGCAACCAGAGCGACGCTGTGAGCGTGGAGGCCTACGCCGCCGCACGCCTCATCGGCTATCGATGGCCAACAGATTCGGTCGCCTCCGAGGCTGGCGAAGCGCCTGACGAAGAGAATGTCTTCGCGATTGCTCTTGCCCACGTGCTCGAAATGGAGGGCGGATTTGGAGATGATCCCTACGATCCCGGCGGGCCGACCAATCGCGGCATCACGCTTGAAGATTTCGCCCGCTCCAAAGGCGTGAGCGTCACAGCTGTCAATCGCGCGGGGCTTGTCGATGAGCTGAAGCGGATCAGCGATGCCGCGGTCGAAGCGATCTATCGCGATCGCTATTGGGGCCCGGCGCGATGCGAAGCGCTGGCGCCGCCGGTGGCGCTGATGCACTTCGATGCGGCCGTCAATCACGGCGTTGGCGGCGCCATCCGGATGCTGCAGCAGGTTGCCCGAGTGACGATCGATGGCGATATCGGCCCGGAAACACTGGGCGCGCTTGGCCGTCTCGAACCCATGGACGCGGTCGACCGCTATGCGGACGTGCGCCGCGCCCGATATCGCGCGCTATCGACATTCTGGCGCTTCGGCAAAGGCTGGTTAAACCGCGTCGCCGCAACCCGCGCCAAAGCCGCGACGCTTGCAGCGCTGCCACATTCCCCATCGTCAACCTCGAAAGGACCTGTTGTCATGAGTACAATCAACGACGGCGCATCGAAAAGCTGGACACACTCGAAAACCATCTGGGGCGCGCTCATCACGGCGGCAGCAACGGTGCTTCCGGTGCTCGGTCCGGTGATCGGCATCGACCTTCCCGGCGATGTGATCCGCCAGGCCGGGGATCAGACCATCTCGGTCGTGCAGGCGGTGACCGGGCTCTTCGGCACGCTTCTGACGCTCTACGGCCGCTCGAAGGCAACGATGGGCATCGTCTGGACCCGATGACGGTCGACACCAGCCGGCACCTCGGCGTTGGTCTCGCGAGCACAGACTTGCACCCGCCGCCAGCACCGACGAATATCGTCCCATTCATCCCGGGTTCAGGCCCACAAGGTTAATGACACAACCATCGGGAGACCGAGGCGCGGGATGAGCCGTCGCGCCGGTGCCGTGCTGGACTGAGATTGCATGCGTTCGAAATTGCTACGGCTGCCATTTGCAGCGCTTGCCGGCATCATGATGCTGGCTGGGCCGCAGACCCGCACGGCCTGGGCTGAGACGTGCTACGCCGACTGGGGCGCGGCCTCGCAGATCGTCAAACAATTCAAATTGATGACCGTTGATCAGCTGGCCAAGGAGGCGAGCGGCCAGCTTGGCGGCCAGATTGTCAAGACAACTCTGTGCAAGGATGGCGACGACTATATTTACAAGATTGTCGTTCGCGACGCCAAAGGCGCGTTGAAAACCGTGGTCATGGGGGCGGATAGCGCGTCGCTGGCCGCGACGAAGCGGTAGAAATTCCGCCGCAAGAGCCGCTATAGTCCGGCGGACATTGGCAAACTCAGGCGGGACCCCGTGCGCGCACTCGTTGTTGAAGACGACAAGGATCTCAACCGTCAGCTTGTGACGGCGCTCAGCGATGCGGGCTATGCGGTCGATACCGCGCTCGATGGAGAGGAAGGCTATTTCCTCGGCGATACCGAACCCTATGACGTCGTCATCCTCGATATAGGCCTGCCGAAGATGGACGGTATTTCGATCCTTGAGCAGTGGCGGCGCTCGGAACGCAATATGCCGGTCATTATCCTGACGGCGCGAGATCGCTGGAGCGACAAGGTGACCGGCATGGATGCCGGCGCCGATGACTACATCGCCAAGCCGTTCCACATGGAAGAGTTGCTTGCCCGCGTCCGGGCCCAGGTGCGCCGCGCCTCGGGCCATGCCAAGGCCGAAATCGAATGCGGGCCGGTGCGGCTCGATACCAAGTCGGCGCGCGTGACGTGCAATGGTCAGCAGATCAAGCTGACCTCGCACGAGTTTCGCCTGCTGGCCTATCTCATGCACCACAACGGCCGCGTCGTCTCGCGCACCGAACTGGTCGAACATCTCTACGACCAGGACTTCGACCGCGACAGCAACACCATCGAGGTGTTCATCGGCCGGCTCCGCAAGAAGATCCCCGGTGACGTCATCCAAACCGTGCGCGGCCTCGGCTATCGCATGAGCAACGGCGAAGATGAGGCTTAACTCACTCGCAGTCCGTCTGTTTGCAACGTCTCTGGCGTGGACGATGATTGTCCTGCCGTTGGCGGGCTACCTCATCTATTCGCTGTACCGCGAGGACGTGCAGGTTTCGTTCGATGCGCAGCTGAAGAAGCTGCTGACGGCGCTTGCCGTCGACAGCATGAATACCAGCGGCGATGAGCCAATCCTGCCTCAGAACCTCTATGAGCCGTTGTTCGAAGTGCCGAACTCCGGATGGTACTGGCAGATCCGCCCGATCGACAAGGCGCCGGGCCGCACGCTGGTCTCGCCCTCTCTTGCCACCGGTGAGCTTCTCTCGCCATACGATTTGAAGTTTCCCACCGACGATACCGGCACGCGGTGGATGAACAAGCCCGGCCCCGCGGGTGAAACGATCCGCATCCTCGAAGTCATCGATAGTCCGGGGCACGATCCCGCCAAGACCAAGTATTCGGTCATGGTCGCGGGCCCCCAGGACTGGCTTGAGGAAACCGTCTCCAAATTCCGCAATCGGCTATCGATTGCCCTGTCGCTCGCCGGACTTGGCCTCGTCGCGTTCACGTTGCTGCAAGTCCGGTTCGGGCTTTTGCCGTTGCGACGCATCGAACGCGGCCTCGCCGCCGTCCGCTCGGGCGAAGCGACGAAGCTTGACGGCAAGCTGCCGGCCGAGATCGAGCCGATGCAGGCCGAGCTCAATGCTCTCATCCAATCCAACCAGGACATCATCGACCGGGCCCGCACCCAGGTCGGCAATCTGGCGCACGCGTTGAAGACCCCGCTCGCCGTTATCACCAACGAGGCGCGTGAGGACAAAAGTACGTTCGCCGCAAAGGTGAGCGAGCAGGCGCAGATCATGCGCGATCAAGTCAGCCACTATCTGGATCGGGCGCGGATGGCAGCGCGAGCCGGGGCACTGGGGCGGGTGACGGCCGTCGAGCCGACCATTGAACCGCTGGTCCGCGCGCTGGAGCGCATCAACCGCGACAAGGGCATCGCCATCAACCTGCAGGTTGCGGCGGGTGCGAAATTCCAGGGTGAAAAGCAGGACTTGGAAGAAATGATCGGCAACCTGCTCGACAACGCCTGCAAGTGGGGAAAGAAGCGCGTCGACCTAAAAGTCGCGCTTGAGACGCCGGACCATAAGACACGGGCACGGCGGCTCATTGTCACCGTCGATGACGACGGCCCGGGACTGACGGCCGAGCAGCGTGCCCGGATTGGCAAGCGCGGCCTGCGGCTTGACGAAACCAAGCCCGGTTCGGGCCTTGGACTTTCAATTGTGAGCGATCTTGCAACATCTTATCGCGGCGCAATAAAACTTGACGCTTCGCCACTGGGCGGGCTGCGCGTGGGGCTCGATTTGCCTGCATCCTGACGACGATCTGTTGCCACAGGGCGCGCGAAATCAGGGGATGAGCCGCATATTCGCCCGAATCGCGCTGCCTTTGTGCCTTGTCAGACAAGCAGTATTTGGTTAGCGACGCGAGAAGGGGACGCCTGACGAGCGGCGTCAAACGGGGCTTTCAAGCGAACGAGGTTTGTCATGCGCATGGTGCGCTCAGCTGTTGTGGTGT
>WBZP01006289.1_pt1 | contig 11788 bp, 8 predicted proteins | sample 5204301 | NCBI WGS metagenome assembly WBZP01 (sample SAMN12412401, study PRJNA552823) | activated sludge metagenome | isolation source: activated sludge from nitrification reactor of wastewater treatment plant... | place: USA: Pennsylvania | collected 2017
TCCGGCGCGCGCACCAACGGCCTGCGCCTGGAGCAGGCCGACCTACGCGGCGCCCGCATCGACGCCACGTTGTGGACGACGGCGGCCTGCCGCGGCGCGCGCATCGACGTCGCGCAGGCGCTGGCCTACGCCGTGGCGCACGGCCTCGACGTGTCGGGGGAGTGAGAGCCTTCCAGGCCTGAGCCACCGGCGGCGGCCCCGGGCCCACCCACCTCGACCGTCGAGTAACCCAGCCCGATGTAGACGCACACGATCAGCGTCATCACCGCGGCCAACGTGATGTCGGCCCGGGTGCGGCGCAGCAGCAGCCCGGTCAGGCCGCCCGCGGCCAACAGGCACTGGAACAGCAGATCGAAGTCCAGGCCGCGCTGCCCGATCACGAAGCTGTGCACCAGGTTGATCGCGACCGTCCCGATCAGCACGCCGAAGAACACCGGCCGGACCCGGCCGAACGCCGCCTCGGGATCGTGCTGCGGGTCGAGGTCGGACTGCGGCAGCAGGAACGACATCACCAGGATGCCCGAGGGGACCGCGAGGAAGGCCAGCAGTCCCAGCACCGAGATCTCCTCGGTGTGCACGGCGTACCGCACCGCCAGCCATACCTGCACGATGGAGGCCAGCAGGAAGGCCTGCCAAAGCACCGCCGGTGCGAATGGGCGACGGGTTCCGTGCCGCCAGTCCCGCACCGTGACCGCCAACTCCTGCAGCACCCGGCCGAACGCCATGCCGAGGATGACGGTGTAGAAGAACCACATCCGGCGATGATGACACGGCCTACACCGGTTCGATGGCGTCGGCCATTGCGTTGAGTCAGAACTCCGGTACGTCGTTACTCGCACTTCGTGAGCGTGGGTGCTGACTCAACGCAATGACGCCCGGGCTCGTCACGCGCTCTTCAGCCGGATCTTCCAGCGCACGAACGTCAGATAACCGACGCACAACACACCGAGCATCGCCATGTCGAACCACCACGCCGACGCGGTGTGTTCCCAGTGCCGGTCCTTGGGGGTGAGCGGGCCGGGCACCAGCTTGATCAGGTCGACGGTGGAGGCCGACGCGGCGAAGCCCCAGCGGGCCGGGGTCAGCCAGGACAGCTGATCGAGCACGAGGCGGTCGGTCACCGGGATCATGCCGCCGGAGAACACCAGCTGACTCATGACGGCGACCACCAGCAGCGGCATGATCTGCTCGTTGGACTTGGCCATCGCCGAGAGGGCCAGGCCCACCATCGCTGCGGTGACCGTCGTCGCCGCCATCACCACGAACAACTCCAGCGTGGGGGTCAGGAACGTCAGCGAACCCTGCGTCGGCGAGCCCTTGCCCGCGACGGTGATCGCCGTGACGATCGTGGACTGCACGACCGCGAACGCCGCGTAGATGCACACCTTCGCCAGCAGATACGCCGTCGTCGACAACCCGACGGCCTGTTCGCGGCGGAAGATCGCCCGCTCGCCGATCAGGTCGCGCACCGTCAGCGCGGTGCCCATGAAGATGGCGCCGACGTTGAGCAGCACCAGGATCTGGCCGGGCTCGTTGGGGGCGTTGCCCATCGGGTCGGGCACCCCGAAGCCCACGGTGCCGGGCACCGACAGCGACAGCACGCCCATGATGAACGGCAGCAGCGCCAGGAACGCGAAGTAGCCGCGGTCGGAGATGATCAGCCGCATCTGCCGGCGCGCGATCGTGGAGAACTGGCGCAACAGGCTGGTGTGGGTGGGCTCGCCGATGTCCGACGGCTGCTCCAGCGGCGGTGGCGGCGGTGTCGGCCCGGTCAGGGCGCGGTAGCGCTGGTTGGCGCCGTCGGGGTCGCTGGCCACACTGCTGAAGATGTCGGCCCAGTTGGTGGTGCCCATCGCCGGACCGATCTGACCGGGCGGGCCACAGAACGCGGTCTTGCCGCCGGGCGCCAGCAGCAGCACCTGGTCGCACACGTCGAGATAGGTCAGCGAGTGGGTGACCACCAGCACCACGCGGCCGGCGTCGGCCAGCTGGCGCAGCATCGTCATCACCTGGCGGTCCAGCGCGGGATCCAGGCCGGAGGTCGGCTCGTCGAGGATCAGTAGCGACGGGCCGGTCAGCAGTTCGAGTGCCACCGACGCGCGCTTGCGCTGCCCGCCGGAGAGCTTGTCCACCCGGGTTTCGGCGTGCTGGGTCATCTCCAGTTCCGCGAGCACCTGGGCGACCACCTGCTGGCGGTCCTCTTTGGTGGTGTCCGGCGGCAGCCGCAGTTCCGCGGCGTACATCAGCGCCTGGTTGACGGTCAACTGGCCGTGGACCACGTCGTCCTGCGGCACCATGCCGATGCGGGAGCGCAGCGAGGCGTACTCGGCGTGCACATTGTGACCCTCGAAGGTCACCGTGCCGCTGGTCGGGTGGGTGTAGCCGGCGACCAGTCGGGCGAACGTCGACTTACCCGCACCCGACGGCCCGATCACCGCGGTCAGCGTGCCCGGCCGCGCGGTCAGCGAGATGTTGTCGAGCAGCGTCTTGTGGTTCTCGATTGTCCAGGTGACCGCGCGCACGTCCAGCCCGCCGGTCGCGGTCGCGGCCTCGGTCTCGGTGCGGCGCACCAGCGTGCCGCGGGTGAACAGTAGGTCGACGTTGCCGATCGTGACGACGTCACCCTCGTCGAGCAGCGCGGTGTCCACCCGGGCGCCGTTGACAAAGGTGCCGTTGATGCTGCGGTTGTCGGCGATCTCCGTCCCGCCCGGGGTGGGGATCAGGGTGGCGTGGTGGCGCGAGGCCAGCACGTCCGGGATGACGATGTCGTTGTCGGTGGCCCGGCCGATCTTGACCGCGCCGGGCGGCACCTCGGCCGGGGCCCCGCCGGGACGCAGGATCTTCAGCATCGAGGTCGCCAGGTTCGAGGACCCGCCCGGCTTGACCGCCACCGGCCGCATCTGGGTGGGCGCGGCCGGGGCGGGCCCGGTCGGCGGATGGTAGGTCGGCTGGCTGCGCGGCGGCGGGTAGGCCGGCTGGCGGGACTGCGACGGCGGCGCGTACGAACTCGCGGTCGACTGCCCGGCGCTGGGTGCGGCCGGCCAGGACGGTGTCGACGGGGGCGCCGCGACCCGCACCGACGACGTCGGCGGCGGGCGGCCGACGGAGCCCTGGTCGCGGCCCAGCTCGAAGCTCAGCGCGGGGCCGTCGGGGTTGCCGATGTTGACGGTCATCCGGTCGGTTATGTCGACCGCGGGCAGCCGTCGGCCGTTGACGAACATCCCGTTGAGCGACCCGTTGTCGATCGCCATCCAGCGGCCATGGTCATACCGCAGCACCAGGTGCGCGCGGGAGATCAGGGGGTGGGCCACCCGGACGTCGGCGCGCAGGTCACGGCCGACCACGACGTCGTGCCCCGCTGCGAAGGTGCGCTGCGACCCGTCGCTGCGAACGGTCAGAACAGGCGCGACTGGTCGGCTCATCGGAACCAACTCTATCGGTACTGCCGGCGCCGGCCCCTGATCAACCCGGGGCGCCGGTCACGACGCACAGGGTCCGCGAGTAGATCGTCGGCATGCACTTGTTGCAGTGCGTGCACAACGACCTCACCGAGTGCGCATCGCCGTCGGCCTGGATCCGGTTGAGCAGATCCGGCTCGGCCAGCAGGGCTCGGCCCATCGCCACGAACTCGAATCCGTCGGCCATCGCCCGGTCCATGGTCTCGCGGTTGGTGACCCCGCCCAGCAGGATCAGCGGCAGGGTGAGCTCCTCGCGGAACCGCATGGCGTCACGCAGTAGGTAGGCGTCCTGGTAGGGGTACTCGCGCAGGAACTTGTTGCCGGTCATCCGCATGCCCCAGCTGATCGGGGGCTTCTGGGCCGCGGCGAACTCCTTGAGCGGGGCATCCCCGCGGAACAAGTACATCGGGTTGAGCAGCGAGCTGCCCGCGGTCAGCTCCAGCGCGTCCAGCCCGCCGTCGTCCTGCAGCCACTTGGCGGTCTGCAGCGCCTCCTCGACGGAGATGCCGCCCCGCACGCCGTCGGACATGTTCAGCTTGGCGGTCACCGCGATGGGGGCCGGGCCCAGCCGCTCCACCTCGCGGCGCACCGCCAGCACGATGCCGCGGGCCACCTTGGCGCGGTTCTCCAGCGACCCGCCGAACTCGTCGGTGCGCCGGTTGACCAGCGGCGACAGGAACGAGCTCGCCAGGTAGTTGTGCCCGAGGTGGATCTCGACGGCGTCGAAACCGGCGTCGATGGCGAAGCGGGCGGCCGCGGCGTGGGCGGCGATGACGTCGTTGATGTCGTCGCGGTCGGCGTGCTTGGCGAACTTCATCGCCAGCGGGTTGAAGAACCGCACCGGCGCCAGGGCCTGGGCCTTGTTCGAGCGCGAGTTCGCCACCGGGCCGGCATGGCCGATCTGTGCGCTGATCGCCGCGCCCTCGGCGTGGATGGCGTCGGCGAGCCGTTGCAGACCGGGGACGGCCTGCGGGCGCATCCAGATCTGGCCGCCGTTGGTCCGGCCGCCCTTGCTGACCGCGCAGTACGCGACCGTCGTCATGCCCACACCGCCGGCGGCGATCGCCCGGTGGAAGTTGATCAGGTCGTCGGAGACGACGTCGTCGGGCGTGCGGGCCTCGAACGTCGCCGACTTGATGGTCCGGTTGCGCAACGTGATGGGGCCGAGCTTGGCCGGGCTGAACACATCTGGCGCACTGTTCATATCGGCAGCTGACCACGCGCCGATCGGTGCTGTCAACGACAGCCGTCCGGTCAATGGAAGAATGGCCAGCCGTGGTCGCTATCACCCTGGACGGCAAGCTCACCCGCGACGAGATCTTCGTCGACCTCGCCGAACGCGTCGCGGCGCTGACCGCCGCGGGCCGCACCCCGGGGCTGGGCACCGTCCTGGTGGGTGACGACCCCGGCTCGCACGCCTACGTGCGGGGCAAGCACTCCGACTGCGCCAAGGTCGGCATCACCTCGATCCGCCGCGACCTTCCCGCCGACGTCAGCCAGGCCGAGCTGGACGCCACGCTCGACGAGCTCAACGCCAACCCGGACTGCACCGGGTACATCGTGCAGTTGCCGCTGCCGAAGCACCTCGACGAGAACGCCGCCCTGGAGCGGGTCGATCCGGACAAGGACGCCGACGGCCTGCACCCGACCAACCTCGGCCGGCTGGTGCTGGGCAAAGAAGCCCCGCTGCCGTGCACGCCGCGCGGCATCGTGCACCTGCTGCGCCGCTTCGATGTGCCGATCGCCGGGGCGTATGTGGTGGTGATCGGCCGCGGGGTAACGGTGGGCCGCCCGCTGGGGCTGCTGCTGACGCGCCGGTCGGAGAACGCCACGGTCACGTTGTGCCACACGGGAACTCGCGATCTGCCGAGCCTGACCCGGCAGGCCGACATCATCGTCGCGGCCGTCGGTGTGCCGCACATGCTGACCGCCGACATGGTGCGGCCCGGGGCGGCCGTGGTCGACGTGGGGGTGAGCCGGGTGGACGGCAAGCTCACCGGTGACGTGCATCCGGACGTGTGGGGCGCCGCCGGGCACGTCTCGCCCAACCCGGGCGGGGTCGGCCCGCTGACCCGGGCGTTCCTGCTGACCAACGTCGTCGAGCTGGCCGAAGCGGCGCAATGACCGCACGGGCCAGGCGGCGGTGGCCGACCAGGGCGGAGCTCACCGAGTTCACCCGCCGGCTGGTGCGGGCGCAGTGGCCGATCCTGTCCGTGGCGGTGATCTTCGTGATCGCCTTCGCGCTGGTCGCAGCCGGGTTCTGGCGGCGCGGTTCGCTGCTGATCGGGATCGCGGTGGGACTGGCCGCGGTGCTGCGGCTGGTCCTCTCCGACGAGCGGGCCGGGCTCCTGGTGGTGCGGTCGAAATCGCTGGACTTCGCCACCATGGTCACCGTCTGCGCGGTGATGGTCTACATCGCCTCGACGATCGACCCGCTGGGCACCAGTTAGGCCCGGCCGACGGCTACTTGGCCAGCGTCGCCCGGATGCACACCGTGATGTACGGCAGCGCCAGCCCACTGGAGTTGGCCAGCGCCGGGTGGGTGACCAGCAGCTCGCGCACCTCCTCCAGCGTCCTGGTGCGGACGTCCGCCGGTGAGGTGATGCAGTAGCTGCGCGAGGCCACCAGGTCGATGAGCGCTTGTGGGGTCAGGTAACTCGTCCACTCGACGTGGTGGCGCTCCACGTCGGTGAACGGTTCGGGCAGGGTGACGCGGTCGCTGAACGGGTCGCTCTCGTGGCCGATGATGCGGCCCAGATCCTTGACCCAGCCCATCCTCTCGTCGCGGGTGTTCCACACCAGGCCGAGCCGCCCACCGGGCCGCAGTACCCGGGCCACCTCTGCGATTGCCCGCTTCGGGTCGAACCAGTGCCAGGCCTGCGCCACCAGGACGGCGTCAACGCTGTTGTCGCGCAACGGAATCTGCTCGGCGGTGCCCAGCAACGCCGGGGTGGCGGGCAGGGCGCCGCGCAACAGTTCGAGCATCTCCGCGATGGGATCCACGGCGACGACGTCGAGACCGCGCTCCACCAGCCGGGTGGTGAGCTTGCCGGTGCCGGCCCCGAGGTCCAGGACGTCGCGGGCGCCGTCCGGCAGCAGCCAGTCGATGGCCTCCGGCGGATAGGACGGGCGGCCGCGCTCGTACGCCGCGGCTTCGGACCCGAAGGACAGTGACCGTTCCTGTTGCGGCTCCGTCACGGCCTGCGGGCGCCTTCGGCGTCGGCGCAGTCCAGGGTGTGGCGGATCAGCCGACCGACCGCCTCGGTCTCGACCAGGAATCCGTCGTGGCCGTAGATCGACTCGACGACGTTCAGTCCGGTGCAGCCCGGCAGTTCCGCGGCCAGCTCCTCCTGCAGCCGCAGCGGGTAGAGCCGATCCGAGGTGATCCCGCCGACCACGACGGGCACCGGACAGGACCGCAGCGCCGCGCTCACCCCGCCGCGGCCGCGGCCGACATCGTGGTTGGACAGTGTCTCGGTGAGGGTGACGTAGCTGCCCGCGTCGAACCGCCTGGTCAGCTTGGCGCCCTGGTACTCCAGGTAGCTCTGCACGGCGTAGCGCCCACCGTCCAGTGGGTCCTCGTCACCCTGCGCGTCGTTGCCGAACCGGGTGTCGAGTTCGACCTCGCCGCGGTAGGTCAGGTGCGCGAACCGGCGGGCCAGCTGCAGCCCGCTGTCCGGGAAGCGGCCGGTGTCGTGATAGTCGCCGCCCTGCCAGTTCGGGTCGGCCTTGATCGCGGCGATCTGGGTGCTCTGGGTGCCGATCTGGTCGGCGGTGGCCCGGGCGCCGACGGCCAGCACCAGCGCGGCGCGAACCCGCTCGGGATATCCGACGATCCACTCCAGGGCCCGCGCCCCACCCATCGAGCCACCGATCACCGCGGCGACGTCGGTGATGCCCAGCGCCGCCAGCGCCGCGACGTCGGCATTGACCTGGTCGCGCACGGTGATCATCGGAAACCTTGAGCCCCAGGGCTTTCCGTCCCGGGCCAGCGAACTCGGCCCGGTGGACCCGCGGCAGCCACCCAGCACGTTGGTGGCGATCGCACACCAGCGGTCGGTGTCGATCGGCGCGCCCGGCCCGGCCACGCCGTCCCACCAGCCCGGTGTCGGGTGCCCGGGTCCTGCCGGTCCGGTGATGTGCGAGTCGCCGGTCAGCGCGTGCAGCACCACCACCACGTTGTCCCGGTTGGGCGAGAGCTCACCCCAGCGCTGCACCGCGATCGAGACGTCGTCGATCACGGCGCCGCTCTCGCACGTCAGCGGGCCGATGTCGACGACGCCGGTCTCGCCCTCGGCGGGCAGTGTCACGGTGCGCTCATCGGAAAGCGTCACGTCCGACTCCGTCAAAAGGCCGCCACGGCCCGAGGGTCCGCGGCGTCCGCGCCGGACAGCGACTTGGCGGCGGCGAAACCGCGCTCCAGGTCCGCCAGGATGTCGTCGATGCCCTCCAGGCCCACGGCCAGCCGCACCAGGCCGGGCGTGACCCCGGTGGCCAGCTGCTCCTCGGTGGACAGCTGCTGGTGGGTGGTCGACGCCGGGTGGATCACCAGGGACCGGACGTCGCCGATGTTGGCGACGTGGCTGTGCAGCGTCAGGGCGTTGACGAACGCCTTGCCCGCCTCGATGCCGCCGGCCAGCTCGAAGGACAACACGGCGCCGGTCCCCTTGGGCGCCAACTTCTTTGCCAGCTCGTGCCACGGCGAGCTCGGCAGCCCGGCGTAGTTGACCTTCACGACGTCGTCGTGGCCTGCCAGGTATTCGGCCACCTTCTGCGCGTTGGCGACGTGGCGTTCGATCCGCAGGCTCAGCGTCTCCAGTCCTTGGGCGATCAGGAAGGCGTTGAACGGCGAGGCCGCCGAACCCAGGTCCCGCAGCAGCTGCACCCGGGCCTTGAGCGCGTACGCCGGCGCACCGAGGTCGGCGAACACCACCCCGTGGTAGCTGGGATCCGGCTCGGTGAACCCGGGGAACTTGCCGCTGGTCCAGTCGAACGTGCCGCCGTCGACGATCACGCCCGCGATCGTCGTGCCGTGCCCGCCGATGTACTTGGTGGCCGAGTGCACCACGATGTCCGCGCCGTGCGCGATCGGCTGGATCAGGTACGGCGTGGCGATGGTGTTGTCCACGATCAGCGGCACCCCGTTGTCGTGGGCCACCTTGGACACGCCGGGGATGTCGAGGATGTCGATCTGCGGGTTGGAGATGGTCTCGGCGAAGAACGCCTTGGTGTTCGGCCGCACCGCGGCCTGCCAGGAGTCCAGGTCGTCGGGATCGGTGACGAACGTGGTCTCGATGCCCAGCTTGGGCAACGTGTAGTGCAGCAGGTTGTAGGTGCCGCCGTAGAGCCGCGGGGACGCGACGACGTGGTCGCCGGCGCCGGCGATGTTGAGGATCGCGAAGGTCTCCGCCGCCTGGCCGGAGGCCAGCAACAGCGCCGCCACGCCGCCCTCCAGGGCCGCGATGCGCTGTTCGACGGTGTCCTGGGTGGGGTTCATGATCCGGGTGTAGATGTTGCCCGGCTCGGCCAGCCCGAACAGCGCGGCGGCGTGCTCGGTGTTGTCGAAGGTGTATGAGGTGGTCTGGTAGATCGGCAGCGCGCGGGCATGGGTGTCGCCCGGGGTCTGACCTGCGTGGATCTGCTTGGTCTCGAACGACCAGTCAGCGCTCGGATCGGTGGTTTCGGGGGTGCTCATAGGGGTTTGCTCCTCGAGGATGCATGGTTCGGGTCGGATCAGTTGGGAACGGCCCCGGCGCTGCTGAGAGTCGACACGGGCGCCGGTGGCGAAGGGTTCAGCGACAGTGACTCATGTTCAGGCTCCGCATCAGGTTTCCCTGTCTCGTTCGGGGGGCCCGACATGGCGGACCCGCGCTTGCCGTGCAGCCGGTTTCAGCTGCTCAACCTGGTCATCACCCGGGGCACCCCACCGCGGTTGGAGGGTTGCCGGCCAGCAAGCCGGGGCTTGATGCTGGCGCTCATGACCGACTCAAAGGGTATCCCACCGCAGGCGATGCATGCCAGCGGGTTCACGTAGCGTTTGTTCCGAAGTGATACTGATAGCCGTCCCACATACCGACGCCGGGAGACCACACCGCACATGAGCGCCGAGCAGCCGACCATCATCTACACGCTGACCGACGAGGCGCCGCTGCTTGCGACGTACGCCTTCCTGCCGATCATCCGGACCTTCGCCGAGCCCGCCGGCATCAACATCGAGACCAGTGACATCTCGGTGGCCGCCCGCATCCTCGCCGAGTTCGGTGACTACCTCACCGACGAGCAGAAGGTTCCGGACAACCTCGCCGAGCTGGGCCGGCTCACCCAGGAGCCCGACACCAACATCATCAAGTTGCCCAACATCAGCGCCTCGGTGCCGCAGCTGCTGGCCGCAATCAAGGAACTGCAGGGCAAGGGCTACAAGCTGCCCGACTACCCGGGCGACCCGAAGACCGACGAAGAGAAGGCCATCAAGGAGCGCTACGCCAAATGCCTGGGCAGCGCGGTGAACCCGGTTCTGCGCGAAGGTAATTCGGATCGCCGCGCGCCCAAGGCGGTCAAGGAGTACGCCCGCAAGCACCCGCACAGCATGGGTGAGTGGTCGCAGGCCTCGCGCACCCATGTGGCGACCATGCGGCACGGCGACTTCTACCACTCCGAGAAGTCGATGACCCTGGACCGGGCCCGCAAGGTCCGGATGGAACTGATCACCAAGGGCGGCAAGACCATCGTGCTCAAGCCCGAGGTGGCACTCGACGCCGGCGACGTCATCGACAGCATGTTCATGAGCCGCAAGGCCCTGTGCGAGTTCTTCGAGGAGCAGATGCAGGACGCCTACGAGACCGGCGTGATGTTCTCGCTGCACGTCAAGGCGACCATGATGAAGGTCAGCCACCCCATCGTGTTCGGCCACGCGGTCAAGGTGTTCTACAAGGACGCGTTCGCCAAGCACCAGGAGCTGTTCGACGAGCTGGGCGTCAACGTCAACAACGGACTGTCCGATCTGTACAGCAAGATCGAGGTGCTGCCGGCCTCCAAGCGCGAGGAGATCATCCGGGACCTGCACGCCTGCCACGAGCACCGGCCCGAGCTGGCGATGGTCGACTCGGCGCGGGGTATCTCCAACTTCCACTCGCCGTCCGACGTGATCGTGGATGCGTCGATGCCGGCGATGATCCGGGCCGGCGGCAAGATGTACGGCGCCGACGGCAAGCTGAAGGACACCAAGGCCGTCAACCCGGAGTCCACCTTCTCCCGGATCTACCAGGAGATCGTCAACTTCTGTAAGACGCACGGCCAGTTCGACCCGGCGACCATGGGAACCGTTCCCAACGTCGGCCTGATGGCGCAGCAGGCCGAGGAATACGGCAGCCACGACAAGACCTTCGAGGTCCCCGAGGATGGCGTCGCCAACATCGTCGACAACGAGACGAACGAGGTGCTGCTCACGCAGAACGTGGAGGCCGGCGACATCTGGCGGATGCCCGTCGTCAAGGACGCGCCGATCCGTGACTGGGTGAAGCTGGCCGTCACCCGGGCCCGCGAGTCCGGTATGCCGGTGGTGTTCTGGCTCGACCAGGAGCGTCCGCACGAGAACGAGCTGCGCAAGAAGGTGCTCACCTACCTCGGCGAACACGACACCGAGGGCCTGGACATCCAGATCATGTCGCAGGAGCGGGCCATGCGGCACACCATCGAGCGTGCGATGCGCGGCCAGGACACCATCGCCGCGACCGGCAACATCCTGCGCGACTACCTCACCGACCTGTTCCCGATCCTGGAGCTGGGCACGAGCGCCAAGATGCTGTCGATCGTGCCGCTGATGGCCGGCGGCGGGCTGTACGAGACCGGGGCCGGCGGCTCGGCGCCCAAACACGTCAACCAGTTGCTGGAGGAGAACCACCTGCGCTGGGACTCGCTCGGCGAGTTCCTGGCTCTCGGCGCCAGCCTGGAGGACCTGGGCACCAAGACCGGCAACAAGCGCGCCAAGATCCTGGCCGACACGTTGGACGCCGCAACCGGCGAGCTGCTGGACAACAGCAAGAACCCGTCGCGCAAAACCGGTGAGCTCGACAACCGCGGCAGCCAGTTCTACCTGGCGATGTACTGGGCACAGGCGCTCGCCGAGCAGACCGAGGACGCCGAGCTGGCCAAGACGTTCGCCCCGCTGGCCAAGTCGCTGGCCGAGAACGAGGCCACCATCGTGGCCGAACTCTCCGAGGCCCAGGGTCATCCCGCCGACATCGGCGGCTACTACGCACCGGACCCGGCGAAGACCACGGCGGTGATGCGGCCCAGCAAGACGTTCAACGCCGCGCTGGAGAAGGTGCTCA
>WBZP01006290.1_pt1 | contig 11788 bp, 13 predicted proteins | sample 5204301 | NCBI WGS metagenome assembly WBZP01 (sample SAMN12412401, study PRJNA552823) | activated sludge metagenome | isolation source: activated sludge from nitrification reactor of wastewater treatment plant... | place: USA: Pennsylvania | collected 2017
CCCCCACGCCCGTTAATAGGGCACTAGCACCTCAAGCTAGCGCGTCTGCCATTCCGCCACTCGGACATCACCCACCACGCGACTGGGCAGCTAAGGCTATCGGATCGGGTCGGCTTGGCCCAAACTCGGCTCCGGGTCGTCCGGCGCGGGCCGGGTGACGTTCGCCTGTCGCCGGCCCCGGCCCTTGTCGGCGTACATCGCACCGTCGGCGTCCCGCAACAGCGCCGACGGGTCGCGGGTGTCGCCCGGCCCGATCCGCACGGCGCCGATGCTCGCACCGAGGGTCAGTGTCGCACCGTTGACCTCGAGTGGCCGGGTCAGTGCGTGCCTGATGCGGGTCACCATGGCGTCGACGTCCTCGTCCTCGAAACTGCCGACGAGCAGCACGACGAACTCGTCGCCACTGAACCGCCCGACGATGTCGCGCTTGCGCACGACGTCGCGCAGTCGCTGAGCCGAGGTCCGGATCACCACGTCGCCGATATCGTGGCCGAGGGTGTCGTTGACGGTCTTGAGATCGTCGAGGTCGATGAACAGCACCGCGCACAGCGGAGTGCCGTTGCGCAGCAGTGTGCCAACGGTTTCCATCAGATGCGCGCGGTTGGGCAGGTCCGTCAGCACGTCGTGGGCCGCCCGGTAGGCCAGCCGTTCGGTGGTGGCGCGCTGCGCGGTGAAGTCGATGAACGACACCAGCTGCGGTGAGGTGGCCGGCCGCTCCGGGTGGAACAGCTGGAAGCTGGCCATCAGCCACGCCCGGCTGCCGTCGGCCCGGTCGATACCGATGAGTCGGCCCAGGGTGGGCAGCCCGGTCCGGAACGTCGCCTCGACCGGATGCTGATCCGGGCTCAGCGGTTCGCCGTCGACGTCGTAGAACGCCAGTTCGGCGAGCAGTGCGAGGTCGTCGACGCCGCGGCCGTCGAGCCCGAGAATGTCGCGTGCCGCCGGGTTGATGCTGAATGGCCGCCGGTTCTGCCCGATGAGCACCACGCCCTCCTGCAGGGCGTCGACGACGGTGCGCAGGTTCCGGTTTGAGCGCTGGTCTTCGGATTCCTCGCAGCACAGCACCGCGTAGCCGTCGTCGAACTCGGACACCGACATCCGGACGTTGACGGTCGTTCCGTCCAACGCCAGGTGAGTCGCGTGCACGACGCCCCCGTTTCGCACGATGTCGGCCAGCGCGACGGTGGCGCCGAGGGCTTTCTCGACGGGTTGCGCGAGCGCGTGCTCCGGCGGGCGGCGGTAGACACGTTCGGCCGCGGGGTTCCAGCCGATCACCATGCCGGACCTGGTCACCGCGATCACGGCGTCGTTCGCGTTCTCGACGAGCGTCGCCTGCAGGGCCACCGCCGCACTGACTCCGCTGTGGTCACCGATCCCGCGAAAGGTCAACTGGTAGGCGACCCGCCCGTGCCAGTCGCTCAGCACGGACACCGCCTCGGTCTGGAACGCCGAACCGTCGACCCGATGCATGGTGGCGCTGACGGGGGAGGAGACGTCGCCGGGCCGGCGCAGCGGGGTGAGTCGCGCCAGTATCGACACCAGCGAACGGTTAGGGATGAACCGGGAGATCTCCAGACCCTTCAGTTCTCGCACCGACCCAGCGCCGAGCAGTCGCGCTGCCGCGGGATTGGCGAACACCAGAACACCGTCCTGATGAATGCAGATGGCGTCGGGGTGATGTTCGACGATCCGCGCCGGCACGCCGTCCGTCCCCGGGTCCTCATCTCCGTCGAACCAGCGTCGGTGTCTCATTGCCTCGAGCCTGAGATTTTTATCGGGGTGGTGGATCGCCAGACCACGCCGCTGTTTGCCATCGGCCGTATCCCGCGCGTGGGAGGAGCCATCGCAACCCAGTGTAGCGAGCGTCGCAGCATGTCCCCGGGGTGGCCTGAAGGTCGGCTGGTCAGCTGACATATCGGCGAATATTTGCTGATACTGACATTTCCCGGTCCCGTGCCGTGGTGACCGCCGGGTGCTCGGGCCTCCCCGGGGAACGGAACTGGTATTAAGACACTGTGACCCAGCCCGGCCGACCCGTCCGTGCCGTCGACGAGGTCGTCAACCTGACCAGCACCCTGATCAGGTTCGACACCTCGAACACCGGAGAGCTGGCCACCACCAAGGGTGAGGCGCTGTGTGCGGGCTGGGTCGCCGAGCAGCTGGAAGAGGTCGGCTACCGGACCACCCAGGTCGAATCCGGCGCACCCGGGCGGGCCAACGTGTTCGCGACCCTGCCGGGCGCGGACAGCTCCCGCGGCAAGCTGCTGGTGCACGGCCACCTCGACGTGGTGCCGGCCGAGGCCGCCGAGTGGAGCGTGCACCCGTTCTCCGGTGCCGTCGAGGACGGCTACGTCTGGGGCCGCGGCGCCATCGACATGAAGAACATGGTCGGGATGATGATCGCCGTCGCCCGCCAGTTCAAACGCGAGGGCACCGTGCCGCCGCGCGACCTGGTGTTCGCGTTCGTCGCCGACGAGGAGGCCGGCGGCAAGTACGGCTGCCGCTGGCTCGTCGAGAACCGGCCCGACCTGTTCGAGGGCATCACCGAGGCGGTCGGGGAGGTCGGTGGCTTCTCGCTGACCGTCCCGCGCCGCGACGGGGGCGAGCGCCGGCTCTACCTCATCGAAACCGCCGAAAAGGGCATGCTGTGGATGCGGCTGACGGCGCGGCGCCGGCCCGGCCACGGCTCGTTCGTGCACGACGACAACGCCGTCACCGCGGTGGCCGACGCGGTGGCCAAGCTGGGCCGGCACCGGTTCCCGATCGTGCTGCACGACGCCGTCGCGCAGTTCCTCGGTGCCGTCGCCGACGAGACCGGTCACAGCTTCGACCGAGACTCGCCGGATCTGGAGGGCAGCATCGCCAAGCTGGGCTCGATCGGGCGCATCGTCGGCGCCACCCTGCGCGACACCGCCAACCCGACGATGCTGCGGGCCGGGTACAAGGCCAACGTCATCCCGGCCACCGCCGAGGCCGTGCTGGACTGCCGGGTGCTGCCGGGCCGTCAGGCCGCGTTCGAGCGGGAGGTCGACGAGATCATCGGCCCCGACATCGTGCGCGAGTGGATCACCGAGTTGCCCTCGTACGAAACGACTTTCGACGGCGATCTGGTGGCGGCGATGAATGCCGCGCTGCTGGCGATCGATCCGGAGGCCCGCACCGTGCCCTATATGCTGGCCGCCGGGACCGACGCGAAGCACTTCGCCCGCCTGGGCATTCGATGTTTCGGATTCATCCCCCTGCGCCTGCCGCCGGAACTCGACTTCGCCGCGCTGTTTCACGGGATTGACGAACGCGTCCCCGTGGACTCGCTGCTGTTCGGCACGCGAGTGCTCGACCATTTCCTGAAGAACTGTTAACCCGAAAGGACAACCCGCACATGGCTTTTCCGTACGATCCGTACTCCTTTCTGCCCGAGCTGCCCGGCTTCACGCTCACCTCGACGTCCATCACCGACGGGCAGCCGCTGAACAATGCCCAGGTCAGCGGGATCTTCGGCGCCGGGGGAGAGGACGTCTCCCCGCAACTGAGCTGGTCGGGCTTCCCGGAGGAGACGCGTAGTTTCGCGGTGACCGTGTACGACCCCGACGCGCCCACGGGCTCGGGGTTCTGGCACTGGGCGGTGGCCAACCTGCCCGCGACGGTCACCGAGCTGCCCGCCGGCATCGGCGACGGCAGCGTCCTGCCCGGCGATGCCATCACGCTGGTGAACGACGGCGGACTGCGCCGATTCCTCGGGGCCGCCCCGCCGGCCGGCCACGGCGTGCACCGCTACATCGTCGCGGTGCACGCCGTCGGTGTGGAGAAGCTGGAGCTCACCGAGGACGCGTCACCGGCATTCCTCGGTTTCAACCTGTTCATGAACGCGATCGCGCGCGCCACCATCCACGGCACCTACGAACAGAAGTAGGGATTTCGGCGCGATTTCCGTCGGTGACCGACCGAAATCGCGCCGAAATCACCGGTCAGGGTTTGGCGAAGCCGGCCTTGGCGAGCACCTTCTGACCGAACTCGCCGGTCACCAGGTCGACGAACTTGTGCGCAAGCCCGGCGTTCTTGCTCTGCTCGAGCACCGCGATCGGATAGGTGTTGACGGCGCCGGCGGATTCCGGGAACGGCACCTCGGTCACCTTGTCCCCGGCCCCGGCGGCGTCCGTAACGTAGACGACCCCGGCGTCGGCCTGCCCGGTGGTGACCTTGTTCAGCACGTCGGTGACCGACGACTCCTCACTGACCGGGACCAGCTTCACCCCGGTCGCCTCCTCGACCTTCTGGGTGGCCCCGCCGCAGGGCACCGGCGGTGCGCAGACGACCACGTTCAGGCCGGGCTGGGCGAGATCCTGAAACGACTTGATGCCCTTCGGGTTTCCCGGCACCGTCACGATGGTCAAGGTGTTGGACGCGAAGTTCACGGGATCGCCGGCGAGCAGGCCGGCGCTGGCGGCCTTGTCCATGTTGCGGGTGTCGGCCGACGCGAACACGTCGGCCGGCGCGCCCTGGGTCAGCTGGGTGACCAGGTCGGAGGATCCGTTGAAGGAGAACTCCACCGACGAGCCCGGGTTGTCGGTCTTGAACTGTTCGCCGATCTCGGTGAACGTCGACTTCAGCGACGCCGCCGCGAACACCATCAGATGCCCACCGGTGGCGGGCGCGGAGGTGGTGGTCGACGCGGTCTTGTCGCCGTTGCCGCAGCCGGCGATCAGTGCCACCGATGCGGCGGCGACGGCGAGCTTCGTCCAGTTTTTCATGACTGTCCTTTCGGGGTTTCGACGATGACGGTGGTGGCTTTGACGACGGCGACGGCGACGCTGCCGGGCTCCAGCCCGAGTTCGCGAACCGCCTCGGTGCTCATCAGCGACACGACGGTGAACGGGCCGCACTGCATCTGGACCTGCGACATGACGGGATCGCTGCGCACCTCGGTGACCAGCCCGACGAAGCGGTTGCGGGCGGAGCTGCCGATGGCCAGGGGGTCCTTCGGGCCGCCGCCGCGGTGCGCATCGCGGGCGAACCGCGCCAGCTGCGCGCCGTCGACGACCTTGCGGCCGGCGTCGTCCGGCTCGGCGGTCAGGGTGCCGTTATCGATCCAGCGGCGCACGGTGTCGTCGCTGACGCCGAGCAGTTCGGCGGCTTGGCGCACCCGGATCTTGCTCACCGGCCCACCATATCCGCAGATGCGGAGAATTCCGGCATCTATGTCTGCAGATACCGATCTATTGCCGTCGCCGAGTCGGCGGGACCCACGTCAGCGCGCCGCCGACCCGACCGCCTCGCGCAGCGACGGGAACCCGCCGGCGCGCAGTCGCTGCGCGATCCCGTCGTGAATGTGCTTGGCCCACAACCCGCCGCCGTAGATGAAGCCGGTATAGCCCTGCAGCAGCGACGCACCGGAGACGATGCGCTCCCAGGCGTCGTCGGCGGTCTCGATGCCGCCCACGCTGATCAGCACCAGCCGGTCGCCCACCCGGGCGTGCAGCCGGCGCAGGATCTCCAGCGAGCGCCGGGCCACCGGCGGCCCGGACACCCCGCCGGATCCCAGCGCGTCGACACCGGGGGTGCGCAGCCCCGCGCGGGAGATCGTCGTGTTGGTGGCCACGATGCCGGCCAGTCCCAATTCGACTGCCAGATCGGCGATTTCGTCGACGTCGGAGTCGCTGAGATCGGGGGCGATCTTCACCAGCACCGGCGTCGAGGTCTCGGCCAGCACGCCGGCCAGAATCGGCCGCAACGACTCCACGGCCTGCAGGTCGCGCAGCCCCGGGGTGTTCGGCGAGCTGACGTTGACGACGAGGTAGCCGGCCAGCGGCCCCAACAGTCGCGCACTGGCCCGGTAGTCGTCCACGGCGTCCTCGGGCGCGGTGATCTTGGTCTTGCCGATGTTCACGCCGATCGGGACACCGCCGGAGTGCCGGCTCAGCCGCAGGGCCAACTCGCCGGCGCCGTGGTTGTTGAAGCCCATCCGGTTGAGCAGCGCGCGGTCCTCGGGCAGCCGGAACAGCCTGGGCTGCGGATTGCCGGGCTGGGCCCGTGCGGTGACGGTGCCGACCTCCGCGTAGCCGAACCCCAGCGCACCCCAGGTGTGCAGGCCGCGGCCGTCCTTGTCGAATCCGGCGGCCAACCCCAGCGGGCCCGGGAACCCGATCCCGAACACCGTGCTCGCCAGCACCGGATCGGGCGCCAGCAGGTGCTCGGCGCGGCGGCGCAGCACCGCCGGCCGGGTAACGCCGCGAAGCCCGGCGAACACCAGGGTGTGGATGCGCTCCGGCGGTACCGCGAACAGCGCACGGCGCAGCGGGCTGTAGAGGTCGGCCATCACAGTTCCGGAAGTTGGTCGGCGTGCAGATTCTCGACACGGATCTTCTTGCGGCGCAACAACACCCGTCGTGTCCCGTCGGTGTACAACCGGACCCGGGTGAGTTCCCAGCCGCGGTACTCGGCCTCGATCGACAACCGGGTCGACGCCGTGATGCGGGTGACGTCCGGTGGCAGGCGCAACGGTGCCCACTCGTATTCGTCGGACAGGTCGACATCCCAGCCGCGGACCCTCACCCCGGTTGGCCCGCCTTCTGGATGACCTGCACCCCGGCGCCGGCGCCCGAGACCACGTACAGCACGCCCGAGGCGTCGTCGTAGGCCAGGATGTTCGGTTGCTGCACGGTGGGGTAACGCACCTTCTCGACGGGGATTCCGGTCGACAGATCGTAACCAATGACGGCGTTCGCCGCGGTCTGTGACACCCAGGCCAGCCGCGGCGAGCCGGTGACGCCGAACGGCGCCTCCCGCACCGGATAGCGCTGGCGCAGCATCAGCGGTTCGGTGCCGAACACCAGCAGCTCCTCGCCCCGGGTGTCGGTGACAAGCACCCGGCCCACGCTGTCGGCGGCCATGCCGGTGGCGCCCTCGCCGGCCCGCAGCGCCTGCTGTGTGCTGCCGTCGGGCGCGATGGCGGTCACCGACGTCTGGCCACGGTCCAGCACGATTGCCGTATTGCCTTGGACGACAAGGGAATCCACCCGGGTGAACTTCTTGTCGCGGTGTTCGACAGCGGTCGGGGAGGACAGCACGAACACCGAACCGTTGGCGCTGCCCAGTACCAGCTGCCCGCCGGGAAACCGCCCGATGGCGGTGAAGTCGGTCTGTTGTTCGCCGTCGATGCCGACGCGTCGCGCGGTGCCGCCGGCCAGGTCGACCTCGAAGTACCCACCCCGGGTCGGGGCGAGCGCCCGGCCGGTGCCGTCGCCGGTCAGCGCGGCGGCCGGCGCGGGCAGTGCGACCGTGCGCGGCGCCGCGTGATCCCGGCCGAACACGGTCACCGTCTGGCCGGCCGAACCATCCGAATCGGTGCCGCCGAGGACGGTCAGACCGGACGGGCCCGCGTCGACCACCGCGGCCACCGGTCGCCCGGTGTATTTGCGGATCTCGCCGGCCGGTGGTGTGGAAGGTGCCGGCGCGACGGCCGCCGAGGCGGGGCCGAACGGTGCGGCGGCGGTCTCGCTGTGTTTGGAGGAGCATCCGGTCAGCACGTACCCGGTCAGCACGCCGCCGGTCAGCAACACGGCCAGCACGCCGGGACCGCCGGTGCGGCGACGAACTGCGGTGATACGTACGCGTGGCATGGGGGACTCCGGGTTGTCGGTGAAACGCCGATTGTAGGAAAACAGTCGGACGCACAATTTCGCGCGTCTGCGCAACGGCCGCGCATAAGTCGAGGTATGTTTGCCCCATGTCGCTGACAGCGGACCGCGATGTGGTCGGGTGTGAGTTCGTCCTGGAGGACCTGATCGCCGGTCGTCACGCCAGTGGGTACGGCCAGCTCGACGGCGGTCGCACCTTCTCCTTTCACGTCGAGCAGGACACCCTGGTCGCCGAGATCTACCGCCCCCGGCTGGCCGGGCCCGTGCCGCAGGCCGAGGATGTGGTGGCCGTCGCGCGCCGCGGCGTGCGCCACATCGACCTGAGCGACGAACGCAGCCTGGCGGCCGCCGTGCGCGACGCGGTCAGCGCCGCCGTCCCCGTGCCGCGCTGACCCAATTCGCTTCGGCGCGGCTGCGTTTCGGCACTGGGGTGCCCGCACAGCACTTTCTCCAGGCACGTTATGTACGTTCTTCGTTGTGGATAGCACCATGGTCGCCCCGATGTCCTGGCTCCAGGTCGTCGTGCTGTCGCTGATCCAGGGGCTCACGGAGTTCCTGCCGGTGTCGTCGTCCGGGCATCTGGCGATCGCGTCGCGGCTGTTCTTCGCCGACGACGCCGGCGCCTCGTTCACCGCCGTCTCGCAACTGGGCACCGAACTGGCGGTGCTGGTGTATTTCGCCAAGGACATCTGGCGCATCCTGCGGGCCTGGTTGGACGGGTTGCTGGTCCGGGCGCACCGGGACAACGCCGACTACCGGATGGGCTGGCTGGTGATCATCGGCACCATCCCGATCCTCATCCTCGGGCTGCTGTTCAAGGACGTCATCCGCACCGGCGTGCGCAACCTGTGGGTGGTGGCCACCGCACTCGTGGTGTTCGCGCTGGTGATTGCGGCCGCCGAGTACTTCGGCCGGCAGACCCGCCACGCCGAGAACCTGACCTGGCGGGACGGCCTCGCCGTCGGCCTGGCGCAGTGCCTGGCCCTGGTGCCGGGGGTGTCGCGGTCGGGCGCGACGATCAGCGCGGGCCTGTTCCTGGGTCTGGACCGGGAGTTGGCCGCCCGGTTCGGCTTCCTGCTCGCGATCCCGGCGGTGTTCGCCTCGGGCCTGTTCTCGCTGCCGGATGCGTTCGCCCCCGTCAGCGAGGGCATGAGCGCCACCGGGGCGCAACTGCTGGTGTCCGTCGTCATCGCGTTCGTGGTGGGCCTCGCCGCGATCTCGTGGTTCCTGAAGTTCCTGGTCAGCCACAGCATGTACTGGTTCGTGGCGTACCGGATCGTGGCCGGATCGATCGTGCTGGGGCTGCTGGCCACCGGCGTCCTGGCCGCGACCTGATGACCGTCATCCTGCTGCGGCACGGCCGCTCGACCGCCAACACCGCCCACACCCTGGCCGGGCGTTCCGAGGGCGTCGACCTCGACGAGACGGGGCTCGAGCAGGCCCGTTCGGTGGTGGACCGCATCGGCGAGCTGCCGGTGCGGGCACTGGTGTGCTCGCCGCTGCTGCGCTGCCGGCGCACCTTGGAGCCGCTGGCCGAGCGGCTGGGTCTGCAGCCCGTCGTCGAGGACCGGCTCAACGAGGTCGACTACGGCGAGTGGACCGGACGCAAACTGTCCGACCTGGTCTCCGAATCGCTGTGGCAGGTGGTCCAGCAGCACCCCAGCGCCGCGGTGTTCCCCGGCGGCGAGGGCCTGGCCGACGTAGCGGCCCGCGCGGTTTCAGCCGTGCGAGAACACGACCGCCGGCTGGCCGACGACAACGGCGGCGGTGACGTCCTGTGGGTCGCGTGCACACACGGCGATGTCATCAAGTCCGTCGTCGCCGACGCGCTGGGCACCCATTTGGACAGCTTCCAGCGGATCACGGCCGATCCGGCGTCGCTGAGCGTCATCCGGTACACGGCGCACCGACCCTTCGTGGTGCATGTCAACCACACGGGCGACCGGCTCGCCGGGGTGCTCTCGGCGCCGCCGGCGCAGCCGTCCGGTGACGCCACGGTCGGAGGTTCAACCGGCTGAAGGGCCGCCGCTACCGGTATTTTGGAGAGGTCATGGCCCGCGCAATCCACGTCTTCCGCACACCCGACCGATTCGTGGCCGGGACCGTCGGTCAGCCCGGCGACCGCACCTTCTACCTGCAGGCGGTGCATGACGCCCGGGTGGTGTCGGTGGTGCTGGAAAAGCAGCAGGTTGCGGTGCTGGCGGAGCGGATCGGTGCGCTGCTGGTCGAGGTCAACCGCCGGTTCGGGACGCCCCTGCCGCCCGAGGGCGACGACGCCGGCGACCTGAGTCCGCTGATCACCCCGGTCGACGCCGAGTTCCGGGTCGGCACGATGGGGCTGGGCTGGGACTCCGAGGCGCAGACCGTCGTGGTGGAACTGCTGGCCGTCACGGACACCGAGTTCGACGCGTCGGTGGTGCTCGACGACGCCGAGGAGGGGCCCGACGCGGTCCGGGTGTTCCTGACGCCCGAATCGGCCCGCCAGTTCGCCAACCGCTCGGTGCGGGTCATCTCCGCGGGACGGCCGCCGTGTCCGTTGTGCGATGAGCCGCTGGACCCCGACGGTCACATCTGCGTGCGCACCAACGGCTATCGCCGGGCGGCGCTCGGGGCCGGCGATGAACCCGACGCCTGACGACGAAACCGCGCTGCACGACGGTGAGCTGACCGTCCTGGGCCGGATCCGCTCGGCCAGCAACGCCACCTTCCTGTGCGAGGCCGAGTTGGCCGGCCGGGCCGTGCACTGCGTCTACAAGCCCGTCGCCGGTGAGCGCCCGCTGTGGGACTTCCCGGACGGCACGCTGGCCGGCCGGGAGTTCGCCACCTACCTGGTGTCGCAGGCGCTGGGCTGGAACATCGTGCCGCACACCATCATTCGCGACGGCCCGGCCGGACCGGGCATGCTGCAGCGGTGGGTCGACCAGCCTGACGGGGACGGGGCGGACATCGTGGACGTGTGCCCGTCGAACCGGGTGCCGGCCGGATACCTGGCGGTGCTGCAGGCTCACGACTACGCCGGCGACGCAGTCGCGCTCGTCCACGCCGACGACCCCGCACTGCGCCGGATGGCGGTCTTCGACGTGCTGGTGAACAACGCCGACCGCAAGGGTGGGCATGTGCTGCGCGGTGTGGACGGCGGGGTGTACGGCGTGGACCACGGCCTGTGTCTGCACACCGAGGACAAGCTGCGCACGGTGCTGTGGGGCTGGGCGGGCAAGCCCGTCGACGACGAGACGCTGGACGCGGTCCGCGCGCTGGCCGCGGCGCTGGACGGCGAGTTGGCCGCCCAACTCGGGGCACACATCACGGTGCGGGAGGTGCGGGCGCTGCACCGGCGGGCGCTGGATCTGCTCGACGAGCCCGTGCTGCCCGGTCCGGACCGGCATCGGCCCATTCCGTGGCCCGCTTTCTGAACATCTGGCCCGCTTTCCGAACAGAAACGGCGCGAAACAGGCTGGCAGCGAACATCTTTGACCAGCCCGCCGGGTAGCCTCGGGGTCATCGCGGGCGAATGCCCGGGGCCAGTTTGGCAATTCGGCCAAATTTCGGCCATGCAACGGCGAACGCGCTACTAGGCTCATCTGTGACGCCAGTCACAACAACAACACAACATGAGGGGTGCTCATGTCAGACGTTGACATCACGACCTCGACCGACAAGCGCGCCGGCCCGTCGCAGCCGCTGCTGGGCCTGTCGGCCCTGACGGCCATCGTCGTCGGCTCGATGATCGGCAGCGGAATCTTCGCCCTGCCGTCCCAGATGGCGGGCAGCGCGGCCCCCGGACCCCTGCTGATCGGCTGGGCGATCACCGGTGTCGGCATGTTGACGTTGGCCTTCGTGTTCCAGACCCTGGCGCAACGCAAGCCCGAGGTCGACGGCGGCGTCTACGGCTACGCCAAGCAGGGCTTCGGCAACTACATCGGCTTCACCTCGGCGTTCGGCTACTGGGCCTCGGCCTGGATGGGCAACGTCGCCTACATCGTGCTGCTGTTCGGCACGCTGAACTACTTCTTCCCCGGCACCTTCACCGACGGCACCACGCTGCCGGCGATCATCGGCGCGTCGGTCCTGCTGTGGCTCCTGCATTTTCTGATCCTGTCCGGGGTGCAGACCGCCGCCTTCATCAACGTCGTGGTGACCATCGCCAAGGTCGT
>WBZP01006291.1_pt1 | contig 11787 bp, 11 predicted proteins | sample 5204301 | NCBI WGS metagenome assembly WBZP01 (sample SAMN12412401, study PRJNA552823) | activated sludge metagenome | isolation source: activated sludge from nitrification reactor of wastewater treatment plant... | place: USA: Pennsylvania | collected 2017
TCCAGGACAAACTCAACACCCGGCCCCGACCCACGCTCGACCTCGACACCCCGGCCCAACGACTCGCCGCCCTCCTCGACCGAGCTGCCTAGCTGCCTTGTTGCACTAACCGCTTGACATTGCCGGGCCCATAGCGGCAGAAAGTGGCTCCTCGGCGAGAACCCGGCCGCAGGGCCGGCCGGAACCGAGGAAAACTAGGATGTCCAACCATGCCGGTTGACCGTCTGCTGCCCTCCGAGGATGCCGTCGAGCTGATTGCATTGACGCGCGACATCGCCGACAAGGTGCTCGACCCGATCGTCGACGGACACGAGCGCGCCGAGACCTATCCCGAGGGCGTGTTCGCGCAACTCGGTGCGGCCGGACTGCTGAGCCTGCCGCAGCCCGAGGAGTGGGGCGGCGGCGGTCAGCCCTATGAGGTCTACCTGCAGGTGCTCGAGGAGATCGCCGCGCGCTGGGCCGCCGTCGCCGTCGCCGTCAGCGTGCACAGCCTGTCGTCGCACCCGTTGTTGACCTTGGGCACCGAGGAACAGAAGCAACGCTGGCTGCCCGGCATGCTGTCCGGTGCGCAGATCGGCGCCTACAGCCTGTCCGAGCCGCAGGCCGGGTCCGATGCGGCGGCGCTGAGTTGCAAGGCCACCCGGCACGACGGCGGCTACACGCTCAACGGCGCCAAGGCGTGGATCACCCACGGCGGGCGGGCCGACTTCTACACCCTGTTCGCGCGGACCGGCGAGGGCTCGAGGGGCATCTCCTGCTTCAACGTGCCCGGCGATCTGCCCGGGCTCTCCTTCGGCAAGCCCGAGGAGAAGATGGGCCTCCACGCGGTACCCACCACGTCGGCGTTCTACGACAATGCCCACCTCGATGCCGACCGGCTGATCGGCGCCGAGGGACAGGGCCTGCAGATCGCCTTCAGCGCACTGGATTCCGGCCGGCTGGGTATCGCCGCGGTGGCCGTCGGTATCGCCCAAGCCGCCCTGGACGAGGCCACCCGCTATGCCAACGAGCGAACGACGTTCGGCCGCAAGATCATCGACCACCAGGGGCTGGGTTTCCTGCTCGCCGATATGGCCGCGGCGACGGCGAGTGCACGCGCCACATATCTCGACGCCGCGCGCCGGCGGGATCTGGGCCTGCCCTACTCGCACCAGGCGAGCATCGCCAAGCTGACGGCCACCGACGCCGCGATGAAGGTCACCACCGACGCCGTGCAGGTGTTCGGCGGCGTCGGTTACACGCGGGACTTCCGCGTCGAACGGTTCATGCGCGAAGCCAAGATCACGCAGATTTTCGAAGGGACCAACCAGATCCAGCGCCTGGTCATCGCCCGCGGTCTGATCAGCTGACTGTCACGAATTCGGTTACCGCAGAAGTAAATTCGTCGGGCTTTTCCACCATCGGGCTGTGCCCGGAGCCGGCGATCACCCGCGGCGGCAAGCCGGCCGCGGTATAGCGCGCGACGTTGGCCGCTGTCGGGGTCAGCACGTCCTGCTCGCCCCAGATCACCAGCACCGGCCGTCCCAGGTCCGCCAGCCGGTCGGCGATGGGCTTGTCGGCGTTGAGTTCCGCGACGACGTCGGAGTCGCAGACGCCGGTGTGGGTGAGCCGCCGCAGGGAGCGGTAGGCGAACTCCGGCACCGGATACCCGGGGGCGAATCCGGTCTGCAGGAAACTCTTGTCCACGGCGTCGAGGGCACGGAATCGATCCACTGCGGCGCCGACCACCGGGGCGCACGCCACGTCACGCATCCGGAGCGCCGCCACCAGGCCGTCATCGCCGGGCGTGTCGGATACCACCACACGCTCGACGACCTCCGGTTCGGACTCGGCGACCGCCGTCGCCACCGCACCGCCCATGGAATGCCCGATCAGCACCGCGTGCCGGACGCCGAGGGCTGCCAGCGCTTCCCCCACGGCGGCCGCCTGGGCCCGGGCGCCGTACTGTTCGGCCTCCCGCGGCGCCTCCGATCCGCCGTGGCCGATCAGGTCGATGGCGATCACCCGGCGGCCGCCCGCGGCCAGCTTCTCGGCGACCGGATGCCACCACTGGATCGACGCCGAGTAGCCGTGCAGCAGCACCACTGCGCTCTCGGCGGGCGGTCCGTACTCACGGACGTTGAGGTCGACGCCCGGCAGGTCGAGGACGCGGCCGCCGCCGAAAGGTTCGGCCGCACGCTCGGTGCGCGCCACCACGACGGCGTTGACCAGCAACCCCGACACTGCGAGAACGACGACCAGCGCGGCGATCCCTCGTTTCATGATGCGGACACTAGCGGTGGAACTCGGGCGGGCGTCAACCGAATAAACAGGTGTCATATCGTGACAGCCATGGACTTCGCGATGTCGGCAAAAGGGCAGGATTATCACGACAGGCTCACCGCGTTCATGGTCGAGCACGTCTTTCCCGCCGAGCAGTCCTACGACGCCTACCGCGAGGAAAAGGGCCCCAAGGATTTCACGGTGCCGCCGGTGGTGGAGGAGCTCAAGAAGCTGGCCAAGGCACAGGGGTTGTGGAACCTGTTCCTGCCCTCGGAATCCGGGCTGACCAACCTGGAGTACGCACCGCTGGCCGAACTCTCCGGATGGAGTACCGAGATCGCGCCGGAGGCCATCAACTGCGCCGCCCCGGACACCGGGAACATGGAAACCCTGCACCTGTTCGCCACCCCGGAGCAGCGCACGCGGTGGCTCGAGCCGCTGTTGGCCGGTGAGATCCGCAGCGCATTCTCGATGACCGAGCCCGCCGTGGCCTCCAGCGACGCCCGCAACATCCAGACCTCGATCGTTCGCGACGGTGACGACTACGTGATCAACGGCACCAAGTGGTGGACCAGCGGCGCCAACGACCCGCGCTGCAAGATCCTGATCGTGATGGGCCGCACCAACCCCGAGGCGGCCAGCCATCAGCAGCAGTCGATGATCCTGGTTCCCGTCGATACCCCCGGGGTGCAGATCAAGCGCTCCACGAGCGTGTTCGGCTGGCAGGACCAGCACGGCCACGCCGAGATCGTCTATGACAACGTGCGGGTGCCGGCGTCGAATCTGCTCGCCGAGGAGGGCATGGGCTTCGCGATCGCGCAGGCCCGGCTGGGCCCGGGCCGCATCCACCACTGCATGCGGGCGATCGGGGTGGCCGAGCGGGCGCTGGCGCTGATGGTGGACCGGGTGAACACCCGCATCGCGTTCGGCAAGCCGTTGGCCGAACAGGGCATGGTGCAGAATGCGATCGCGTTGTCCCGCAACGAGATAGACCAGGCCCGGCTGCTGTGCCACAAGGCGGCCTGGACCATCGACCAGGTCGGCAACCGGGCCGCGCACGGGTTGGTGTCGCAGATCAAGGCCGTCGCCCCGCAGATGGCCTGCAACGTCATCGACCGGGCCATCCAAACCCATGGCGCCGCAGGGGTTTCCGATGACACCGTGCTGGCCCGCATGTACGGCTGGCAGCGCTCCATGCGCATCTTCGACGGTCCCGACGAAGTCCACCTGCGCACCATCGCCCGCACCGAACTCGGCGCCGAGAAAGGCCCGCTGGCCGCCGCGGTGACGGCGCGGTGACCGACCTGTCGGGTGGCTGGAACTTCCGCGACGTCAGCACCTCCACCGGCGGCGCCGTGCGACCCGGAGTGCTGTTTCGTTCGGGTGAGCTGACCAAGATCGACGACACCGGCCTGAGCCAGTTGCAGGACATCCGCCTCACCGACGTCGCGGATCTGCGCTCACCCCGCGAGATCGAACGGCACGGCGGCGACCGCGTTCCCGACGGCGTGGTCGTACATCTGCTGCCGTTTCTCGACGTCGTCGCGACGGTCGAGGGGGAGGCGCCGCACGAGCACGCCTTCCAGCGGCTGCTGACCGAGAAGCCCGACCAGGAATCGATTCTCGAGGCCGGCCGGCGCTACATGACCGAGGAATATCGCCGGTTCGCCCAGGCCCCCGGTGCCCGCACCGCCGTGCACCGCATGATCACGCTGTTGAACGACGGCCGCTCGGTGCTGACCCACTGCTTCGCCGGCAAGGACCGGACCGGCTTCGGCGTCGCCGTCGTGCTGGCGGCCGCCGGTGTGGACCACGACGCCGTGATGGCGGACTATCTGCAGAGCAACGCCGCCATCCCCCAGCTGCGCGGCCAGATCATGGAGATGATCGCCCGGCGGTTCGAGGACGGAATCCCCTTCGAGGCAGCGGAATTCACCGAAGCGCGGCTGTCGAACGACGTACTCGGTGTCCGTGCGGAGTACCTCGACGCGGCGTTCGACTCCGTCCGCGCCGACCATGGTTCGGTGGCCGGATACCTGCGTGCGGCGGGAATCACCGACGAGGAGACCGCGCGCCTTCGCGCCGCGCTGCTCGGCTGAGCCGCTGCTACTGCCCTTCGCCGGAGCCGGAGTCGGCACCGGCGGCAGGCCCGGGCTGGGTGTCGGGCTGCTCGGCCGGAACGGCGCCCTGGGCGTCGCCTGCCGCGGCGCCGTTCCCGCCGGACGGGGCCGTCGCCGTCGTGGGCGCTGTCGTGGGCGCCGTCGCCCCGTCGTCGTCGGCGACCTCGCCCGGCCCGTCGGCGTCCGCGCCGGTCTGATCACCGTCTGCTTCGTCGGCATCGTCTGCGCCGTCGCCGAGTGTCGTGCTCTTGTTGTCCTCGGTTGGCTCAGAAGGTGTTTCACCGGCCGGCGCGGGTGATCCCGGGGCGTCCACGACGACGTCGTCGGCGTCACCGCCCGTTTCGGCTGCGCCTTGTTGCCGGACCGGTTCGGCGACCGTCCGGGCGGGCGGCGCGGGCGGTGCATCCGCCACGGCGTCGGCATCCGGCGCGACGGGTTGGCGGCCGGCAGTCGCCGACGACGGCACATCCGCCTGCTGCGTCGTGATCTGGTGCGGGCTCGCCTTGGGCAACAGATCGGAGAACTTGAACTCCGGCACGCCGTACATGCCCGCGGGAGTCGTTCCCAGTGGACGGAATGCCGGATTGCCGGTCAACTGCACCAGCGCGTCGTCGATGCCGGTGGCCACCGCAATTCCGATGGTGATGAGATCGCGAACCGGCGAGAACCTCAGCCACCGGGAGGTGACCGGGGTGCCGGCGCCGGCCGAACGGTCGTATCCCATCTCGATGATGGTGCGCAACGGCACATCCAGTGCCGCCATGACGGGGGCGGGCAGCAACCACTTCAGCGGTTCCAGCAGCGGCAGGGTGGTGGCCGGGATCATGTAGTAGGTGGTGTCCCCGAAGGTGCCCTGATTCACCGCCTCGGTCAGCGGGTGCACCGGGTACGAACCGTGGTTCATCAGCCCGAGGATCGCGTTGAGGTCGGCCAGCAGGTTGAGCGGGTGCGACGGGAAGTCGGCGAACCCGTCGTACTGATACGCGATGTCGCTGGTCGGGAGATGACAGCCGTCGCCGTCGCAGCTATTGGTCGGAGTCGCGCCGTCGAACGTGATGCCGAAGAACGGAATCCACAGTCCGGCAAACCTTTCCAGCAACCCGCCGTTGGGCCGGTCCGGGTTTCCGACCACCATGAACGATGCGTCCGGGGCGTCCTCCCAGCCCGTGCCCGAGTAGTGCCCGATCAGGTCGCGTTTGAGGTCGGTGACGATGCGGCCACTCTGCGAATATCCGAACACCACGAGGGAGTCGCCGATCGACGGCGTGCCGAACGCCTCGTTGCGCGGACACTGCGAACCGCCGGTCAGGCAGACGTTCAGGTTGGCCACGCCGGCCGCCACCGACGCATCGAACGTCATCGAGCCGTATGCGGGCCAGAACTCTTCGGGGGTGTAGACGGCCACCCGGTTGACGGCGGTGCCCTCGGGAACGGTGTAGCTGATGTAGTTGTCGGTGACCAGGCCGAGGTATTTGTCGACGAAGGTGTTCGACTGCGCCAGCGGGCCGTATCCGACCAACGGGTTCTGGGTGCCGCCCATGATCAACGCGGTCACCGATGCGAGTGCGACGACGGCGCCGCTGAGGGACGCCCAGACCGCCGCGGCACCCGATCCGATCACCGCCGCCAGAAGGGCGAACCACCGCATCATTGCTCGCATACCGCCCCCAGCCCGACCGCGGCCGCTAATGTGATCCAGCTCACTACTACAGACGGTTCATACCACAGGCCACGGCGCACGGTCGGCGTTTCCCACCGGGTGACAGACCCCGCGGGTCGTCACCTGGCGAGTTCGACCACACGTCCAACGGACCCAGCCGGCGGGCTCGGGTGACAGGCGCTGGATCGGCCGTAGCACCGACTCGGTTTCTGCCCCATCAGCGCGTAAGCTTGTCGGATATGTAATACATAGTGGTTCTGTGCCACCGCAGAAAGTTGTCCTTCCCGCCAGCATCCGCCGCAAACCTCGTCATCATCCACGCGCTGCCACTCGAATGGGAGAAGTAACACCATGAACACCGACAAGAAGTCGGCTGCCTACCTCATCGGCGCGGACGCCGTCATCGAGGAGGTCGACGATCTCGATGCGCGCAACATCACCTACCAGGGTGAATCACTCACCGAAGCGCGCCTGGCGGAACTCAACGAGATCGCCGAGCGGGAAGCGGTCGCACGCCGCAACGCCGGTCTCGTCCCGGGGGGCAAGTCGCTGTCGGGAGGCGGTAGGCATTCACCCGTCGTACAGGTCCGGGTGTCCGAGTCCACCCGCGACAAGCTCAAGGCGATCGCCGATTCGCGGCGGATCAGCGTGTCGAAGCTGTCCCGGCAGGTGCTCGACGACTATGTGAACACCCACAGCCCACACCGCTAGCAGCAAGGGGCGCGACCGATCAGAACGCCACCACCGCGACGGCCCAGGTGACCGCCGCCAGCAGCGCGCCGGTGAATTCGACCCCCACCAACAGCGCGACGCCCTTCAGTGCGTGCAGGGTCGACGTCCACGCCCGGCCCGCATCGCGACAGGTCGCCAACTCGGCCAGGAACACGCCGAGCACGAAGCCGATCAGCAACCCGATGACGGGGATGACGAAGAAGCCGACGATGCCGCACAGCGCACCCACCACCAGGATCGGCGTACGCACCTCGGCGGCCCGCATCCGTTTGACCGGCCAGGTGTACTTGATCACCTCCGCGACCAGGAACACCGTCGCCGCGATACCGAGGGTCACCCAGCCGACCGTGGTCTTCTCGACGAACGCCCACACCGCGATGGCCGCGATCACCACAAACCCGCCGGGCAGCACCGGCACGATGATGCCGACCAGGCCGATCGCGATGGCCAGCGCCACCAGCACCAGCCCCGCGGCGCTCATGGCTCGAGCACCAACTTGCCGTACACCCCGCCGCTGTCGAGCAGGCGGAGCGCGTCGGCGGCCTTGGACAACGGAAACCGCACCGGCGCCGGAGGATTGAGCCCGGCCGTCACCAGAGCGGCCAGACCGTCGGCGAATACCGCAGCCGACGCCGGGTCCTTGTTGATGTATTCGGCGTAGCCGACCCCGAGCACGCCGGCATTGCGCAGCAGCAGCCGGTTGACCTTGACCGTCGGGATGGCGCCGGCGGCGAATCCGATGACCAGCAACCGGCCGTCGGGCGCCAGGGTGCGCACCGCGTCGTCGAAGGCCGCACCCCCGACGGGGTCGACGACGACATCCACGCCGCGGCCCTCGGTGGCCTCCAGGACCGCCCGGGCCCAGCCGTCGGCCAACCCGAGCACCGCGTCGGGCTCCAGGGACCTCACGAAATCCATTGCCGCCGCGCGGTGTACCACGGCGATGACGCGCGCGCCCATCGCCTTGGCGATCTGGATGGCCGCGGTCCCCACACCGCCGGCGGAACCGAGCACCAGCACGGTCTCACCCGGTCGCAACGCGGCGCGACGCGCGAAGGCGAAGTACATGGTGTGGTAGTTGACGAGCAGTGAAACCGCTTCGGCGTCATCGAGTTCCACCGGGGTGCGCCGCAGCGCGGCGGCCGGCACCGCCACCTGTTCGGCGTAGCCGCCCAGCATCGATGATCCCGAAACCCGTTCCCCCACAGTGAATCCCGAGCCTTCCGGAGCGGCGGCCACGATGCCGGCGACCTCCATGCCCGGGATAAACGGCGCGGGCACCTTCAGCTGGTATTCGCCCTTGCTCAACAGCAGGTCGGGGAAGCAGACACCCGCGGCGCGGACGTCCACCAGGACCTGGCCGGGCCCCGGAACGACGTCGGGCATGTCCAGGTAGGACATGCCCGACGGTCCCGAAAGTTCCTGTACTACACAGGCTTTCATCGACTACCGGAGATTGAACGCGGCCGGCTTGGCTGCCGACAGATCGTCGATCTCCGACCAGCGGGCCGCAATGTCGTCAACCGAGGGCGGTGCGGTGAAGGTGACACCCTCGTTCTGGAACAGCGCGGTGCGCTGGACTTTGCCACCGCCGACGATGAAGACGGACCCGCTGTCGGGCACCTCTTCGGTGCACAGGTAGGCCATCACCGGTGCGACGAACTCCGGGGTGAGGTTCGCCAGCACCTCGGGCGGCAGGATGTCCTCGGTCATCCGGGTGGCCGCGATCGGCGCCAGGGCGTTGGTCTTGATGTTGTACTTGGCGCCTTCCTGGGCCAGCGTGTTGATCAGGCCGACCAGCCCGAGCTTGGCCGCGCCGTAGTTGGCCTGGCCGAAGTTGCCGAACAGGCCGCTGGTCGAGGTGGCGACGACGACGCGGCCGAAGCCCTGCTCGCGGAAGTGCGGCCAGGCCGCCCGGATCACGTTGTAGCCACCGTAGAGGTGCACCTTGAGCACGGCGTCCCAGTTCTCGTCGGTCATCTTGTGGAAGGTGCCGTCGCGCAGGATGCCGGCGTTGCTGACCACACCGTCGACCTTGCCGAATTCGTCGAGCGCGGTCTTGACGATGTTGGCCGCGCCCGCGGCTTCGGCGACCGAGTCGTAGTTGGCGACGGCCCGGCCACCGGCTTCTTTGATTTCGGCCACCACGTGATCGGCCATGTTGTGTCCGGCCCCGGTGCCGTCGCGGGCTCCGCCAAGGTCGTTGACAACGACGCAGGCGCCCTCCTTGGCCAGGGTCAGGGCGTATTCACGCCCCAGTCCACCGCCGGCGCCGGTGACGATGACGACACGATCCTGCACTCCGGGCATCAAGCTTCCTTCCTGAGAACTCATCTACTGAAGAGCGGCGCCGGGCTCAGAACAGCCTGCGCGCCAGTTTCCACGCCTTCTCTGTATACGGGGGATAGATCATCGCACCGAGGTCGGGTCGGGTCGGCTTGGTCAGGACGGACTTGCGGTGACTGAACTCCTCGAAGCCGTACCGGCCGTGGTAGGCGCCGATCCCCGACGGCCCGACACCACCGAACGGCAGCTTGGCCGTCGAGAACTGGAACAGCAGGTGGTTGACCAGCATGCCGCCGGCCGGCACGTCGCGGATCACCCGCTCGCGGACCGCCTTGGTCTTGGTGAACAGATACGCCGCCAGCGGCTTGGGCCGCGAGTTGACGAAGGTGATGGCCTCGTCGAGGCCGCCCACCGTCAGGATCGGCAGGATGGGGCCGAAGATCTCGTCGGTCATCAGCGGTTCGGCCGGATCGGGGTCCACCACCACCGTCGGCTCGATCGTGAGGGCGGCGGCGTCCGATCCGCCGCCGACGGCGACCCTGCCCTTGGTCGCGGCCAGCGCGGCGGTCAGCCGGCCGAAGTGCCGTTCGTTGACGATCCGCATCCCGCCGCTGTCCTGCGACCGGAAGTGCGTGATCGCCTCGGCGATCTTGCTCACCAGTTGGTCGCGGACCGACGCGTCGACGAGCAGATAATCCGGGGCGATGCAGATCTGGCCCGAGTTGATCAGCTTGGTCCAGGCGATGCGCTTGGCGGCGACCTCGATGTCGGCGTCGGCGGCCACGATCACCGGGCTCTTGCCGCCCAGCTCCAGGGTGACCGGCGTCAGGTGCGGTGCGGCGGCCTCGTAGACGCGGCGGCCGATCTCGGTGCCGCCGGTGAAGCACAGCTTGTCGAAGCCCTGGGCGATCAGCTCCTGGCTGACCGCGCCGTCGCCCTCGACCACCGCGACCGCAGCGGTGTCCAGGTAGCGCGGTATCAGTTCGGCCATCAGGGCCGACGACGCCGGGGCGAGTTCGGAAGGCTTGAGCACCACGGCATTTCCGGCGGCCAGGGCGCCGACGAGCGGGCCGAGCGTCAACGCGAAGGGGAAGTTCCACGCGCCGATGACGAGCACCGTGCCGTACGGCTCGTATTCGATCCAGGCGCGGCCGGGCAGCTGCGCCTTCTCCAGGAGGCGATATTTGCGCTTGGTCCACTTGCCGACGTTCTTGGCGGCGTCGTGCGCCTCGGCGGCCGTGCTGGCGATGTCGGCCAGCCATGCTTCGAAGGGTTTGCGGCCCAGATCCGTGGCCAGCGCCGCCGCGATCCGCGTCTCGTTCTCGATCATCATCTTCTCGAGTGCCTCGAGTTGCGCGCGCCGCCACTCGACGGGCCGGGTGCGCCCCGAGGCGAACGCGCGGCGCAGGCCGGCGACGGTGTCGGCGATGTGCGTGGGCGCGGCGGTGTCGATCGAATCTGTGGTCATCATGCGTCCTTCCAAGCGGCACGGGACATGCTCAGCCTTGAGCGCATAGTAACCAACCGTCCGGTTGGCAGGTAGGGCCGCCGAGGGGGCCGCTCAGGGGCGTTCGGCCACCACGAAGGTGGAGAACGCGTCCTCGGTGTCCGCGGCGTCGGTGACACCGGGGATGTCCAGCCAGCGGCCCAGCCGCCGCATCTCCTCGGCGGCCGGGCGGGCCTCGGCGTGCCACCCGGCGCGGTTGAGCCAGGCCGCCGGCTCGGCGCGGTCGGGGTCGTTGTAGACCAGGTCGCCGATGTCCAGCGTCTGGTCCAGGCCGAGGTGTTCGGCCACCCGCGCGAAGCGCTCGCGCATCTCCTCACGACGGTCCCCGGCCCGCATCGGGGCCGTCTCCGCCGCGATCCGGCTGCCGGGGGCGCTGAGTTCGGTGATGTTCTCGAACAGCCGGTCCTGGGCGTCGGCGGGCAGGTACATCAGCAGGCCCTCGGCCAGCCACGCGGTCGGCGCGGCCGGGTCGAACCCGGCCGCCGTCAGGGCGGCGGGCCAGTCGGAGCGCAGGTCGACCGCGATCTCGCGGCGGGTCGCGGCGGGCCGGACCCCGTTCTGTTCGAGCCGGGCCGACTTGTACTCCAGCACCTTGGGCTGGTCGATCTCGAAGACGACGGTGCCCGCGGGCCATTCGATGCGATAGGCGCGCGAGTCCAGTCCGGACGCCAGGATCACGATCTGGCGGATCCCGCCGGCAACCGCGGCGGCGAAGTACGCGTCGAAGAAATGCGTTCGCACCGCCTGGTAGTTGCGCATGTGAGTGAAGATCCGGGCCATCTCCGGATCGACGTCCTGCAGCCGATCGACCACCGCGCCGTCGAGTATGTGATCCCAGACGCCGGTTCCGGCCCCCTCGACCAGGATCCGCGCGTAGGGGTCCCGGATCAGCGGCTCGGCCAGCTCGGTCTCGGCGGCGCGGGCCGCGGCGACGAGCGCCGCCGTGCTTCCGACGCTGGTGGCGATGTCCCAGGTGTCGTCGTCGGTTCGCAGGCTGCTCATCGGGGCTCCTCACATCGCGGGCCATCGGCCCGAACACATTTGATAGCTATGCTACCTAATGGTCGGGCCGGAACTCCCAGAGCCGCTGTTCGAGTAACAGCCGCAGCTGCGCGGTGATGCGTTCCAGCTGCTCGTGGCCGCCGACGAAGCCGGCGTAGAAGCCCATCCCCCACAGCACCGCCACCAACATCTCGACCACCGCCTCGACGTCGGTGCCG
>WBZP01006292.1_pt1 | contig 11786 bp, 6 predicted proteins | sample 5204301 | NCBI WGS metagenome assembly WBZP01 (sample SAMN12412401, study PRJNA552823) | activated sludge metagenome | isolation source: activated sludge from nitrification reactor of wastewater treatment plant... | place: USA: Pennsylvania | collected 2017
ACGCAAGGACGGCTCGCACCTGGCGCTGACGATCACCGATAGCAGCATTCTCAAGAAACTCACGATCTCGAGCTTCGACCACCTCGTCTTCGATATCGACCATGCCCGCAACGGGGTACCGCTGATCGACCTGATCAACGCCCATCAGTACGGATTCCAGCTGGCTGCCCGCAATGTCATGTCGCACGAGCAGTTTGACTGGGCCGTGGCCAAGCGTTTCACACTGCTCTCCAGCCAGAGCGTGACCACCGTGGACACACGCGTTCCGGTCGATGCCGATACGACACGCCTCAAACTGCTCAAGCTGCTCAGCCTCGTTGTCCAGGACGCCGACACACGCGAAATCGAGGAAATCTTCCGTCAGGAGCCCAAGCTTTCGTACAACCTGCTGCGTCTGGTCAATTCCGTTGCCGTCGGCCCGAAGACGCCGATCACCGGCTTCAACCAGGCCATCACCGTACTCGGACGACGCCAGTTGCAGCGCTGGCTGCAACTGCTCATCTATGCCAACCAGTTCGGCCAGGCAGGCCAACCGAATCCATTGCTGCAACTCGCCGCAGCGCGTGGAAAATGTCTCGAAGGGATGATTTCCGCCCTGGCCCCCCTGCCGGAGATCGATGATCCTGGCGAGGCAGCGTTCATGACCGGCATTTTCTCGCTGCTCGATACCTTGCTCCACCTGCCGCTGGCGGAGGTGCTGACTGCAGTGCCGCTTGCGCCCTCGATTGCTGCCGCACTGGCCCGCCACGAAGGGCCGCTCGGCCAGCTGCTGAAGGTGCTGGTCGACGGCGATGCCGGCCGGCACGAGGCAGCAGCGGACACGCTCAAGAGCCTCGGCATCAGTCCGGAGTTGCACCTTGCGGCTCAGGTCGGCGCCTACACCTGGGCAAGTCGCATCACGCTCGAATGAACCGTATGGCACCGGATCAAGGCCGCAAACTCTATCCCGGATTCGACACCGGAACGACCGATTTTGAATTGGCGGCGCAGCTCTATCACGCCATTTTTTTCCATGACGGACCGATTCCGGTCGATGTCGTGCGGGGGCTCTGTTGCAGTGCACTGCAGAGCCCGGAAGCCTGTTTCATCATCGGCGCATCCCTGGCGGGCAACGCCGCCTGGGCCGACCTGCACGTCGAGGCACTGACGACAAAAACACTGGTCGCTGCAACGCCGGCCCCCGGAGAAAAATTGCCGGGGCGCCTCGCCTTTCCCTTGCAATTCCGCGACCGTATGCTCGGCTTTGTCGGGATAGGTGGCAGACCGGGCGGCTACGACGCCGATGCGATCCGCCGCTTTGCCGACCTCGGTGCGCTGCTCGCCGCCATGCTTCATGCGCGCAGCAGCCATGATGAGCGATCCGACGACCTCGTCATCAGCGAGCGCGAAATTCGCCGCCAGTCGCAGATTCTCGACCAGATTCACGACTCGGTCATCACGATGGACCTGCAGGGCTACATCACCGGCTGGAACGCCGGTGCCGCACGTCTGTTCGGCTATTCCGCGGAAGAGATAACGGGTCGCAACATCCTGCTCCTGTATGCCGACGAAAATGAAGGCACCGACGCCTTCTTCAATGCCTTCCTCGAGAATGGCAGCCGGGAAATGAAGGTGCGGCGGCGCAAGAAATCCGGCGAGGTATTCTGGGCGAGTGTCTCGCTGTCCGTCGCACACGACGAGTCGGGCGTTCCCAACGGACTGATCGGTTATGTCGTCGACATCAGCGGCGAGCAGGACGCGGAGGAAAAACTGCGGCTGCATGCCCGCATTTTCGATTGTGCCGGGGAAGCCGTGGTCGTGACCGACGCCGACGAGCATATCGTCTCGGCCAATCCGGCGTTCTACGCGATTTCCGGCTTTGCCGAGCACGAAATCATCGGCACCACGCCTTCAACCATGCAACTCGGTACCGAGAACGGTCGCTGGCAGGAGATTCGGGATACGATCGCCCGCGAGGGAAAATGGTCCGGGGAAATGCGGCCGACCCGCAAGGATGGCACCGCCTACCCCGCGTGGGCCTCCATCACTTCGGTCGAGACGCCCGGCGGCACTGTCTCCCACTACTGCTTCATCTTCTCCGACATATCGGAACGCAAGGAAGCGGAAGCGCAGATCTACCGGTTGGCCTACTATGACACGCTGACCAGCCTGCCCAATCGCGCGCTGCTTTATTCCCTGCTCGAACAGGCGCTGACCGAAGCGCACCGGCGGCACAGCCATGGCGCCATCCTGTTCATCGACCTCAACCGCTTCAAACACATCAACGACTCATTCGGCCATGCCCCGGCCGACACGCTGCTGGCCGAAGTCGGTCGCCGGCTTGCCGCAGCCCTACGCAAGGAGGACGTTGTGTCGCGCCTGGGTGGTGACGAGTTTGTCATTGCCCTCTTCGACATCAACCTGCGCGACGACGCCGCGATCGTCGCGCGCAAGGTGCTTGCCGCCCTTGCCGAGCCCTTCTTCATCGAAGGCCACGAGGTACTGCTGTCGGCCAGTATCGGCATCAGCATCTTCCCCGAGGACGGACGCGATGCCGAGACCCTGATCCGTAATGCCGACGTCGCGATGTACCGCGCCAAGCAACTCGGAACGGGAGGATTCCTCTATTACTCGCGCGAGATGAACCTGCGTTCACTGGAGCGTCTGAAGACCGAGGGCGGCCTGCGGCACGCGCTGGAGCGCAACGAATTCCTGCTCCACTTCCAGCCACAGCTCGAGCTGAACAGTGGCCGCATCATCGGTACCGAAGCCCTGCTGCGCTGGAACCAGCCTGGCCATGGCATGGTTTCGCCGGCACAGTTCATCCCGGTTGCAGAGGAGACGGGGCTCATCATTCCGATCGGTGAATGGGTCATCGACGCCACCTGCCGTCAATTACGCGCGTGGCTGGACGCCGGACTGGAACCGGTCAAGGTAGCGGTCAACCTGTCGCCCCGCCAGTTCAGCCAGAATCTGCCGCGGACGGTGATGGGCTACCTGCAGCGCTACCAGGTGCCGCCGGATCTGCTGGAACTCGAAATCACCGAAAGCATGCTGATGCACAATGCCGACTCGGTGGTGGCGATGATGCAGGAATTTGCCGACGCCGGGATCATGATGTCTCTCGACGATTTCGGAACGGGCTACTCCAGCCTCTCCTACCTCAAGCGCTTCCCGATCGACACCTTGAAAATCGACCAGTCCTTCGTGCGCGGGATTCCGAACGACTCGGACGACAGCGCGATCGCCGCTGCCATCATCGGCATGGCAAAGGCACTCCGCTTGCGCGTTATTGCGGAAGGCGTCGAAAACGCCTCGCAACTCGATTTTCTGCGGACGGCAGGCTGCGACGAAATCCAGGGCTACTGGTTCAGCAAACCGATTGACGCCGACGCCTACGCCGCGCTGTTACGGGAAACGAACGGCGCTTAGCTGACGTACGGGTTGTAGCGCCGTTCCTCGCCGAAGCTGGACATCGGGCCGTGTCCGGGGATGAACGCGACATCATCCCCCAGCGGCAGGAGTCGCTCCCGAATCGAGGCGATCAGGGTATCGTAGTCGCCCTTGGGAAAATCGGTCCTGCCGATCGATCCCTGAAATAGCACATCCCCCACGATCGCCAGGCGACTCGGCTCGTGATAGAAGCAGACATGTCCCGGCGTGTGACCGGGACAGTGGATCACCGACAGCAGCTGATTTCCTACCTGCACCGTGTCGCCCCCCGTCAGCCAGCGGTCCGGCGTAAAACTGCGGACATCGGGGAAACCGAACATGCGGCTCTGCTGCGGCATGCCATCAATCCAGAAGCGGTCGTCGAGATGAGGGCCTTCGATCGGTACGCCTGAGCGCTCTGCAAGATCGGCGACACCGCCCGCGTGATCGATATGGCCGTGGGTCACGAGCACCCGCTCCAGGGTCAGCCCTTCACGTCGTACGACGTCGAGAATCCGATCGAGATCGCCGCCCGGATCAACCACCGCGGCACACATTGTTTCCGGGCACCACAGGACAGTGGCGTTCTGCTGAAAGGGCGTTACGGGGACGATCGCGTATTTCATGAGTTCTGGCTGAAACGGGAAAGGCGCGATGATAACACCTGCGCGAAATGCCCCCCGGTCGCTCCGATCAGTCTTCTGCCGCGTCGTCCTGGCGCTCCTCCGCGGGTCGGAAATTTCCGCAATCGGCGATGCGGTCGGCGCAGTGATATTCGAGCCGGGCAACACAGGCGACGATCGAACCGTCGAGTGTTGCGGTCCGGACAGCGTGATGGCAATTGCCGCAACGGCGCGGCAGGCGGGATTCAGGGACGTCCTGGTTCATCGTACGAAATGTTGAGTCATGTCATGCGTTCGCATTCAGGTCGTCACATTACCTTCTTGCACATACCCAACCTATGATCTAAGTCATAGTTATTACGTTTTTGACACAGTTTTGTCGAAAAAGAAAACGGGGCGCCTTGGCGCCCCGTCTTGGATGCCCGCCACGAATGGCCGGCACAAATCAGGATTTTCAGCTCAGAAGTGCAGCGGGCGCTTGTCGCAGGCCAGTGCCGCCTCATGCACCACTTCCGACAGCGTCGGGTGGGCGTGGCAGATGCGCGCCAGATCTTCCGAAGCAGCACCGAACTCCATCGCCACCACGCCTTCCGAAATCAGTTCGGAGGCATTGGCACCGATGATGTGCACGCCCAGGATTCGATCAGTTGCTGCATCCGCGAGCATCTTGACGAAGCCGGTCGGCGCACCCATGCCCAGCGCACGGCCGTTGGCCATGAACGGGATCTTGCCGGCCTTGTAGGCAACGCCTTCTTCCTTGAGCTGCTGCTCGGTCTTGCCGACCCAGGCGATTTCCGGGCTGGTGTAGATGACCCAGGGAATGGTGTCGAAATTGCAGTGACCGGCCTGGCCGGCCATCAGTTCAGCAACCATGACGCCCTCTTCCATCGCCTTGTGCGCCAGCATCGGGCCAGAGACCACGTCACCGATCGCCCACACACCCGGCAGGTTGGTGCGGCAATGGCCGTCGACATTGATCTGGCCGCGCTCGGTCAGTTGCAGACCGACGGCTTCGGCATTGAGGCCATCCGTGTTAGGGATGCGGCCGACGGAAACGATCAGGCGATCAGCTTCGATCTTCTGTTCCTTGCCGTCCTTGTCGGCGTAGGCCACGGTCACGCCCTTCTTGGAGGTCTTGACCTCGCCGATCTTGACGCCAGTCTGGATGTTCAACCCCTGCTTCGCAAAGACCTTGGCAGCTTCCTTGGCGACATCGACGTCAGCCACCGACAGGAAGCCCGGCGCGGCTTCGAGGATCGTCACTTCCGAACCCAGACGACGCCAGACCGAACCCATTTCCAGGCCAATGACACCGGCGCCGATGATCGCCAACTTCTTCGGCACGGCATCGATATCGAGTGCGCCGGCGTTGTCGCAGACGATCTTGTTGTCGACCGGGATTCCCGGCAGATGACGAGCCTTGGAACCGGTGGCGACGATGACCTGCTTGGCCTCGACGACTTCGTCGCCGACCTTCACCTGCCAGCCACCATTAGCACCGGCGCCAACGAAGGAGCCATGGCCATTGAGCAGGGTCACCTTGTTCTTCTTGAACAGGCCCTTGATGCCGCCGGTGAGCTGGGTAACGATGGTGCTCTTGCGATCGATCATCTTGCTCACGTCGATCTTCGGCGTGCCGACCTGGATGCCTTGAGCGGCAAACTCGTGGCCGGCTTCCTCGAACAGGTGCGAGGTGTGCAGCAGGGCCTTCGACGGGATGCAGCCGACGTTCAGGCAGGTGCCGCCGAGGCGCGGTTCGCCCTTCGGGTCGGCGTAGGGATTCGATTCGCAGCAGGCGGCCGAGAAGCCGAGTTGCGAGGCGCGGATGGCGGCGATGTAGCCACCGGGACCACCACCGATGACGAGCACGTCAAATTGCTTGGACATTGTTTTTTCTCCAGTACGTAACAAGGAAAAGGGCCCGGGAAAGGGAATGATTCCCTTGCACCGAACCCTTCTGCCTTACAGCATCAGACGCCGAGCAGCAGGCGGGCCGGATCTTCCAGCGCTTCCTTCATCGTCACCAGACCGAGGACGGCTTCGCGGCCGTCGATGATGCGGTGGTCGTAGGACATGGCCAGATAGTTGATCGGGCGAACGACGACCTGACCGTTCTCGACCACGGCACGGTCCTTGGTGGCATGGATGCCGAGGATCGCCGACTGCGGCGGGTTGATGATCGGGGTCGACAGCATCGAGCCGAAGATACCGCCGTTCGAGATGGAGAACGTGCCACCGGTGAGTTCCTCGATCGAAATCTTGCCGTCCTTGGCCTTCTGGCCATATTCCGCAATTTTCTTCTCGATGTCGGCGATGCTCATCTGGTCGGCATCACGTAGGATCGGAACGACCAGGCCGCGGGGCGAGCCGACGGCGATACCGATGTCGATGTAGCCGTGATAGACGATGTCGTTGCCATCGACCGAGGCATTCAGGATCGGGAACTTCTGCAGGGCAGCAACCGCGGCCTTGACGAAGAAGCCCATGAAGCCGAGGCGAACGCCGTGCGTCTTCTCGAACTTCTCGCCGTACTGCTTGCGCATGGCCATGACCGGGCCCATGTTCACTTCGTTGAACGTGGTCAGGATGGCGTTTTCGTTCTTCGACTGCAGCAGGCGCTCGGCGATGCGGGCGCGCAGACGCGTCATCGGAACGCGCTGCTCGGAGCGCTCGCCGAGGGCAACCGGGACCGCCGGCGTCGGCAGTGCTGCCTTCGCAGCAGCCGGCGCGGCAACAGGACCAGCCTTCGGTGCGGCTGCAACGGCATCGGCCTTGGTCACGCGACCGCCACGACCGGAGCCGGCGACGTCGGCAGCCGACACGCCCTTCTCGTCGAGGATCTTGCGTGCAGCCGGCATGGCAACGCCAGCAGCCGACGGGGCGGCAGCAGCAGGCGCCGGGGCGGCGGCCGCAGCCTTCGGAGCTTCGGCCTTCGGTGCGGCAGCACCCGCCTTGGCAGCAGTGTCGATCTTGGCGATGACCTCACCCGAGACGACGGTATCGCCATCGCCCTTGATGATTTCTACCAGGACACCACCATCAGGTGCCGGCAGCTCGAGCACGACCTTGTCGGTCTCGATGTCGATCAGGTTTTCGTCACGCGAGACGGCTTCGCCGGCCTTCTTGTGCCAGGAAACGAGAGTCGCTTCGGCGACGGATTCGGACAGTTGCGGTACTTTGACGTCGATGATCATGTTATCTCCGTGCTTCGTGCGGGGTTAGTACTCGATCTTGCCCAGGGCGGACTCGATGAGGGTCTTTTGTTGGAGGGCGTGTTTGGCAGCGTAACCGACAGCCGGCGAGGCCGAAGCCGGGCGCGAGACCAGCAGCAGGTGATGCTTTGCACTCAGCGAACGCACCAGGTGCGCGCGCGAGGCCAGCCAATACCAGGCACCCTGGTTGCGCGGCTCGTCCTGCACCCAGACCACCTCGGTCGCCTTCGGATACTTGGCGAGCTCAGCCTTGAGCGCCTCGTCCGGGAACGGGTACAGCTGCTCCAGACGGGCGATCGCGATGTGGTCGGCCTTCTTCTCACGACGGGCGGCAACGAGGTCGTAGTACACCTTGCCCGAACAGAGAATGAGGCGCGTCACCTTCTTGGTATCGAGCTTGTCGACTTCGCCGATGACTTCCTGGAAGCAACCCTTGGCCAGATCATCGAGCGAAGCGATGGCGTCCTTGTGACGCAGCAGCGACTTCGGCGAGAAGATGATCAGAGGCTTCCGTTGCGGGCGAACCGCCTGACGACGCAACAGATGGAAGATCTGCGACGGCGTGGTCGGCTGGCACACTTCCATGTTCATTTCGGCACAGAGCTGCATGTAGCGCTCGATACGCGCCGACGAGTGCTCCGGGCCCTGGCCTTCGTAACCGTGCGGCAGCAGCATGGTCAGGCCGCAGGCACGACCCCACTTGGCTTCGCCGGAAGCGATGAACTGATCGATCACCACCTGGGCGCCGTTGGCGAAGTCGCCGAACTGGCCTTCCCAGACCACCAGTTCGTACGGGTTGGCCGAGGCGTAGCCGTAGTCGAAGGCGAGCACGGCTTCTTCGGACAGCACTGAGTCGAAGCACTGGAAGCCGGCCTGCTTTTCCTGCAGGTTGGCGAGCGGATGGTAGGTGCCATGCGACCAGTTTTCGCGGTTCTGGTCGTGCAGCGCGGCATGCCGGTGGAAGAAAGTGCTGCGACCGACGTCCTCACCGGAAATACGTACGCCGTAGCCGGAAACCAGCAGCGAGGCATACGCCAGGTTCTCGGCCATGCCCCAGTCGATCGGCAGCTTGCCTTCGCCCATGGCACGACGGTCTTCGATGATCTTCTTGACCCGGTTATGCAGCGTGAAGCCTTCCGGAATCGTCGTCAGCGCGACCGACAGACGCTTCAGCTCCTTCAGCGGCACCGTGGTGTCGCAGTTCGGGATGTACTTCTTGGTCAGGAACGGCGACCAGTCGATGGTCATCGGATGCTTGTAGCCGGCAAGGACCGGGTTGTAGAGAAGCTCGCCCTTGTCGAGATGAGCGCGATACTCCTTGATCATGTCATCCGGGCCTTCGGCCGGCAGCACGCCCTCGGCGACCAGCTTGTCGGCGTACAGCTTGCGCGTACCCGGGTGCTGGGCGATCTTCTTGTACATCAGCGGCTGGGTCACCATCGGCTCGTCCTGCTCGTTGTGGCCGAGCTTGCGGAAGCAGATGATGTCGATCACGACATCCTTCTTGAACTGCTGACGGAATTCCATCGCGAGCTGGGTCACCAGCGCCACGGCTTCGGGATCGTCGCCGTTCACGTGGAAGATCGGCGCATCGGCCATCTTGAAGATGTCGGTGCAGTACAGCGAGGAACGGTAGTCGCGCGGATCCGAGGTCGTGAAGCCGATCTGGTTGTTGACGACGATGTGCACCGTGCCGCCCGTGCCGTAGCCGCGGGTCTGCGCGAAGTTGATCATTTCCTGGTTGACGCCCTGACCGGCAACGGCAGCATCACCGTGAATCAGGACCGGCAGAACCTTGTTCTTGCCGCCCTCGCCGCGGCGCACCTGGCGCGCGTAGACCGAACCGACGACGACCGGGTTGACGATCTCGAGGTGCGACGGGTTGAAGGCCAGCGTCAGGTGGCACGGTCCTCCCGGGGTCGACACGTCGGACGAGTAGCCCATGTGGTATTTCACGTCGCCAGCGGAGAGATCCTGCGCCTTCTTGCCCTCGAATTCATCGAACAGCATCGACGGCGCCTTGCCCAGCGTATTGACGAGAACGTTCAGACGACCGCGGTGGGCCATGCCGATGACGATTTCGTCGACACCCAGCGAACCGGCGGTGCGGATCAGTTCATCCATCGACAGGATCAGCGAGTCGCCGCCTTCCAGCGAGAAACGCTTCTGGCCGACATACTTGGTGTGCAGATAACGCTCGAGTGTCTCGGCCGCGGTCAGACGCTCGAGGAAGCGCTTCTTCTGTTCGGCGGAGTAGGTACCCTTGCTGCGGATCGGTTCGAGACGGTCCTGAAGCCAGCGCTTCTCGGCGATCTCGTTCATGTACATGTACTCGACGCCGACGGAACCGCAATAGGTTTCCTTCAATGCTTCGAGCAACTGGCCGAACTGGGCATGCTCGGGGCAGCCCTTGAACGAACCGACGTTGAAGCTGGCGTTCTTGTCGGCATCGGTGAAGCCGTAGAAGGACGGCTCCAGCTCCTGCAGATCCGGACGCGGCATGCGCTTCAGCGGGTCGAGGTTAGCCCAGCGCGTACCCATGAAGCGGTAGGCGTTGATCAGTTGCAGGACGCCGACCTGTTTCTTGTCGTCGACCTGGACACCGCCGGCAGCAGGACGGAAGCCACCCTGCTTGGCCTGCTCGGCGAAGGCTGCCACGACCGGCGCATGCGGCACGTCACGGGCAACGAAGCCAGGCATCTGTGCCAGCTTGTCGAAATAGTCGCGCCACTGGTCGGGCACGGAAGAAGGATTGTCGAGATAGTTCTCGTACAGTTCCTCAACGAACGGCGCGTTGCCGCCGAAGAGGTAGGAGTTGCCGAAAAGCTGGGTCATCATGGCTTCACCTGTGGTAGCGGGTGTGAATCTGAATTCGGTTGGAGCGGCCGGCATTGACATCGAAACGCCAACGCCGGCACATGCAGAAAGGGGCGGTCCATCGCCGCCCCTGTTTTCTTAGCGCTTGCCGAGCGGCACGACGTCGCGCCGAGCTGCACCCATGTACAACTGGCGCGGACGGCCGATCTTGTATTCCGGATCGGTAATCATCTCTTCCCACTGCGTCATCCAGCCGACCGTACGAGCCAGCGCGAAGATGCAGGTAAACATTTCGGTCGGGATGCCGATGGCCTTCTGCACGATGCCGGAGTAGAAATCGACGTTCGGGTAGAGCTTCTTCTCGACGAAGTAGGGATCTTCCAGCGCGATCTTTTCCAGTTCCATCGCCAGCTTGAACAGACGGTCATTCTGCAGGCCAAGTTCCTGCAGCACGTCGCCGCAGACCTTGCGCATCAGTTTGGCGCGCGGGTCGAAGTTCTTGTAGACGCGGTGACCGAAGCCCATCAGCTTGAACGAATCGTTCTTGTCCTTGGCGCGCTTGATGTACTCGCCGACGCGCGAAACGTCGCCGATCTCTTCCAGCATCTGCAGGCAGGCTTCGTTGGCGCCGCCGTGTGCCGGGCCCCACAGGCAGGCGATACCGGCAGCGATACAGGCGAACGGGTTGGCGCCCGAAGAACCGGCCAGACGGACGGTCGAGGTCGAGGCGTTCTGCTCGTGGTCGGCGTGCAGCGTGAAGATGATGTCGAGCGCACGCACCAGCACCGGGTTCGGGGTGTACTTTTCGCACGGGTTGCCGAACATCATGCGCATGAAGTTGGCGGCGTAGTCCAGATCGTTGTCCGGGTACATGAACGGTGCGCCGGTGTTGTACTTGTAGGCCATGGCGACGATCGTCGGCATCTTGGCCACGAGGCGATTGAAGCTGATGTTGCGGTGTTCCGCATCCGAGAAGTCCATGGCGTCGTGGTAGAACGCCGACAGGGCGCCGACGACACCGGTCATCACGGCCATCGGGTGTGCGTCACGGCGGAAACCGGAATAGAACTTGGTCAGTTGCTCATGCACCATCGTGTGCTTCTTGATGGTCGATTCGAAATCGGTCTTCTGCTTGGCGTTCGGCAGTTCGCCGTTCTTCAGCAGGTAGGTCACTTCGAGGAAGTTGCACTGTTCGGCCAGTTGCTCGATCGGATAACCGCGATACAGCAGTTCGCCCTTGTCGCCGTCGATGAAGGTCACCTTCGACTTGCAGCTGGCGGTCGAGAGGAAGCCGGAATCGTATGTGAACAGACCGGTTTTGCCACCCAGGGTACGAATATCGACACAGTCGTTGCCATGAGTCGGCGACATGATCGGGAAATCGACGGGAGCCTGTCCGTCGATGGTCAGAGTTGCCTTGCGTTCGGTCGTCATGAGTTAGCCCCTTGAACAGGTTTATGTTTTTGCAGCTTCCGGCAAAACCGTCAAATTACTGCGGCCGCCTTACTTCACTCTTACGCAGCATGGCCACAATTGCGGCCTGCCGCGCATCTTCGCACTCCTCCGTCCCGTTCACGAGCGGCCAGAGGTCGTGATCTTCCATATCCGCAAGCACGGCGAAGACCTGCTTATCGTCTTCGCTGAGCCCGGGAAATTCCTCAACGAGAAACTTCCCCAGGATCAGATCCAGTTCCAGCAGGGCACGGCGGGTGCAGCGCCACTG
>WBZP01006293.1_pt1 | contig 11786 bp, 5 predicted proteins | sample 5204301 | NCBI WGS metagenome assembly WBZP01 (sample SAMN12412401, study PRJNA552823) | activated sludge metagenome | isolation source: activated sludge from nitrification reactor of wastewater treatment plant... | place: USA: Pennsylvania | collected 2017
CCGACCTGCCGGCCCGAACCCACGGTGCCGGGGTCGACATGAGCTACGACCTCACTGCCTTGCGCGCGCAATTCCCTTCGCTCGCATCGGGTCTGGCACATTTCGACGGCCCGGGCGGCACCCAGAGCCCGCGGGCCGTCGGGGCGGCGATCGCCGCCACCCTCACTGGGCCGTTGTCCAACCGGGGCCGGCTCGGGGTGAGCGAACGCAATGCCGACGACGCGGTCGGGGCGTTCCGCGCGGCATACGGGGACTTCCTCGGTATGCCGCCGGAGTCGATCGTCTACGGCCGCAGCGCCACCGCGCTCGTCTACGACGTCTCGCGCGCCCTGGAGAAGACCTGGCAGCCTGGTGACGAGATCGTCGTCTCACGCCTGGACCACGACGCGAACGTGCGGCCCTGGGTGCAGGCGGCGCAGCGTGCCGGGCTCACCGTGCGCTGGCTCGACTTCGACCCCGCGACCAGCGAGATCACCTGGGAGAGCGTCGAATCGGCGATCAGCGAGCGCACCCGACTGGTCGCGGTGACCGCCGCGTCGAACCTCATCGGCACCCGCCCTCCGGTGCGGCCGATCGCCGACCGGGCCCATGCCGTCGGAGCCCTCGTCTGTGTCGACGGGGTGCACGCCGCGGCACACGGGCTCATTGACGTGCCCGCCCTCGGCGCCGACCTGTTCGTCTGCTCGCCGTACAAGTTCCTCGGCCCGCACTGCGGGGTGCTCGCCGGCACGCCCGAGCTGCTGGAGTCGCTGCAGCCGGACAAGCTGGCCCCCTCGACCGATGCGGTGCCCGAGCGCTTCGAGCTGGGCACCCTGCCCTACGAGATCATGGCCGGGGCCACCGCGGCGGTCGACTTCATCGCCGGCGTCGGCCCCGGCGAGCTCGGTCCGCAGGCGCCGCGACGCCAGCGGATGGCCGCGTCGTGGCGGGCGATCCACGAGCACGAGCTGGCCCTGCGGATCCGGTTGGACAGCGACCTGGCCGGCTTCGGCGATCGGGTGCGCGGGCACTCCCACGCCGCCGACCGCACGCCGACGACCTTGCTCACTTTCCCCGGCCGGCGCGGTTGGGCGGCATACGAATTCCTTGCCTCCCGAGGGGTGCAGGCGCCCGCCGGGTCCTTCTACGCGATCGAACCGTTCCGCCGGCTCGCCCTCGACGACGAGCACCCGATGCGGATCGGCCTGGCGCCCTATACCGACGCGTCCGACCTGGCGCGGTTGCAGGAGGGCTTGGCCGAATTCCTGAGCGCCGCGGGATAGCGCGTCACATCCGTGATCACAGCAGCCGTGATCAGGGCAGTACTGCAGATGCCGACCCACTCGTCTGCGAGGTGCTGCTCCCCGACGTGCCCGAGGTGCCCGAGGTGGTGGACGTCGCCGTCGTCGGGGTCGGCTTCGTCGTGGGTGATGTCGAGGCCGGCGTCGTGGCGGCCGGGGAGGTCGGCGCGGGGGTCACCTGTGCTGGACCGGTCGGCGCCGTTGACGAGGTCGCGTTGGCGGTGGCGGTCGCAGTGGTGGCGTCCCGATAGGCCAGCGCGATCGCGAGCACCGACTTCGCGTAGCCCGCTGAGGGGTTGTAGCGCAACAGTGCTCGGGTCATCGAGGCCTCGTCGCTGATCGGTCCGGCCTGGCAGAGCATCGCCGCGGCGGCCTGGGCCGCGTCGTAGATGTTCTGTGGGTCGGCAGTGCCGTCGCCGTTGCCGTCCCGCTTGGCCCAGGCCCAGGTCGCCGGGAGCACCTGCATCGGCCCTACCGCGCGGTCGAACTGGGGGTCGCCGTCGATGAGTCCCTTGTCGGTGTCGGCAAGGGTCTGGGTGCCGGGGGTCGTGCCGTCCAGCCGCGGCCCATAGATGCGCCCACGCACGGTGCCCGTGCGATCGACGCGACCGGCGACCGCGTGATCTGTCTCGGCCTTGCCGATGCCCGCCAGCAGCCACCACGGCAGGCCGCAGGAGCGGGACACCCGGTCTGCGGCACGTTGATAGGCCGACAAGGGGATGGCGGGGATGCCGGCTGCACCGAGGGCACCGGCCGGGCCGCTCACGCCGGACATCGGGATGGCTGCCGCAGTCGTCGTCGTGGCCGTGGATGTCGCCACGGGCGCGACCGGTGCCTCGGTCGGCACGACCGGCACGGCGACCCGCACCCCCGCGGCCACGGCCGGACCTGCGGTGTCGCCCTGGCGCGCCACGGCGGCACCGACGCCGATCGACGCGGCGGCCAGGGCGGCGGCGAGCGCGACGGCGGGTCGACGGACCCGCGCGACCCGCGCGACCCGCGTGACGCTGGGCCGGCTCGGTGCCGGGCGCGTGGGCGCCGGGGCCACGGCGACCCGACGCACCGGGCGCGGGTAGCGCTGTTGGTTGACCAGCATCGCGAGGGCGTCGATCTGGTCGACCGGGGCGCCGCCGGTGCCACGGCGCAGCACGTCGGCCTCGTGGAACAGATCGACCTCGGTGGACCACCAGGGGGAAGCGGAGGGATCCAGTTGGTTCAGGCGGTGATGCAGGCGGTGGGGGAGCACGTTTCCTCGTCAGACTCGCTAGGCCACTCCCCCGAGCAACGACTGCTCCGACGGTAGCCGGGCACGAGGTTCGGACACCTCCTCCGACCGGCCATTCCCCGGGCCCGTTCGGTCCGGCGGCGGGTGTCCGCGAGGGACCGCGTTTCATCCGCAGAAGCTCTGGAGGCGACCGGCCCGTCGGGTGTCGCAGGCCGGTGGCTACGCTGGCAGACATCCACTGACGAACGACCGACCGAGCTGATGCGGCACCCCGAGCTGATGCGGCATACCGTCGGGTGGTCGGGGCGACTCGAGCTCAGGAGCTGCGATGGGCAACTCGCCGTACCCTCGTCCGATCGCCTACCCCGCGTCCCGGGTCGAGTCGATGGCCGCGGACGCCGCCCCGCTGCCGGCCGTCGTCGTGGGCGCCGGCCCGGTCGGGATGGTCGTCGCGCTCGGCCTGGCCGCCCGGGGCGTGCCGGTGACCGTGCTGGAGGCCCTCGACGCGGTGTCCTTCGGCAGTCGCGCCATCGGTATCTCGCGGCACAGCCTCGAGGTGGCCGAGCGTCTGGAGTTCGCCGAGCAGATCGAGAAGGTCGCCCTGCCCTGGCTCGGCGGCCGCACCTTCTTCCGTGACCAGGAGGTGCTCAACTTCCGGATGCCGATGGGCGAGCACGACGCGCGCGCGCCGATGGTGAACATCGGTCAGACGCAGCTGGAGCAGATCATCGTCGACCGGCTCGAGAGCGAGCCCCTGGTGAGCCTGCTCTGGCAGGTCGAGGTCACCGGGTATGCCGTGTCCGGCTCCACCGGGGACAGCGCGGGAGCGGGCCCCGTCGTCACCCTCGACGTGCAGACCGCCGACGGCCCGCGGACGCTGCGGGCGTCCTGGGTGGTCGCGGCCGACGGTGGGCGCAGCCGGATGCGCGAGTTGGCCGGGCTCACCCTGGAGGGCACGAGCTACGAGGGGCGCTACGTCATCGCCGACATCCACTGGCCGGTCGATCTGCCGGTCGAGCGGCGGGTGTGGTTCGACCCGCCGAGCAATGCCGGCTCGACGGTCCTCATGCACCGCCAACCCGACGACATCTGGCGCATCGACTATCAGATCGACGCCAATGCCGACCTCGACCGGGAGCTGAGCCAGGAGCGTATCCACGAACGGATCGCCCGGCACCTGGACTGGCTCGGCACCGACGTGCCCTGGACCCTGGAGTGGCACGGTCTCTACATGGCGCATGCCCGGGCGTTGGACGAATTCGTCCACGGCCCCGTGATCTTCGCCGGCGACTCGGCCCATCTCGTGCCGATCTTCGGGGTCCGTGGGCTCAACTCGGGGCTGGAGGACGCCGAGACCCTCGCCTGGATGCTCGCCGCCGTCATCGACGGGCGCGCCGGGCCGGCGCTGCTGCAGGCGTATGCCGCGGAGCGGCGCTCGGCGTGGCAGCAGAACGTCAACAACGCCGTGAAGCCGACCCGCTTCATGACTCCGGGAACCGACGGTTACCGCTTGAGCCGCGACGCGATCCTGCGCCTCGCGGCCGAGTACCCGGCGTTCGGCTTCCTGCTCAACCCGCGCCAGTCCAGCGCCACCCATGCCCACACCTCACCGTTGACCTGGCACGCGCAGGCACACGCCCGCGGCACCTTGCCGGGCGACCCGGTGCCGGACTGGGCCGTCCGCACCGCCGACGACGCGCATACGACGTTGAACATGTTGCGCGGCAAGGGATTCGGGCTGCTCGCCTTCGGTTTCAACGACAAGATGTATGCCGTGGCCGCGCGGGCCACGCAGCGACTGGCCGCCGACCTGGCCCCCGAGCAGTGCCGGCTCGTGCTCGTCAACGGCACCGCCCGGCCGGCCGAGCACCCGGTCGTGCTCGATGAGAGCCTGCAACAGGCGCTCGGCGCTCTCGACGGTGAGGTGTTCGTCGTGCGCCCGGACGGGCTGCTGCTGGCCCGGCTCACCGACCCGGTCAGCCTCTCGCACGTGCCCGACGTCATCCGCGACGGTCGCGCCCCCGAAGGTGGGCGGATGGCGCCCGACTGGCCGGACCCGACACCACCGGCCGAACGGCACCTGGAACACCTGTGGCTGACCCTGTCGCAGGCCATGGACTCGGTCGGGCCGCAGGGCCGCGAGGGCATGCTCACCCGGCTGGCCTTCCTGCTGGGCAGCATGGTGCCGGTGAACCGGCTCACCTCGGCGATCAACAGTTCGGTGGCCCTCGGGCACGAGCACGATGACCACCCGGCATACACGATGGCCTTGGCGCAGAACGAGACCCACGACGCGCAGCAGGCTGCCACGAAGGCCGGCGAAGGAACACCATGATCGACTACAGCTTCGACCAGGCCATCGAGCTGGCCTACACCGAGTCACCCGACGTCTTCATCGCCGATCTGCCGACGTCGTGGCGGGTGCACCGCGGGCCGATCAATGGTGGGCTCACCGTGTCGGTCGCCCTCAAGGGGCTCTTCGAACGGTTGGAGAAGCAGTTCGGTCACCCCGACCCGCTCGTGGTGAGTGCCTTCTATCTCGCCGCCGCCGACCCCGGCCCCACCGAGGTGCGCACCGAGGTGATCCGCTCCGGGCGGTCCATGTCGACCGGGCAGGCCAGTGTGTGGCAGATCGGGCGGGACGGCGCACCGACCGAGCGGCTGCGCACCATCGCGACCTTCGCCGACCTGGGCTCCACCCCACCGACGGTGCACACCGTGGCCCGACCGCCGTACCTGCCGCCGCCGGAGAAGTGCATCCACATCGACGACCTGCCCGGCTACCCCCGCGACGAGGTCGAGGTCATCCAGCACTACGACATGCTCATCGACCCGGACACGGCCGGCGGTCCCGACGGCCGGCCCTCGGGGCTGGGGCAGCTGCGGGCCTGGTTCCGGATGCGTGACCTGCGCGAGCCGAGCGCCCTGTTGTTGCCGCTGGTCGTCGATGCCTTCCCGCCGATCGCCTGGGATCTCGGTGTCTCCGGATGGGTGCCCACCCTCGAGCTGACCGTCCACGTGCGGGCCCGGCCGGCGCCGGGTTGGCTCAAGGTGGAGATCACTTCGGCGAACCTGGCCGGCGGTTTCCTCGAGGAGGACGCCGAGGTCTGGGACTCCAGCGACCGGCTCGTGGCGCAGGCCCGGCAGCTGGCCAAGGTGATCACCGCCCCGAACGCACTGCCGGTCGGGCACGGCTGGGTGGTGTAGTCCGCGAGCGGGTTCCCTATTGTGGCGCCGTGAGCTTCTCCGTCGGCGCGCCGCCGCGCACCTGGGCCTTCGTGGGGCGCGACGAGGAGCTCACCGACATCCTCGGTCGACTCAGCCGTGGTGCGGGTGTCGTGGTCACCGGGCCGGCGGGTCTGGGCAAGACCCGCCTCGCCGCTGCCGTCGCCGACCGGTATGCCGCGCACGGGCTCGGCACGGTGCACCGGATCGTCGCCAGCCCGGCCGCCGTGCCGATCCAGCTGGCCCCGTTCGCCGCACTCGTCGGTGGGGCGCTGGGCGCCGAAGCGGTGTCACTCGTCACGACCGCGGTGCGCCGCACCCCGCCCGGCACCGTGGCGTTGCTCGTCGTGGACGACCTGCATCTGCTCGACGAGTCGAGCGCGACGGTGCTGCACCAGGTGCTCGCCGCCGGTGAGGTGCGCCTACTGGCGACCAGTCGGGCCAATGTCACGCCGGCCCCCGCGGTCGCTCGGGTCCGCCACGACCCGGTCGTCGAGCACATCGACCTCGGCCCGTTGGACGACACCCAGTTGACCCGACTGGTCGAATCCGCGCTCGGGGCACCGCTGTCCGGTCACGCCCGCCGACTGTTGCTGGACACCGCCCAGGGCAACCCGATGTTCGCCCGGGAACTCGTCCTGGGCTCCGAGCGGGCCGGGGTGCTGCGCCAGCATGGCGGTGTCTTCGGTTTCGCGGGGCGGTTGGCCGCCACCCCCTTGCTCGAGGACGTCGTGCAGGCCCGCCTGGCGCCGCTCGGGGCGCCCGAGCGAGAGGCCATCGAAGTGCTCGCCGTCGCCGGCCCGGTCAGCCACGAGTTGCTCGGGCAGGTCCTCGACCTGGCGGCCCTGGAGCGCCTGGAACGCGAAGGGCTGCTGATCACCCGGCCCGCCGACATCGGCGGGCCGCCCGGTGACATCGTCGTCGATCTGGCCCACCCGCTGTATCGGGAGGTGACCAGCCAACGTCTCGGGCCGCTGGCCCTCATGCGGATCTACCGCACCCTCACCGATGCCGACACCCGCCGCAGCGGCCCGCTGCAGGCGCAGGCGCCGCTGGCCGGGCACGGCGGGCAGGGCGGGCACGGCCGGCGCACTCCGGAGCAGGTGCTGCAGGCCAGCGCCTGGCGGGTGCGCGGCGGCATACCGGTCGATGTGTCGGTGCTCGTGGCGGCCGCGCAGCGGGCCGTCCTGGCCGGTGACAACCCTCTTGCCCAGGAACTGGCGCAGGAGGCACATCGGGCCGAGGACTCCACGACCACAGCGCTGTTGGCCTCCCGGTGCGCGTCGCTGGCCGGCGATCACAGCGGCGCGATCGAGGTGCTGGAGCGCGCCCTGCCGGGAGAGCCGGATCTGTGGCAACGCACCGTGATGCGGGTGCGCCTGGTCGAGGAGTTGCTCTGGCAGGGCCGCATCGCCCCGGCCGGCGCCGTGCTCGCGGCGACCGAACCGGGCCCGTGGCAGGCCCTCGTGCGGGCCCAGCACGCCACCCATCTGGTGCTGGCCGGCGAGCTGACCCAGGTCGGCGACGAGCAGATCGCGGCCTTGGCCGCTCATGAGCACCCGCTGGTGGCCTATCTCGGGGGGGTCGCGCAGAGCATCGTGGCGATCCAGCGCGACGACCCGTCGACGGCGTTGGCCCGGGTGCAGCGGCTGCGGGATCTGCCGGCGCCCACCGATGTCGCGGCCGGCGGCATCCTCGGTGACCCGAACCAACTCGACGCCCTCCAGGTCCTCGCCATGGCCCAGTTGGGGCGGGTCGCGCAGGCCCGGGAGGTGGCCGCCGCGGCATACGAGGACGCGCAGGCCCTGCCCGGTGTGCAGGGGCGCGCCTGGGCGGCGCTGAGCCTGGCCCAGTGCTGCCTGCTCACCGGCGAGAGCGACCGGGCCGCGACGGCCGCCGCCGAGGCCGAGCAGAGCTGGGCCTCGGTCGAGGTCTGGGGCTTGGCGGTGACGAGTGGGGCGCTGCTGGCCCGGGTGCAGGCCGAGCGGGGTTTCCCCGACGACGCCGCAGAAACCCTGACCCGGGTGCAGGCCTATCCGCGCCCACCGAAGATGCTCAACGACGCGCAGCTGAGCGCCGCCCAGGCGTGGGTGGCGGTGCGCCGCGGCGATCGGGCGGCGGCGATAGCGACCCTCGCGGCAGCGCTCACCGAGCTGCACGCGCGGGGTGAGTGGAGCACTGCGCTGGAGATGTGGCACGAGTCGAGCCGCCTGGATCTCGTGCGCGACCTGCCCCCCGATCTCGCCCCGGCCCAGCCGGCCGCCGCGTTGGGGTCGGCCCGGTGGGCCGCCGCGTCGGCCCACTGCGATGCCGACGGGCCAGCCTTGGCCACTGCCGCGGAACGGCTCGCCGAGCTCGGCTGCCTCGGGTATGCCGCGGAGGCGGCCGCCGCCGCGGCCCAGCTCTTGCGTGCCGCCGGGTCGACGAAGCCGGCGTCGGCTGCCGACGCTCGGGCGCGTGAGCTGTGTGCGCGCAGCGGGGTGAGCACCACCCCGCTGGTGGCGACGCTGGCCGCCCGGCCCGGCACCGGGCCGCTGTCGGCCCGGGAGGCCGACATCGCAGCGTTGGCGGCCGGCGGATTGACCAACCGCCGGATCGCCGAGCGGCTCGTCGTGAGCGAGCGCACCGTCGAGAACCACCTGTACCGGATCTTCATCAAACTGGGGGTGACCCGCCGGGACGAGCTGCCGGCCGCGTTGACGGCCATCCCCTCGGGTCCGGCCTCGGGCACGGCCCCGAGCGTCGGGCCGTAGTGGAGTGGTGAACCGCCCGGTTTGAGTACCGACCACTCACGCGGGCACGGGGCGGCACGCGGTCTCCTGGAGACATGTCAGATCTGGATCGCGTCCTGGCTCGCCTGGCCGAGGACCCCGACTTCGCCGCGCAGGTGCGGGTGGACCCGGCCCGAGCGCTGCGGGGCTATCAGCTCGATACGGCCGACCTGAGCCGGCTGGAGCAGTCGCTCGAAGGGGCCGCGCCCGCCGGGCCGCAGCTGTTCATCCCCGCCAACGGCGACTCGGGCGCCGCGCCGGCCGGTGCGCAACCGGCCGCGGGCCAGGGTGCTGGCGCTTTGGCGGCGGTGTTGCGGCACAAGGGGATCGCCGCAGGTGTCGCGGTGCTCGCCGCCGCCGCAGCCGGTTTCGGCGTCGGCCGGGCCGGGCTGTTGGGCGGCTCGTCGGTCGGCGCCACCCTGCGGGCCGACGCGGTGAGCTACTACGCCTGCAGCGACAGCGACGGCCTGGGCACCCGCCTGGGTGAGCTGCACCGCGGCGACCGGGTGTGGCTGGTGGGCCGCAGTGCGGACTCCCGCTACCTGGCGCTGCGTCACCCGCAGGAGCTCACCGCGCTGGCCTGGATGCCGGCCGAGGTGCTGCGCGACCTGGGCGGTGACCCGGCGACGCTGCCCGCGATCAGCTGCGAACACCCGGTCACCGCAGCGGCGTCGCCGACCGCGTCGACCGCGTCGACCGCATCGACCACCGCGCCGAGCACCCCGAGCGCGACAACCGCGCCGACGACCGCCCCGACGACGGCGCCGACCACCACGCCACCGAGCACCACGCGCCCGACCCGGTCGACGCCGTCGGCGACGACGGCGCCGACGACGACCCGCCCACCGGCGGACACCACAGGCCCAACGGTGACGCTCACCGCAAGCCCGACGCTCATCTACTCGGAGGGGTCGGCGGCGTGCGCGGCATACGTGCAGCAGGCCGTTGTCACCGTGGCGGCCAGCGACCCGTCCGGGGCGACGGTGCGCTCGGTGCGCTGGACCCTGGGCGCCCAGCAGGGCGCCGCGCCCGCGACCGGGCCGACGACCTGGCGCGTCGGGCCGATCTACAGCACGCACTCGGGCGTCGCGACCCTCACGGTGACTGTGGTCGCCGAGGACGGCGCCGGCAACACCACCACGGCCACGACGACCGTCGCCGTGCGCCAGATCGCCGAAGTCTGCATCGGGTAGAAGGACATTCACGATGAGTCACCCCACCCCAGCGCGCCAGAGCGCGTCCGCCCGACGCTCGTTGCTGACCCGGATCGGTGTCGGCGTGCTCGTGCTCGGCGCCTTCGCCGGCGCCGCGGCCTTCGGCCGGACCGGGTATGCCGCGTCCACCGCCGCGGGCGCCGTGCCGCGCCCCACGCCCCTCGCGGCCCCGTCGGTCACCGGCCCGGACGGTGTCGCGCGGCCGGCGCCGACCGGCCAGCGCGCGGCATCCGACATCGCCGACGAGGCCTACCCGCCGGAGGCGACCCCGGCCGCCCGGCTCGGGCGCCCCGGTGAGCTGGCGATCGGTTCAGGTGCCCCGCAGGCCAACCCCGGCGGTGGCCTGGATCTGCGCGCCGACCCGGCTGCCGGGATCGGCGGCGCGGTGCCGACGCCCCGACCGGCGGGCACCCCGGAGGACTCGAGCTACCCCGACGCCGAGGCGCTCGCGGCACTCGGCACCGTCTACGCGAACCTGACCGGGAGTGCGCCCGGCGCCTCGCCCACCGGCTCGGCCAGTGGCACGCCGTCCCCGAGCACTGGGCCGGGCTCGGCGGGCTCAGCGGGCTCGGCGGGGCCAGCGGGGCCGGGGGTGCGCAGCATCCGGGCCTTCACCGACCCGTGTGTGCGTCGGCCGGACACACCCGGGTGCGGCGGCGGCATCGGGGCCGTCGTGCTCGGCGATCGGGTGCGCCCTCCGTTGGCCACCCACAACTTCTCGCAGGTGCGCCAGAGCGACCGGTTCGCCGGCGAGTGTGCCCGGCAGCTGCCGCGGATCAATTTCCGGGACGACGCGATCTTCATGGTGTCGGTCAACCAGCCCGTCGTCGCCCGGTTGCTGTTGCAGCTCAACACCCCGTCGGTGGAGAACTCGCTGATCCGGATCGCGCACCGGGGGGTGCTGTTGCCGAGTGTGACGGGGCCATCGAGCGAACTCGACCAGGCCTGGGTCGCGGCCTTCGAGCGGGGCGCCGCGACCCCGGACATCCCCTTGTGCATGTCGGTGAGCAAGGCCCAGTTGGAGCAGAACCGGGACGGTTGTCTGGCCGAGTGGAGCTTCGGGATGCGCGACTGCCATTCCGTCTTCTCCGTGACCTATCGCACCGGGTGTGACGGCACGGATCCGGCGTGTGACGCGGTGGACGCCCGGCTGAGCGCCCCCACGGCGGTCACCGGCCCGCACGGACCGTTCCATGCCGGCTACAGCTACGACCCCCAATTCGCTTCCAGCGACATCCAATTCGGCGACAAGGCCGGCCTGACCCAGGAGGATCTGCGCCGCCAGGTGCGGTTGGAGCCGGTCGACCCGCTCAATGTCGAGGTGCGTATCCCGATGCAGCGGGTGACACTCGACGAGTCGAGTCCCAACCCCGAATCGGTGACCGGCTTCTACCGGGGACGGCTCATGGACGCCCAGATGGCGGTGGCCGGCGGCTACCCGGCCGGCACCGACTGCCGGGCCGCGGACCCCACCGCGTCGACGACGGTGCTGCCGGTGACCCGCCAGGGGTCGCAGACCCGCTATTGGACCCCCGACCCGGGCAAGCCGATGCTGCGCGAGGCGGTGGTCAACCTCACCATGCCGACCCTGGCCCAGGGTGAGGCGGTCGACATCTGTGTCTTCTGGTATCTGCTGCCGACCCGCTCCTACGACTCCCCGGTGGTCACCTCCATCGAGCAACACCGGGTGGTGCCACCGGCGCGGGCCGCGACCGAGTTGAGTTTCATCAGAGCCACCGGCCCCGGCCCCACTGTGACGGACTGGGACTTCCAGATCGCCGGCAACCGGCGGCTGGACTCCGCCTGCGGCTTCACCGATCGGGCCAACGGTCGGCCGGGTGCCCAGATCCGCATCGGCAGCCCCGGCTTCCTCTGCTCGATCCAGTCCTCGATGTTCGTGTTCGAGCCGCAGGAGATCACCCTGTATGCCGTGCGCCGCCCCACCGGCTCCGGCTACGGCGCGACGCGGGTGTTCATTGACAACCGCGGGTGCGGCGGGGACGGTTGTGGCCCGTCCCGCACGGCCCGGATCCCACTGGATGACGGCTCCGTGGAGCTCGCGGTGACCAAG
>WBZP01006294.1_pt1 | contig 11786 bp, 7 predicted proteins | sample 5204301 | NCBI WGS metagenome assembly WBZP01 (sample SAMN12412401, study PRJNA552823) | activated sludge metagenome | isolation source: activated sludge from nitrification reactor of wastewater treatment plant... | place: USA: Pennsylvania | collected 2017
GTTCATCACGGGACGCAGACATGCGGAAGACGTGCTCGAGCGCCGGCCGCGGCGCACCGTGACATCGACCGGCCCGAAGCCTTCGCGGGAGGCACCGTTGGTATCGTCATTGTGCGGGTAGCCGGCCTGCACGCCTGCCTCGACGAAAGCGCGGGCGAGCGGGTGTTTCACCTGCGGGCGGCTGACGTGTATCGGGCCATTGTCGCCGTGGTAGTCGTTCGCACCCGGCTCGTAAGTCTCGGCACGACGGAAGTAGGGCAGCACCTCGGCGTATGACCAGCCCTTGTTGCCGAGCTCGCTCCAGCGGTCGAAGTCGCGCGCCGAGCCCCGATCGTAGACCATGCCATTGATGGAGGATCCACCCCCGAGCACTTTGCCGCGAGGAAGATAGAGCACGCGATCATTGAGATGCCGCTGCGGTGCCGAGCTATAGCGCCAGGAGTAGGCGCCCGAGAGCATGATGGGCAGCAGCCCACCCGGGGCACTGATCAAGGGGCTGCGGTCCCGCCCGCCGGCCTCGACGAGCAGTATCCGCAGCGCCGGATCGGCCGAGAGACGCTGGGCGAGGACACAACCCGCCGAGCCGCCGCCGGCGATCACATAGTCGAAGCGGTTCTTCCCATTCACTGCGCCAGCCTGGTCATGCGGTCGACCTAGGCCAGCTCGGCGCTCGTGAGTATCCAGCCCGCCGCACCCGCATTCTGTGCTATCTGCTCAGGCCCGCTCGCGCCGGCGATGACACTTGCGACGCCCGGCTGCGCAGCGAGCCACGAGAATGCGAGCTCGAGGAGTGTATGGCCGCGCGCGATGGCAAAGGCCTCGAGCTTCGCGGCCATCTCCCACTTTGCAGCGTCGCGGTAGCTGTCGAAGAACGGGGGTGCATCGGCAAGGCGTGAACCGGCCGGTGCCGCCTGCCCGGGCTTGTATTTGCCGGTCAGCAACCCGTTGGCGAGCGGGAAGTAGGGCAGGAGCGCCAGCTCGTACTTCGCAATCTGTGGGCCAAGTTCGCTTGCGACATTCCGCACGAGCAGGCTGCATTCGTTCTGGGTAGATGCGAAGCCGGTCAGCCCATTCCGCTTTGCAGTCTCCTGCGCGTCGCCGAGCTGCGCGGCCGAGAGGTTCGAGCACCCGATGGCGCGCACCTTGCCCTGGGTGATGAGATCCTCGAGCGCGCGCAACGTCTCCTCGATCGGCGTCGCCGGATCGGGATAGTGCAGCTGATAGAGATCGATCCAGTCGGTCCGCAGGCGGCGCAGGCTCGATTCGACGGCCGTCATGAGGTAGGCGCGCCCGGCCCCCTTCTTCCGACCTTCCGTGTCCATGGGCGAGCCGAACTTGGTGGCGAGCACCACGTTCTTGCGCCGCTCGCCCAGGATCTCGCCGATGAAGTCTTCCGAGGGGCCGTAGCTGTCGGCGGTGTCGAGAAAGTTGACGCCGCAGGCGAGTGCCCGGTCGATGATCGAGCGCGTGCCGGCAAGATCGGCTTTCCAGCCGAAGTTGTTGCCGCCGAGTCCCACCACCGAGACGCGCAGGTCTGTCCGGCCGAGTCGACGCAATTCCATGGCGGTCAGCCGGAGGCGGTTTTCTGGTTGCGTTGCAGAGCGATCCAGTCCTCGATGGTCTGATAAAGATAACTGCAGTCTTCTTCCGTCATCGTCGGATGGCAGGGCAGCATCAGGCCCTGCTCCATGATCTGGTCGGCGTTGCGGTAGCCTTCCGGATCATTACGGTAGGTGACACCTTTCATCATCGGGTGGCGGGTGATGTTTCCGGAGAAGATCACGCGCGTCATGATGCCGGCATCTTCCAGATGCACTTGCAGGGAACGGCGGCTCCAGCCTGTCTCGGGGCGCAGCTGCACGGGGTAGCAGATCCAGGTGGTCTCGACTTCGGACAGGAGGCGTGCGGGGATGAAAAGGTCCGGATGCTTGTCGAGGAAGCGGCGGTGGCTCTGGAAGTTGCGATCGCGCAGCTTCCAGAACATGTCGAGCTTGTTGAGCTGCTCGTGGCCGAAGGCCGCGCCGGCCTCGTTCGGGATGAAGCCATAGGCGACATCCTCGAAGATGAACATGCCGTCGTAGGGAATGCCGTCGAGATCCTCGAGAAAGCGCCCGTCGCTGTCCTTCACGCGCGTGCCGTGCATGAATTTCTCGGAGGAGCGACCCCAGCAGCGGGCCATCAGGCCCCAATCCCATAGCTTCTCGTCATCGACGGCGACGAGGCCGCCGTTGCCGAGGCAGGTGATGATGTGAAAGATCGAGAAGCTGGTCACCGAGATATCGGCGCGCAGCCCCGTTTTCGTGCCGCGAAGAGTCCCGCCGAGCGTGTCGCAGCTATCCTCGACGAGTTTGAGCTTGTGCTTGTCAGCGAGTGCCCGCAGCCGATCCCAATCAGGTGTGCCGCCCACGAGATTCGGCACGAGCATCGCCCGAGTGTTCGGGCCGATCATGCGTTCGATGCGCCCGATGTCGATCTGGTAGGTATCGAGTTCCACATCGACGAAAACCGGTACGTAGCCGGCGTGCACGATGGAGGCCACGTCGGTGGAGAAGGTGAGCACGGGCGTGATCACTTCCGAGCCCCTGGGGAGGTTCAGCATGCGCATTGCGAGCATGAGAGCCGAGGAGCCTGAATTCACCATCACGCCATACTTGTGGCCCATGACTTCGGCGCAGCGCTTCTCGAACGTCTGCACCTGCTTGCCGACGGCCATGCCCGTCTGCATGACCCGGACCACGGCGTCGATCTCTTTCTGATCGAGCATGGCACCGCCGTAGAGAACCTTGCGCGGGGGGAGTCGCTTCTGCATGGCTCGTCATCCTCTCTGGTGATGTAGCGCAGTTTCCGTCTGGGCGATGAGGGCGGCAATGGCAGAAAAGTTCAAAGACTGCTGCAAAGTGGCTCACCCCGTCGCGAACAATACAACGACCACATTTGTCTATAATCGACCAATGAACCGAGAAGATTCCCTGCCTGATTCCGCGCAACTCGATGCTTGGCGTGCCGCAGCCACAAAGTCAGCACCTGGTGGTGACGTCAACAATCTGAACTGGCATACGCCGGAAGGCTTGGTCGTCAAGCCCTTGTACACGGCCGCCGACACGGCCCGGCTCCCATTGGCCGATACCCTGCCGGGGTTCGCGCCTTACGTTCGCGGCCCGCAGGCCACCATGTATGCGGTGCGGCCCTGGACGATCCGTCAGTATGCAGGGTTTTCCACTGCGGAGGAGAGCAACGCGTTTTATCGGCGCGCGCTGGCTGCGGGCGGGCAGGGCGTGAGTGTCGCCTTTGATCTCGCCACCCACCGTGGCTATGACAGCGACCACCCGCGTGTCACGGGTGATGTCGGCAAGGCGGGTGTTGCGATCGACAGCGTCGAGGACATGAAGATTCTCTTCGATGGCATCCCGCTCGACAAGGTGAGCGTGTCGATGACGATGAACGGCGCGGTGCTGCCGGTCCTTGCTGGTTACATCGTGGCGGCTGAAGAGCAGGGTGTGGCGCAGGGTGCGCTGTCCGGGACCATCCAGAACGACATCCTCAAGGAGTTCATGGTCCGCAACACGTACATCTACCCGCCGGCGCCCAGCATGCGCATCGTCGGCGACATCATCGCCTTTTGTGCGCGCAACATGCCGAAGTTCAATTCGATCAGCATATCCGGCTATCACATGCAGGAAGCGGGGGCGAACCAGGCGCTCGAACTCGCCTTCACGCTCGCCGACGGCAAGGAATACGTGAAGGCCGCGATCGAACGCGGCCTCGATGTCGATGAGTTCGCCGGCCGCCTGTCCTTCTTCTGGGGGATCGGCATGAATTTCCATCTCGAGATCGCCAAGATGCGCGCCGCGCGCCTGCTGTGGTACCGGATCATGAAAGGGTTCGGTGCGCGCAAGGACAAGAGCCTGATGCTGCGGGCGCACTGCCAGACCTCGGGCTGGAGCCTCACGGAGCAGGATCCCTACAATAATGTCGTGCGCACGACGATCGAGGCGATGGCAGCCGTTTTTGGTGGCACGCAGAGCCTGCACACCAATGCACTCGACGAGGCGATCGCGCTGCCCACTGATTTCAGCGCCCGCATCGCGCGCAACACGCAGCTGATCATCCAGGAAGAGACGCATATCACCAATGTGATCGACCCCTGGGCCGGCAGCTACATGATGGAGAGCCTCACCAGCCAGATGGCGGACAAGGCGTCGGAGATCATTGCCGAGGTCGATGCGATGGGCGGCATGACCCGCGCGGTGGAGACCGGTTGGGCGAAGCTCAAGATCGAGGCGAGCGCGGCGCAGAAGCAGGCGCGCATTGACTCGGGTGCCGACGTGATCGTCGGCGTCAACAAGTACCCGCCGCCCTCGCGCGAGCCGATCGAGATCCTCGAGGTCGACAACCATGCCGTGCGCGAGAACCAGATCAAGCGCCTGGCCGCGGTGCGCGCCGGGCGCGACGGCAAAGCCGTGCAGGCAGCCTTGCAGGCGCTGACGGAATCTGCGAGAAGCGGTACTGGCAACCTGCTCGAACTGACGGTGAATGCCGTCCGTTTGCGTGCCACGATCGGTGAGGTGAGCGATGCGCTCGAGAAAGTGTTCGGACGGCATCGGGCCGAAATGCAGAAGGTGACCGGCGTGTACGCAGCGGCCTATGCAAGCCCCGAAGGATGGCAGAAGCTGAAGGGCGAGATCGACGCGTTTGCGGTCGAGCACGGTCGCAGGCCGCGCGTGATGATCGCCAAGCTCGGCCAGGACGGTCACGATCGCGGCGCCAAAGTGGTCGCGACCGCCTTCGCGGATCTGGGCTTCGACGTGGATATCGGCCCGCTGTTCCAGACGGCCGAGGAGTGCGCCCGCCACGCGATCGAGAACGACGTCCACGCGGTCGGCGTGTCGACGCTCGCCGCGGGTCACAAGACCCTGGTGCCGGCGATCATTGAAAGTCTCAAGGCACAGGGTGGCGAGGACATCATCGTGTTCGTCGGCGGCGTCGTCCCGCAGCAGGACTACGACTTTCTGCATGAAGCCGGTGTGAAGGGAATCTACGGTCCCGGCACCGCAGTGCCGGTGAGCGCGAAGGACGTGCTCGAGCAGATCAAGGCCCACCTCAAGCGGCGTCCGTGAGTCTGTCTCCGGAAGATCTGGCTCTGGCGGAGGGGGTGCGGCGCGGCGAGCGGCGAGCGCTCGCCAAGGCGATTACGCTTCTCGAATCGACGCGCGCCGATGATCGGGTGCGTGCCGACGCACTCCTGAATGCGCTGCTGGCGTCGACCGGGCAATCCGTGAGGCTGGGCATCTCCGGAGTCCCGGGGGCCGGCAAGTCGACCTTCATCGAAGCGCTCGGTCTGTATCTGATCCAGCGCGGCCACCGCGTTGCGGTGTTGGCCGTCGATCCTTCATCGAGCCTCTCGGGCGGCTCGATCCTGGGCGACAAGACGCGCATGGAGCGCCTGTCCGTTCAACCGCAGGCCTACATTCGCCCGAGTCCATCGAGCGGCACGCTCGGCGGCGTGGCGGAGAAGACGCGCGAGGCCATGCTGGTGTGCGAGGCCGCGGGATTCGATGCGGTGATCGTGGAAACGGTGGGCGTCGGCCAGAGCGAGATCACGGTGGCCGGCATGACCGATCTGTTCGTGCTGCTGCAACTGCCGAATGCCGGCGATGAGCTGCAGGCGATCAAGCGCGGCGTGATGGAGGTGGCCGACGTGATCGTCGTCAACAAGGCCGATCTCGATGCCGATGCGGCCGCGCGCACCCGCGCGATGATCACGAGCGCGCTGCGCAGCTTTGCGCTGCACGGCCGCGGAGGCACCCAGCCGCCCGTCATGCAGCTGAGCGCGTTGAAGGGCGAGGGCATCGCGGAATTCTGGGCCGCCGTCGGGCGGGTCCTCGACGAGCGGCGCGCGAACGGCGCCTTCGGACAGCGTCGGCGTGGCCAGGCGCTGTCCTGGATGTGGGACAACATCCGCGCGCGCCTGCTCGCGGATTTTCATGCGCACCCCGCCGTGACAGCCGCGCTGCCCGGCGTCTTGCAGGACGTCGGCGAGGCGCGCGTGGCTCCATCGGCTGCGGCCCGCGACTTGCTGGACAGGTTCGAACACTCATGAGCAATACAGGCAAACGACCTTTTCGGATTCTTGGCGTCCAGCAGATCGCAATCGGCGGGCCGAGCAAGGCGCGTCTGCGCACTTTGTGGGTGGACCTGTTCGGGCTCGAGCTGACCGGCACGTTCCGCTCCGAGCGCGAGAACGTGGACGAAGACATTTGCAGCCTCGGAGTGGGGCCAGGAAGGGTGGAGGTCGACCTCATGGAGCCGCTCGACCCGAATGGCAAGCCTGCGGTGCATCAGACGCCACTGAACCACATCGGGCTCTGGGTCGATGACCTGCCGAAGGCAGTGGAGTGGCTTACCACACAGGGGCTGCGGTTCGCGCCGGGTGGCATCCGCCGCGGCGCAGCGGGGCACGATATCTGTTTCGTACACCCCAAGGGCAACGACCAGTTTCCGGTCAGCGGCGAAGGGGTGCTGATCGAACTGGTGCAGGCGCCGCCCGAGGTCATCGCGGCGCTGTAGCCGATCCGCGTCTACGCGCCGGAGAACACAGTGATGCGCAGTTCGGGACTTGCAGTCATCACGGCAATTGCCTTGAATGCCCTGGCCGTTCTCCCGGTTGCGGCATCCGACCCGCCCTGGAACAGGACGGGACCGGTCAAAGTCATCTTCGATACCGACATGTATGGTGACATCGACGATGCGCTGGCGCTCGCCATGCTGCACGCCCTCGAGAGTCGCGGAGAGATCGAACTCCTTGCAGTGACGATCAGTACGGAAACAGAGTGGGCGGCGCGGTTCGTGGAGCTGATCAATACGTTCTATGGCCGTGGAGGAATTCCTGTTGGCGTGGTGTCGGGCGGAGTAACGCCGCAGGTTCTCGAGGACTCACGGTATGGCAAGTACTTGCCATCGCCGAATGGAATCAACTACACGGAGTACATCGCGCGCGATGCGCCGGCTGTCAGGGATCACGAAGATGCGGCAACGCTTCTTCGAAGAGTTCTGGCAAGGCAACCCGACCAGAGTGTCGTCATGATCGGCGTCGGCTACCTGAGCAATCTGGCGCGGCTGCTCGACAGCCAGCCGGATGGCGCCAGTCCTTCGGATGGCCGAGTCCTTGTCGGTCAGAAGGTGAAAGTCCTGTCCGTCATGGCCGGAAATTTTGCGGCAACTGGAGTGCAGGAATTCAATCTGGAACTCGATGTACCTGCCGCCCGCAAAGTCTTCGGGCAATGGCCAACGCCCATTGTGGTCAGTGGCAGCGAGGTCGGTGCCCGCATGCTCTTTCCCCAATCCGCGATCGACCGGTATTTCAATTACGTCGATCACCATCCGGTGGCCGAGACGTACCGATACGCCGCGTCGTTCTATCGAAGTCTTTCAAAGACTCCAGGGTCACCCCACGATCACGCCACCTACGACCTGACATCCGTGCTGTATGCCGCACGCCCTGAAGCCGGTTATTTCACGCTGTCCGCTGCCGGGACCGTCGAGGTGCTGGAGGGTGGCAGATCCGGTTTCACTCCGCGGGAGCGCGGCCGTCATCGACGGCTCCTGCTTCCGGAGGCGCAGCAGGCGCGCGCGCTCGAAGCGATGATCATGCTGGCGAGCCAGCCTCCGACCCGTCAGGTCACTGCCACGAAATAGTGCCGCCAAAGAAAAAGGGCGCCGGCAGATGCCGGCGCCCCTTGCAGAGTGGCTGATCAGCGGGTGCTTACCACTTGTAGCCCGCAGTCACCAGCCAGGTCCGCGGCTCCTGCCAGTTGGCAGTGCGGTACATGCTGAAGTCGATGCCCTGGTTCATCTTGTCCTCGTCGGTCACGTTCCTGACGAGCAGCGACAAGTTCAGATGGCCGGGGCCCGCCGGGATGTCCGAGAACAACAGGCGCACATTGGTCAGGTTGCTGGCCGGAATCCCGTCTGCCGCCGCCGTATAGGAGCCGCCGGCATTCGGCGAAGCCAGAGTCTTGTTCACGGCGTACAGGTAGAAGCTGTCGACATAGCTGTAGTCGACGATCAGGCGCAGATCGCCGTACTCTGACTGGAACAGCCGACCATCCAGGTTCGCACCGATCGTGTTTTCCGGCGCGAAGCCCGGCAGGCGGTTGCTCGCCGTGTCGATGACCGGGCGTCCCGGCGCGAACGAGTTGTCGAGGTACTTCTTGTACTTCGCATCGAGATAGCCGTAGTTGAGGCCGAACGTCCAACCATCCGCCACCCGCACCCGGGCTTCGAGTTCGAAGCCCTTGCGTTCGCTCTCACCCGCATTCTGCAGGAAGTTCTGCGTGGTGCCGGGTACGAGAATGGTGCCCTGCTGATCCGAGATCTCGGTGAAGAATACCGTGGCGTTGAGAGTGGCACGCCCATCCCACAGGGTCGACTTGGCGCCGATCTCGTAGTTGGTCGAGAACTCGGGCTTGTAGGGCGTGTTGACGCGTGGGTCGATCAGCTCGGAACTGAAGCCACCACTCTTGAACCCGCGCGCCACGCGCGCGTACAGGTTCAGGTTGTCGCTGTACTTGAAGGACAGCGCCGCCATCGGCGTCGTGCCCGAAAAGTCCGCGCTGTAAGTGATCAACGGGATGCAGGTCTGGCGCAAGACGGCACACTGCGCCGTATTGTCCATCAGGAAGGGGCCCTTGTAGCCATTGGTCAAATACCTGTGGGTGGCGCCGCTGCGGGTCTCCTCCGTGTAGCGGATGCCGGCCGTCAGAGTCCAGCGATCGGCGAAGTCCCAGTCGGCCTGGCTGTACACTGCCTTCGCTTCGGTGTCGGCGCCCACCAGGCCGTTGCTCGGAGCCGTGCCAAACATGCTGAAATTCTGCGCTCCGACCGTCGCGGCTTCATCCTCGAAGTAGTAGAGGCCAAGGACATACCGGAACTTGTCGTGGTTGCCCAGCCACTGCAACTCGTGCGACTGCTGTTCGTAGGTCGTGGACCGGTTGAAGGCTGCGAGCATGCCGAACGGGAACGGGACGGTGATGCTGGCGAGTGGCGTGCCGCTGATCGACTGCTGGTCCTCGTAGTCGAATGAACGATCGGCAAAGATGTACTTGAAGTGCTCGGTGTCCGTCGCGTTCCAGTCGAGCACGACCGTGTGCGACTCGTTCTTGATCTTCTCCCACAGGGGCATGCCGGTGGGCGTGCTCACCTTGTCGGGACGTGACGTGGTGACGTAAGGCGTCATCGCGGTCTGGATGCCTCCACCGAGAGCCGGGCCGAAGACGGTCGGGAACGTGCCCGCCCAGCCGCTCAGGGAGAAGAGGCTGGTCACGGGTGGCGTGTTGTCGGCCTTCGAGTAGTCGTAGGCGTAGGACGCCTTGAAGCTGTCCGCAAAGTCGAACTTGAGCACGGCCCGGTAGGCGTCCTTGTCGAGCGCGCCCAGATCGTCGGGACCCGTCAGGTTCTCCGCCCACCCGTCCATCTTCTCCTTGCGTGCGGTGAGGCTCGCGCTCAGGACTCCCCAGCGCGGCAGGTCCACGTGCAACCGGCCGATCTTGTGGTTGTATTCACCGCCACTCACTTCAAACCTGCCGCTGAACTCGCCGCTGGGCTGGCGGGTCACAAAGTTGATCGCGCCGCCTTCGGTGTTGCGACCGAACAGTGTGCCCTGGGGGCCGCGCAGCACTTCGATGCGCTCGATATCCACCACGTCCAGCACGCTGCCCTGGGACTTGCCGATATAGACGCCGTCGAGGTACATGCCGACCGGCGGATCGACATAAATGGAAGGTTGGCTGGAGTTCGCGCCACGTATGCCGTAGACGGCAATGCCTGTGGTACCGGCACTGGCACCCGCATACAGGTTCGGTACCGCGGCACTCAGGTCGACCACATTGCGGATGCCTCGCATCTCGAGTTCATCGGACCCGAGGGCAGAGATGGAGAGCGGGACCTCCTGCAGGTTCTCCTCGCGCCGCTGGGCGGTGACGACGACCTCCTCCAGAGTCACAACTTTCTTCGAGGTGTCGGCTTTCGGAGCGTCTGCCTCCTGTGCGAAGGCCGAGCCTGCAATGCCGGCGGATGCCAATGCTGCAGTAGCGAGCCACAACTTCGGCGTGAAGTGCGATGAGCTCATTGTCCGGATCCCCCTTTGGGTGTTGTTGCGTAGCCCGCAAGTTCGGGCTCGCCCGAATATTGCATTTATGCCGGGAAACTCATACGTCCGAAAGGACTATGTTGTGCCGGTGCGACAACCGTGACATCGTTGCGGCAAAGGCTTTTCCACGAGGATCCGGGGGAGAACGGCGTGAGTGAAGAGAACGATGGAGGGGGTCGCCGCATGGCGCGTCGGGCTTTCCTGCAGGCCAGCGGCAGTTTGGCAGGGGCGGCCGCCGTCGGCTTTCCGACCAGCGCCAGAGCGCACTCGCTGACTCATGACGAATTCACGGCTTACGATGCGGTCGGTCTCGCCGCACTCATTCGCAAGGGCGATGTCAGTGCAGCCGAAGTGCTGGAGGCCGCGCTCGCGCGCGCCGAGCGGGTCAATCCGACGATCAATGCGATCGTCCTGAAGCACTACGACATGGCTCGCAAGGCCGTGGCGGCCGGCATCCCGCCAAGAGCGCTTGCGGGTGTGCCGTGGCTGCTCAAGGATCTCGGCACACACCTCAAGGGCACCGTCACGACCAACGGCAGCGCGTTCTTCCGCGATGCCGTGTCGGACTACGACAGCACGATCGTCGAGCGCTATCGACGGGGCGGCCTCGTGATCTTCGGCAAGACGGCGACCCCCGAATTTGGCCAGACCGCGACGACTGAATCGCGGCTGTGGGGATTGACGCGCAATCCATGGAACCTTGAACACACCGCCGGTGGTTCCTCCGACGGTGCCGCGGCGGCGGTCGCTGCAGGCATCGTGCCCGCCGCGCACGCGAGCGATGGCGGAGGCTCGATCCGCATTCCCGCGTCGAACTGTGGTCTCTTCGGGCTGAAGACGAGCCGGGGTCGCAATCCGCACGGGCCGGGGGCCACCGAGGGCTGGATGGGTCTGTCGGTCCAGCATGCGATCACCCGATCGGTGCGCGATTCCGCAGCCATCCTCGATATCAGCCAGGGCCCGGAGCCCGGCAGCCGGGTCGCGCCGCCAGTGGGTGCCGTGAACTACGCCACGGGGCATCGCGAGCCGCCCGGAAAGCTCCGCATCGCCCTCTGGGACACAAACATCTACGGCAATTACGGCATGTCGGTGCACCCGGACTGCCTCGCGGCGCTGACGAAGACCGCGAAACTGTGCGAATCGCTGGGCCACATCGTCGAGCCGGTGACACCCGCACTGCCGGCACGGCTGCCGATCATCGAGATGGGCATGGCCATGAGTGCCGTGACCGGCACCGGGTTGCTCGTCATGATTCGCGATCGCGAGAAGGCTCTCGGCCGCCCCGTGACGGAGGCCGATCTGGAGACGATCAACTGGCGCAACCTGCACGAAGCGGGAAAGAAGACAGCCGAGGATCTGTACCGTGCCCGCGCTGCGATGGACCGGATCGGCATCATCCTGGACGAACTCCTCAGCCGCTTTGATGCGATCCTGTCGCCCACGACCGCGGTGCCGCCGCCGAAACTGGGCGAGCTGTCGCTCGATCAGCCGTACGAGAAGTACATGCCGGCCGCCATGAATGCGAGCGCATTCACGTCGCTGTTCAACTTGAGCGGGCATCCCGCCATGTCAGTGCCGCTCTACTGGAATCAGGCAGGCTTGCCGATCGGAACGCAGTTCGCAGGACGATTCGGTGACG
>WBZP01006297.1_pt1 | contig 11782 bp, 9 predicted proteins | sample 5204301 | NCBI WGS metagenome assembly WBZP01 (sample SAMN12412401, study PRJNA552823) | activated sludge metagenome | isolation source: activated sludge from nitrification reactor of wastewater treatment plant... | place: USA: Pennsylvania | collected 2017
CTCTTCTCAGCTCGACGGCACGCTGCGCATCGCAGTTCCGATCCCGGCGACCGGGGACCGTGGCATCCCCGATTGGGTACTGGCGGTCCGGCAGTCCGAGGCGCAGGCGACGCGCGCGGTCAGCGTCGTCCGCCAGGCGTTCGTCGCAGCGGCGGTGATCTCGTTCGCGATCGCCGCGGTGCTCGGCTTCCTGCTCTCGGGAACGCTCGTCAGACGACTCAGGCGGCTCCGCTCGACCGCGATCACGCTCGCGACCGAGGGGATCGACGCGCCCGCCCCACCGCACGACCCGGCCCCGGACGAGGTCGGCGACCTCGGCCGGGCGCTGCGGACGATGCACGAGGGCATCGTCCGCCAGGAGGAGGCGCGGCGCGCGTTCGTCGCGACCGCGAGCCACGAGCTGCGGACGCCGATCACCTCGATCCAGGGCAACCTCGAGCTGCTCGCCGAGGACCTCGACGAGGGCTCGCTCGACGCGGCCGACGCGCGCAAGCAGGTCAGCGGTGCGCAGGAGCAGCTCCGGCGACTCGCGAACCTCGCGACCGAGCTGCTCGACGTCAGCCGACTCGACGCCGGCGTCACGCTGCGCAGCGAGCCGGTCGACCTGTCGGAGATCGCGCGCGCCGTGGCGGCCGAGTTCGCGCAGCGGGCTGTCGAGGCCGGGGTGCTGATCGAGGTGCCGGAGCCCCGTGGCTCGGTCTGGGCCGAAGGCGACCCCGGTGCCGTGGCTCGGATCGTCCGGATTCTGCTCGACAACGGACTGCGGTTCTCGCCGCGCGGCGGCCTTCTTCAAGTCACGGTGGAGTACGCCGGCGACCGCGCGCGAATGACGGTCAGCGACGACGGGCCTGGCGTCCCGGTCTCCGAGCGCGAGCAGATCTTCCACCGCTTCCGCCGCGGCTCGACGACCGGCGGCGAGGGCGGCTTCGGCCTCGGCCTGGCGATCGGCCGCGAGCTGGCGCGGCGGATGGGTGGTGAGCTCGCGCTCGTCCCCGAGGGACTCACGCGGGGAGCGACCTTCGCGCTGACGCTGCCGATTCAGCTACCGGAGTAGCCCGGCCAGGGACCGGTCGTAGGCAGCATCCCGCGGGCCTCGAACTGGCCCCGGGCATCTGGGCCGCCGATGAACTTCACGAACGCCGAGATGATCGCGCTGACATTCGCCTTCGGGCGGGTCCAGCGCGGCGTGACGTAGCGGATCGGGTAGGCGTCGGGGTGGGATAGCGTCCTCACCGACACGTCGTCCGGAGCGCTGCCGCCGACCGGGACGATGCAGATGCTCGCGGCGTACCTGCGGGCACGCGAGTAGCTCGTGACCGCAGCGATCGAGACGTCACCTGCCGCAGCTTCGCCGAGGCCGCCATCCGGTGAGAGCTTGGCGCGGCTCGGCTTCTTGCCGTCCCGGCTTGCCCCGAAGCGCGGCTCGACGAACGTGCTCGAACTGCCGGACGACCTGCGCAGGGACATCGCGCCGCCTCCGCTCACCCCCACCGCTTCCCAGCTCGTCACCGTGCCGGCCGCGATCCGCTTCGCATCGGCCCGCGAGACGCCGGCCGCACAGGCCGGATGGTCACGGCTCACGGCGAGGACGTCGGCATCACGTCCGATGTCGGCGCGGGTCTGCAGCACCTTCTTCTCCTTCGCCGTCAGCTCGCGGTCGACGAAGGAGCCGACCGGGGTCGGGTACTGCCGGTAGCGCGTCATGTTGCGCAAGTAGATCGTGATGTCCGGCCCGGTCGCCGTCGCGGCGTTGCCGAAGATGAAGCGGTAGGTCCTTCCGCTCTGCCTGACCGAGATCGGCTTGACCGGCTTCCCACGCGGGTGGATGCCGAACGTAGTCGGCGTGAAGCCGATCAGCGCGTCGACGCGCGACGGGATCGTCGAGTTGAAGAACGTGTCCTGCGCCTTCTGAGCGCAGGCGGCAGCCGGCAGGCCGAGAGTCAGAAAGGGAATCGCGAAGGCAATGCGGCGCACGGCGTGATTCTGACACCGGGCATCGGAGCGCGCCGCCGGTGGCCCATGCGACAGCCCGTCTAGCATGAGCCAATGGCCACCGATCCGCAGCGGACCCGTTCTTGGTGGGGCTGGGGGTGGGAACAGAACGCGGTCGACGATGACGTCTGCCGCAGCTACGGAGCGATGTTCCCGGGGCTGCCGGCCGACCCGTTGCCGATCCCGCGAGTCGAGGACCTGGATCTGCCGGCTCCGAGAGTCGGCGCATCGCCGGCGATCGCCGGCTTCACCTCCGATGACCCGCACGAGCGCGCGTCCCACGCCCAGGGCAAGGCGTACCGCGACGTGGTCCGGGTGCTCCACGGACGCATCGACTCGCCACCCGATCTCGTCGCGCGCCCGAGCACGGAAGCGCAGGTCGAGGCCGTGCTCGACTGGGCCGCCGGTGCCGGTGTGGCTGTGGTGCCGTACGGCGGTGGCAGCTCGGTCGCGGGCGGTGTCGAGTTCGGCGGTGACGGATACGAGGGCGTGCTGTCGCTCGACATGACCGCGATGAGCCGGGTTCTCGAGATCGACCGCGTGAGCCGGGCGGCGCGGATCGAGGCCGGCGCGCTCGGCCCGGTGCTCGAGGATCAGCTCAGGCCGCAGGGCTACACGCTCAGGCACTTCCCCCAGAGCTTCGAGTTCTCGACGCTCGGCGGCTGGCTCGCGACACGGGCAGGAGGGCACTACGCGACGCTCCACACCCACATCGACGACTTGGTGGAGTCGATCCGGGCGCTCACACCGGTCGGCGTGAGCGAGTCGTGGCGGCTGCCCGGGTCCGGCGCGGGCCCTTCGCCGGACCGGATGCTGCTCGGCTCCGAGGGCACGCTCGGCGTCATCACCGAGGCCTGGATGCGGATCCAGGAACGGCCGGGCCACAAGTCGTCGGCATCGGTCACGTTCGCCGGCCCGCGAGCGGCCACCGGCGCGTTCGGCGCCGTGCGCGAGATCGCGCAGTCTGGGCTCAACCCGGCCAACTGCCGCCTGCTCGATCCGGGCGAGGCGGCGCTGTCGGGCGCCGCCCAGAACGGCGAATGGGTGCTCGTGCTCGGCGCCGAGTCGGCTCACCACCCGGTCGGCGAGACCGTCGACGCGTTGCTCGCGATCGCGCGCGAGCACGGTGGCATCGCCGCCCCGCCCAAGGAGAAGGGCGGCAGCGAGAGCGACGAGGCGGCACAGGCATGGCGCTCGGCGTTCCTGCAGATGCCCTACCTGCGCGACGGGCTCGCCCGGATGAGCGCGATCACCGAGACGTTCGAGACGGCGACGACCTGGGACCGCGCGACGGAGCTGTACGACGCGGTGCGGAGCGAGCTCGGTGCCGCCATCGAGGCGACAACCGGCCACCCGGGCCTGATCAACTGCCGCTTCACGCACGTCTACCCCGACGGCCCCGCGCCCTACTTCACCGTGATCGCGGCAGGTCGCCGCGGCTCCGAGGTCGCGATGTGGGACGAGATCAAGGCCGCGTCGATGGAGATCCTGACCGCCCACCGGGCGACCGTCACCCATCACCACGCGGTCGGCCGCGACCACCGTCCGGGCTACGACCGTCAGCGGCCCGAGCCCTTCGCCGCCGCGTTGCGAGCATCGAAGGCGGCGCTCGACCCCGCGGCGATCCTCAACCCGGGCGTGCTGATCGACCCGGCCCGCTGAGCGCCCGAGGAGTGCGAGGGAGCGCACTGAGGGGCGTGACCGAGCAACGACGAGGCGCATCCTCGCCAGATGCGATGCCCTACGCGCGGCTGAGGGGCTCGCGCTGGTACTCGGTTTCCGGCGCCTTCTTGTACGGGTTCTCGGAGTCGGCGTCGGTCTGGGTCTCGTGGTAGACCGACTCGACGTTGACCGCCCAGATGTCGTGGGTCTCGCCGAACAGGACGTTGTCGACCGCGCGCATCGCCGACAGCATCGAGTGGTCGGAGTTGTTGTAGCGGTGGAGGCCGTTGCGACCGACCTGCACGTAGTCGGCCAGCGGGTCGAGCCACTCGCGGATCGCCTCAACGCGCTCGGCGTAGGTCTCGTCGTACATCGGGTACGCCATCGGGACGCGCACGACGTAGCCGCGGCGGACCTCCGAGGCCTTGGCGAGGCCGAGCGCCTCGAGCTCCTTGGAGGCCATCTTGACGAGCGTGTCGTCGCCACACTCCCAGAGCTCGTCGCCCTTGAAGCAGAAGTACTCCATGCCGACGCAGGCAGTGTCGGGGTCCGGGACCATCCACGGCGACCAGCTGCGGAAGTTCTGGATCCGGCCGACCTCGACGTGCTCCTCGTGGATGTAGATCCAGTTGTCGGGGAACAGGTCCTCGCCGTCGAGCACGAGCGAGACGGTCAGGAAGTCGCGGTAGCGCAGCCCCTGGGCGGCCTCCCGGACGGGCTCGGGCGCGTCGGGCGAGACGAGGCCGACCATGTTGCGCAGCGGCAGCGAGCTGATCGTCGAAGTCGGCGTGAGGACCTCGTCCGGCGTGTGCACCGCGACGACGCGACCGTCGACGGTCTCGATCCGCGTGGCCGGCGTGTTCAGCCGCACCTCGCCGCCCATCTCCTCGATCCGCTCGGTCATCATCTCCCACATCTGGCCGGGGCCGTAGCGTGGGTAGTTGAAGGCGTCGATCAGCGACTTGATCTCGTTGCCCTTGTTGCCGAAGAACGCCGACTTCGCGGCGGAGTAGAACGACAGGCCCTTGATCCGCTGCGCCGCCCACTCGGCGCGGATCTCGTGGCACGGCACGCCCCAGACCTTCTCGGTGTAGCCCTTGAAGAAGTGGCCGTAGAGCCGCTTTCCGAACCGGTTCGAGACCCACTGCTCGAGGTTGTCCTCGGGGCCGTTCGGCGTGACAGCCGCCCACAGATAGGACATGCCGCAGAGGAACAGCTCCCACGGGCCGAGCTTCTTGATGACGTCTGTGCCCTTGAGCGGGTAGTCGAGATACTTGCCGCGCCAGAAGATCCGCGACATCCGCGGGCGCTTGAGGAACTCGTCGCCCATGATCTCGTGCCAGAGGTCGTCGACCTCCTGGTTCTTGGTGAAGAAGCGGTGGCCGCCGAGGTCAAAGCGGTAGCCGTCGGGATCGACAACGGTCTTGGCGATGCCGCCGACCTGGTCGTCGGCCTCGAGCACGATGACCTTCTTGCCTGCCTTCGCGAGCAGGTAGCCGGCCGTCAGGCCGGCAGGGCCGCCGCCGATGACCACGTAGGGACGCGCGGCGCCGTCACCGGGCACCGAGGAGTCGTCTGCCGGCAAGCGAGGTTCGTCGACCAGGGCCATGCCGGCAGTTTCGCGGCCGCGCGGCGAAGTTCCGGCCCCGCCTAACCGGGGCTAACACTTCTTCACGAGCTCACGCAACGGCGCGAAGCGGTGCTTGATTCCCGCCACCGGCCGCCAGGTCCTCGAGCAGGGCGGCCGCATCGAGGATCGCGATGATCCGATCCTCCATCTGGACGACGCCTGTGATCTCGGGAGCCTTACCGGCCGGGCCGTCCTCGCACTCTGCCTCGATCGTCCGGACCTCTCGCACCTCGTCGACGATCAACCCGGCGCGCTCGTCGCCGTGTTCGGCGATCACGATCCGCGTGTCCTCGCCATCGCCGACCGGGACCCCGAGACGGGTGGCCAGGCAGAGCACCGGCACGATCCGCCCGCGCAACGAGATCACTCCGCGCACGCTCGGGTCGCCGGACGCGAGGCTGCGCGGCTGCTCGTAGCGGATGATCTCCTGAACCTCGTCGATCGGCAGAGCGAACTCCTCACCCGCGATCGCGAAGACGACGAGCTGGCGCGCTGGGGAAACGTCGGACATGGGACCGGCGTCGGCTACGCCCCGCCGCCACTTGACCGGCGCGGCCCAGACCTCAACGCCGTTCGTAGACGACAACGCGAACGCCACGCGGTGGCCGGCGGTAGCCGACCGCAGGAAGCCGGTCGACGCGCTCGAACCGGCGGTCGTGGTCGAGCGCCCGCTGCCACTGCGCCGAGCGCCGGCGCACCAGCGAGGTCCAGGGTGCGCCCCAGCGCCCTGAACGGACGATCGGAAGCACCACTATCAGCCGCTCACCCGGCTCGATTCCCGGCGCAACCTCACGCATCACCGCCTTCGGGCCTGTTCGCTCGAGACGCTCGAGGGCGTTGCGCCAGTCGAAGACCTGGGGGTCTTCGACGGGGCCGAGCGCGTCGGCCCAGCGGAGTCCGTCACCGAGGTAGTACCGCATCACCGGACCCTGCTCTGGGTGCACGGCGAGGACGGTGTCGCCGTCCCGGACGAGGCCGCGATCCTCGAGCGTGCGGGCGACCTTGAACGCGTCGCTCTTGCCCTTGATCTGGCGCTCCTGGGTATCGGCCCAGAGCACGAGGACGACGGCGAGCGTCACGACGCCGAGCGTGCCCGCCCGGGTGAGGCCGGCGGACGCGAGCAGCAGCGCCGGGCCGACCAGGATCGCCACGTAGCGTCCGGACCACGCCGGCGAGACCTGGGACGCGACCCAGGCGACGAGCACTCCGGTCAGCAGGATGATCAACAGCGCCGCTGCGGCCCGCGCCCGCTCCGGCTCGGCCGCGCGCATGCGCAGCAGGCCGGTCCCGCCGACGAGCGCGATCGCCAGCGACGTCGCGCCGGCGCCGACCGTCACCTCGAGGATGCTCACGATCGACTCGAGATCCGGCTTCTCGGCCCACGGCGCTCCGGTCTCCGCCGCCTGCCCCAGCAATGTCGGCAACCACGGGAGGTAGAGCAGCGCGATCAGACCGAAGCCGGTCAGGCCGTCACGCACGAGCTTCGAGCGCTCGTCGGTCTCTGCGCCGAGCGTCAGCGCGACCCATGCCGCACCGCAGCCCAGCAGCATGAAGAGTCCCCAATTGTGGACGTAGGGCGCGAGTGCTCCGAACAGAACGAACGCCGGCAGCATGCGACGATCCCTCAGCGCGAACAGCCCGGCGAAGGCAGCGGCGAGGACGATCCCGACGAGCACCGCGAGCGCGTACATCCGCGTCTCTTGCGCGTAGTACGTGAGGAACGGGAGCGTCGCCGCCATCGCCGCTGCGGCCCAGCCGCTGGGCGTGCCGAAGAGCTTGCGTCCTCCCCACCACGCGGCCGGGATGGCGAGCAGCGCGCACAGCAGCGACAGCGCGTGCGTCCGCGCCTCACCAGCGCCCCCGATCGCGTCGATCCAGAGGTGCAGCAGGAGGTAGTAGGCCGGCGGCGCGCCATCCTTCTGGAGTACGCTCGGGATGTCCGCGAAGTCGTGACTCGCGATCCCGACCGACAACCCCTCGTCGATCCAGAACTTCGCCCACAGCGCCTGGCTGCGGAGCAGGTACGAGAAGCCGATTAGAGCGGCGAGTCCGAGCACGGTCGCGATCCGCGGATGCGACTGCACCCGGTCCCGAACCGCAGCGGTGGCGCTCGTGATCCGGCTCAACTCGCGCTCTCCCGGCAGCGCTGGAAGACGCGCCAACCGAAGCCGACCGCCACCGGCCGCGGCGAGATCACGCCGCGGCGCGGCCCCCAGTGGCTCGTCGCGGTCGTCCGCACCGCGAAGACGGTACCCGGCGACCTGGCGACCTGGGAGACCTCGGGCTGGTGGAGATGGAGCGCCCAGGCCAGCTGCGGGACGAGGTAGCGGCCGGTCGACGCCGTCCCGCAGGAACGGACGGCGGCGGCGCCGCCGGAGCGTTCGACGACGCCCGGCAGCGCGCGCGTGAGGCGCTCCTCGTAGGCAGCCCGGTCCCACGTCTTGTGGGCGGAGCCGAGCGACGGCACCGCGAACAGGAGCGCCGCCGTCAGCGCGGCCGGCCACGCCCGTGGCGCAAGCAGGTCGAGCAAGCGGCCGGCGCCGGTCGCTGCGACGATCACGAGCAGGACGACCGGCACGATCAGGTAGCGCTGGTTGCCGGAGAAGCCGCCGCGCGTCATCAAGGCGACGACCAGCAGCCACGCCCCCGACAGCGCGACCAGCGAGCCGATCAGCCGGTCCCGCTCGCGCACTGCGAACGCCGCGCACGCGGCGAGCCCCGCGAACGCGGGGATCGTGAGCATCTCGAGCGCGTCGCCGAAGACCGCGACCGCCGGCGAGTCGGCGTTGGTCGGCGCGCGAGGCCCGATGTCGGTACGCGCCCGGTTCGCGGCCCGCCACGGATCGCCGGACCCCCACCACTCGGGCAGGACCCAGCACGCCAGCACGAACGCGCCCGCGCCGATCACGAGCTCGGGGCGCTCACGGCGGCGCCACAGCAGCCAGAGGCCGTAGACCGCCAGGAACGGCCAGGACTCCGGGCGCAGAAGCGCAGCGCCGCAGCCCAGCAGCAGCCCGGCGCGATGCCGGCCGGCCGCGATCCGCTCGATCGACGCCAGCACGAAGAAGACCATCAGCCCCTCGGAGTTCCCGAGCATCGCTCCCCACAGCCACCAGGGCGCCAGCACGAGCGCCGCGCACGCGGCGACGGCGCCGGTCAGGCCACCGCCGAGCCTGAGAACCAGGCGCCAGAGCGGAATCAAGGCCGCTATCGCGCCGGCTCTCGCGACCAACAGCCAGAGCCAGGGCGCCGCGTCGCCGAACAGGGCGAAGACGGTCGTGAACGCGACAGGCAACGGCTTCCACGACGGCCCGAGGCTGGTGACGAGATCGCCCTCGGTGATCTCGCGGCCCCAGATGATCCAGGCGAACGGGTCGTAGGTCGGGATCCCGGGAACGAGCACCAGGCTGAGCGCCGCGGCAGCGATGACGAGCGCGCCCGCGGCACGCAGCAGGACCGCGTCCGCCATCAGCTCTCGAGCGTGGCGACCGCGAGCGCAGCGGCGCCCTCACCGCGGCCGGCGAAGCCGATGCCCTCGCCGGTCGTTGCCTTGATGTTCACGGCGCCAGCGTCGACTCCGAGGGCGGCGGCGAGGCGCGCTCTGATCTGCTCTCGGTACGGCCCGATCTTCGGCCGTTCGAGCACGAGCGTCGTGTCGACGTTGCCGATCCCGAACCCCGCGTCACGGACGAGCCCGGCCACGTGCCTCAGCAGCTCGATCGAATCCGCGTCCTTCCAGCGCGGGTCGGTGTCCGGGAAGTGCTCGCCGATGTCGCCGAGCCCGGCGGCGCCGAGCACCGCATCGATGACGGCGTGGGCCACTACGTCGGCGTCGCTGTGCCCGTCGAGACCCTGCTCGTGCGGGATCGTCACGCCGCCGATGATCAGCGGCCGGCCGCCGGCGAGCCGGTGCGAGTCCCAGCCGATTCCAGTTCGGACGCTCACAGCTCTGCGCCGATCGGATGGAGGGTGACGCCGCGGTGGTCGAAGACGGCGAGCTCGCCGATCCCCGCACCCGCCAGCAGCTCGAGCGCCTGGTCGTAACCGTGGCCGAGCACGTCAGGCGTGTGGGCGTCGCTGGAGAGCGCGATCGGGTTCCCGGTTTCGGCGACCATCTTCAGGAACTCGGCGTCGGGGTAGATCTCGCCGACCGGTTTGCGAAGGCCGGCGGTCGAGACCTCCACGGCGATGCCCGACTCGGCGATCTGCTCGATTGCGAGCTCGTAGTAATGGCGAACGTCCTTGTCGGGCCAGGGTCTCAGGACATCACCTCGGCCCCAGTGCTTGACGAGGTCGGGGTGGGCGAGGATGTCGAACAGGCCGGAGGCCGCGAGCTCACCGAGCCATGTGAAGTACGTGCGCCAGACCTGGTCTGCCGAGGTCGCGGTCGTCCAGACGTCGTGCAGGTCGAAGTCGACGGCGCCGTTGCCGACGAAGTGGATCGAGCCGACGACGTAGTCCCAGTCGCGTGCGTCGAGCAGGTCGCGGAGCCGCTCCTCCCGCCCGGGGATGAAGTCGGCCTCGATGCCGAGCTTGAGGTCGGTTTCGCTGCGCACGAAGTCGCAGTAGGCGTCGATATCGTCGCGTGCGTTGTCGGCCCAGTGGTCGTGGTCCCAGACATCGAGCGCCTGGGTGAAGCGGTAGACGTGCTCGGCGACCCCGAGCTCAGAGATCCCGCGATCGGCGGCCTGCCGACGGTACTCCGCGGCGTTCTCGGCGGTGAAGTATTGCTCCGCGGTCGTGTTCGGGCCGTCCGGGCGCAGGTGGACGTGGTAGTCGGTCAGCACAACAGCGGGGACTCTAGAGCGGTGCGCCCGTAGACTCGGCGCGATGCCTCGCGGCGCGAACCTCGTGTTGTCGGACGAAGCCGTCGTCGGGACCGGTGTCCGGTTCGGCGCCAACGTCGTCGTTCACGGCGCCGTTGTCCTCGGCGAGGACGTCACGGTCGGCGACGGCGCGATCCTCGGCAAGCCGCCCGCGCGGGGCGATGCGGATGACGAGCCGCTGCGCGTCGGCAACGGCGCGACGATCTGCGCGCAGGCGATCGTCTGCGCAGGGGCGACGATCGGCGAGCGGGCGTTGATCGGTGACCAGGCGTTCGTGCGCGAGCGCGTGACGATCGGCGCCGGGTCGGTCCTCGGTCGCGGCAGCTGCGTCGAGAACGACACGACGATCGGCGACCGCGTCGTGATCCAGAGCGACGCCAACATCACCGCGTACTGCGTGATCGAGGACGACGTGTTCGTGGCACCCGGCGTCCGGACGACCAACGACGACACGATGAACCGCCACGACGGCGGCCATCGGCTCCGCGGTGCGACGCTGCGGCGCGGCTCCCGGATCGGCGGCGGTGCAGTGCTGACCCCGGGCGTCGTCATCGGCGAAGAGGCGTTCGTGGCGGCAGGTGCGGTCGTCACTGCCGACGTGGCGCCACGAGCCGTCGTGATGGGCGTGCCGGCACGGGTGGTCCGGCAGGTGCCGGACGAAGAGCTGCTCGAGCGGTGGCGTTGACGCCGCCGGTCGACGTCGCCGTGATCGGCGGCGGGATCGTCGGACTCGCGACGGCCCGGGCGGTGCAGCGGCGATCGCCCGGGGCCCGAGTCGCGCTGCTGGAAGCCAGCGCGGAACTCGCCCGGGAACAGACCGGCCACAACTCCGGGGTGATCCACACGGGCGTCTACTACGCGCCCGGATCGCTCAAGGCGCGGCTCTGCGTCGAGGGCGCGGCGGCGATGCGCGAGTTCTGCGAGAGGCGCGACATCCCGACGGTGCGCTGCGGCAAGCTGATCGTCGCGACCGATGAGCGTGAGCTCGCCGGGCTCGACGAGCTCGAGCGCCGTGGCCGCGCCAACGGCGTGCCCGAACTCGAGCGACTCGACGCTCGCCGGTTGACCGAGCGCGAACCCAATGTTCGCGGGGTCGCGGCGCTGTGGTCGCCGGAGGCGGCGGTCGTCGACTTCCGCCGCGTCGCGCTGGCGCTTGCGGAAGAGATCCGGGGGGACGGCGGACGTGTTGAGACCGGCTGGGCGGTCTCGCGTGTGGCGCGCGGCGGCACCGGCGCGGTGATCGAGACCGCCGGTGGCAGGCGCCTGGCTGCGGCCCACGTGATCGCCTGCGCCGGCGCCGGGTCCGACCGGCTCGCGGAAGCATCGGGCGCGCCGGCCGATCCGCGGATCGTCCCCTTCCGCGGCAGTTACCTCACGGTCCTCCCCGACCGCGCCGGACTCGTGCGCTCGATGATCTACCCGGTCCCCGACCCGGCGCTCCCGTTCCTCGGTGTCCATCTGACGCCGACGCCGGACGGCGGACTGACGATCGGCCCGACCGCGCTGCTGACGCCGAGCCTGAGATCGCTCCGCTGGCGTGGAACCGCCCGGATGGTCTGGCGCCACAGGCGGGCCGCGATCGGCGAGCTGCGGATGGCGGCGAGCCGCCGGGCGCTGATCGACGAGGCCGCGCGTTACGTCCCGTCGCTGAGCCCGCGGGACGTGCTCGCGG
>WBZP01006022.1_pt1 | contig 11781 bp, 14 predicted proteins | sample 5204301 | NCBI WGS metagenome assembly WBZP01 (sample SAMN12412401, study PRJNA552823) | activated sludge metagenome | isolation source: activated sludge from nitrification reactor of wastewater treatment plant... | place: USA: Pennsylvania | collected 2017
CCATTGCTGCTGCAAAAAAAATACCCATTATCGTGGGAGGTGGTCATAACAATGCCTACCCGATCATTAAAGCAGTGGCCAAAGGACTGCATAAAGCCGGTGTAATTCCGCTAGCCCAGATCAATTGCATCAACCTCGATGCACAGTCAGATTACAGGCCTACCGAAGGACGCCACAGCGGCAATGCTTTCCGGTATGCAGAAGATGATGGCTACCTGGGTAAGTATGCGGTTATTGGTCTTCACGAAAATTATGTTCCGCAGAACGTACTCATGGAGATGCACGAAAATCCTTTCATACAATACAGCAGTTACGAGGATATCTTTGTGCATGAAAAAAAGAATTTCATCCAGGCTGTTGCCCACGCCAGTGGCTTTACAGAAGATACATATACAGGCATTGAACTCGACATGGATGCTATCGAACATGTATTGAGCAGCGCTACCACGCCATGCGGCATTACGGCTTTGAGGGCGAGGCAATATGTAAACTTTACTGCTGCTGATTCAAAAGTAGCTTACCTGCATATATGCGAAGGCGCCTGCCAACTCAATGATGGCCGCAAGGATGAAAGTACCGGTAAAATGATCAGTTATTTAGTAAGTGATTTTGTAAAAGCTCACAGCAGCAACAGGTGATGATCAAAGATGTGAAGCGATCTCGGCTTCAGTGGCCACACCATCTTTACGCCATACTTCCTTTCCGTCTTTGAATATAATGAATACAGGAAGAGCTGTTACTTTATATTGCTGAAGGATATCATCGTCTTTCCCGCCATCAACTTTCAGTAAAGTGAATTTACCCTGGTTTTTATCCTGCAGACTTTTAATTACAGGTTCCATGGTTTTGCAGGGAGGGCACCATTCAGCACCAAAATCAACCAATACCGTTTTTGAACCGTTGATGGTTTGATTAAAACTTTCAATGCTCATCTGCTTTTCTGTATTGCTTCCTTCCAAAGGCTTATTAGCAGCTTTCCAGGCATTGGTTCCGCCACTCAATTCATAAACCTGTTCAAATCCCTGCTGCCTGAGGGCTTTGGCGGCTGCTGCACTTCTGCCGCCAGCAAGGCAATACACATACACAGGTTTCTTTTTGTTGATGAATTCGATCCTGCGGTTGAATTCGGTTTTATCATTCCAGTCGGCCAATAATGCATGAGCAATGTGCCCCGACTTATATTCACCGGGTGTTCTTACATCCAGCAACTGGATGGAATCTCCGGCACTGATGCCTTTTTCAAATGCTTCCGGGCTCAGACTGGTATTATTCTGTGCATTGCAGGAGTAGATGGTAAGAGATATGGCCAGTAAAACAAATATATTTTTCATGGTATGAAGTTATGATAAATCGGAAAGTAACTCGTGATTAAAATCACACTGCCTATATATTCTGAATAAAAAAGCCAACCCATTTCCGGGTTGGCCAACTGTTTAAGTTTCAGCATAATTTTATTGGGGTGAAAGGTATTGTGCATAAGCATATCCCTCTTCACCATCTTTCGTTTTAATCTTCCACCAGCTGTCGTTGGTTTTTTCAACAAGTGTTACAATCTCATTGTGGGCCGCTTTGCCAACAATGGTGGCTTCCGTACTCGGTTCCTTCCTGATATTAAGATTTGAAGTGTCGGTGGTTACTTTCAGGGAAGCGCCGGCATCTGCCTTGATATCAATATTCATCATCAGATCTCCGCTTGCCATATTGGGATCTATTTTGTCATATAATGACCATAGTGCATCATAATCTGCAGTAGATTTTGCAGTGCCGCTTACATGCAGCATTCCGTCTTTTTCAGCAACAGAAAGATCTGTAACATTCATTGTTTTTGCAGCATCAAGCAGTGCTGCATATTTATCCTGTAAAGCCATAATTATTATTTATTAAGGGTGATTGGAATTATTTTTTATCGGTTAACCCGGTTACATCAGATTTTACTTTGGCAGCGGCCAGCATCTGCATGATCTTCATCCTATCAGCTTTGGTTACTTCACCGGCAAGCACGGCTTTATCTGCAGAAAATTCTACGGAAACTCCTTTGATGTCTTTCAATCCATCTTTTACTTTTTGTTGAGTAGCTTCATCAAGTGTGGTATTTAAAGAAGCCGGAGGAGCAGGAGGGGGAGGGGGTGGCGGTGCAACAGAGCAATTATTTATAACAGATTTCACACCTTTTACAGCGGTTACTGCTTTTTCACAGGCAGCTTTGCAGGCATCATCTTTACATTCACCGGTTATAGTGGCTACACCATCTTTTACTTCAACCATGGTGCCTGCCATCATGGGATCGGCTTTTAAAACTTTTTCAACACTGGCTTTAATGTCAGCATCTTTAGGCTGGCAACTGCTGAATGTAAGCGCTGACGCTATTACAATTGCCGGTAATACTTTACTGAATTTCATCTTGAGTCATTTTAATGTTTGATAATAGTAAGGCAGAATGAAATCTTTCCTTCGGACATTTATGACTCAAATTCTATTCCGGCAGTTGCACCTGTTATTAAATTACAGGCAACCCAATCGCCCTCCATCCACCGGCAGGTTGATGCCATTGATATAAGCCGCAGCAGGAGAGCAGAGAAAAGCCACAGCAGCACCAAACTCTTCGGGCTGCCCGATCCTGCCAGCAGGAATTTCGGCTACCAATGCTTTCATTACTTCCTCTTCAGATTTCCCTGTATCCGCCATTTTCTTTTTGATCACATAATCGGCTCTTACGGTTTTGGTGAAACCGGGTAACACATTGTTTACAGTGATTCCATACGAACCAAGTTCTGTTGCGAGGGTTTTGGCCCAGTTGGCTACAGCGGCACGAATCGTATTGCTTACACCTAACCCGGCGATAGGTTGTTTTACCGAAGTTGAAATGATATTGATGATCCTTCCAAAGCCGGCCGCTTTCATACCGGGTACCAATGCCTGTGTAAGTATATGATTGCAGATAAGGTGATTGTTGAATGCCTGGATGAATTCATCGGTTTTGGCTGACAATGCAGTTCCCCCGGCGGGCCCCCCGGTATTATTTACGAGTATATGCGCCATCTTTCCGGCCTTGATGAAAGCATCAATAGCTATCTGTACAGAACTGGTATCAGAAAAATCAGCTATGAGATATTCATGCTTTTGACCACGGGAACTGTTGAGCGTTGAAACAGCTTCTTTCAGTTTTTCCTCATTTCGGGCTACAAGGATAACAGTAGCACCCAGTAAAGCCAACTCAACAGCGCTGGCATAACCAAGGCCCTGGGTACTTCCACAGACCAATGCATTTTTACCTTCGAGGTTCAGGTTCATCGTACAAAATTTTCGTAAAAATAACCTGCTTTTCATTAACAGGTATAATTATATCCCTCTATAAAACAGAAAGGCGCAGGCATAGCCCACACCATCTGTATTGTATAGCCAGAAACTTATTTTCACTTCTTTGCGATCAGGCCGTTTTTCGTCATGTCTTTGATGATGGCTCTGGCATAATCATCACCAAGCGCTGCCGGTGAGGATGGATCAAAAGCCTTGGTCTGAACAGAATAAACAAGATCCCCGTATCGGGTATCGTATAAATTTGATTCCAGGAAGAAGTTGGTGGAACTGGTATAATATCCCGGGGTATAAACCCTGTCGTAGATGGTTGTATAATACCTTCCGAAACGGTTATAATATACACCGGCGGGTTGATAGCTTACCTGGCCGGGTGTGTAGTTGCGTTCCTTATTTTTGTCAAGCAAAACAGTAGTGAGAACTGCGTCATAACCATCAGCTTTCATCTTTTCTGCGATCGCTTCTTCACTCAACCTGTCGAATGCTTTCGGACCATATTCCTGCAGGGCAGAATGCGCATCATATCCCTTGGATTTTAATTCGCTTACCAATTGATTTTCCAGCTCTTCCCGCAATGTCCTGTCTTTTTGCTTGATGATGCCAAGTACCATGATCCTGTTGTAAGTAGATGTGATATTTGAGTTGTTCGCTTTCCAGGAGGAAGTGACCTGGGTGCTGGTGCAGGCAGCCAGTCCGAATACGCCAGCCAGCCCGGCAATGATGATCTTTTTCATAGTAATGTGTTTTAAACAACTATATGACGACAAACTTTGTTCCGGCTGTCGCAATAACTGCCACCCTGGCCGTTAAGCATTTCTAAAATTGGTGAAAGCAGTTATTTAAAGGCATTGCGAATAATTTTGATATGGAAGCTTTAAGCAAAAAGGGGGAGAATCTTACGCACATTCCCGGAGCTCTTGTGGATAAATGGGGAAAGCCGAAAATGAGGTCATTCAACTATATTCGCAGTTTTTACAGAGTTATTATGAATTTTAAATGATGAATGTGGAAGGATATCAATCCTGTTACAGGTAAAATTCTATATTTAATTTAATCACTATGTCAGAGAAAGACCTCTTTAATTATACAGAAGACAGTATCCGCAGTCTCGACTGGAAAGAACATATCCGCCTTCGCCCCGGCATGTATATCGGTAAACTTGGAGACGGCAGTAGCCCGGATGATGGTATCTATGTACTCCTCAAAGAAGTAATCGACAACTGCATTGATGAACATACCATGGGATACGGGAAACATGTGGATGTTAATATTGATGGGAAAACGATCACCGTTCGTGACTATGGCCGTGGAATTCCTTTGGGGAAAGTTGTAGATGTGGTAAGCAAGATCAACACCGGGGCCAAGTATGACAGCAAAGCTTTCCAGAAAAGTGTTGGTTTGAATGGCGTGGGTACCAAAGCGGTGAATGCATTAAGCACTTATTTCAAAGTTTCTTCCTACAGGGAAGGCAAAGAAAAGTTTGCTGAATTTGAAAGAGGAGAACTGAAAAAGGAATCCAAAGAAACAGCCAGCAAGGAACAGAACGGAACACTCATCACTTTTGTTCCTGATGATACGGTTTTTAAAAACTTTCATTTCGTACAGGAATACCTCGACAACCAGTTCTGGAATTATTGCTACCTGAACGCCGGGCTGGTGATGAATCTCAACAACAAACGCTATGTAAGCAAAAATGGTTTGCTCGACCTGCTGCAACGCAAAACAAATGAAGATGAGATCCGCTACCCGGTCATACACCTGAAAGGCGATGATATAGAAGTAGCGATTACACACGAGAACAGTTATGGTGAAGAATATTACAGTTTCGTAAACGGCCAGTTTACTACACAGGGGGGGACGCACCTGGCCGCTTTCCGGGAAGCATTTGTAAAAACCGTTCGTGACTTTTATAAGAAAGATTATGATGCTTCTGATATAAGAGGAAGTATCTGCGCCGCCGTATCTGTGCGTGTGCAGGAACCCGTTTTTGAAAGCCAGACAAAAACAAAACTGGGATCTTTATCGGTTTCGGAAGGTGGACAAAGTATGAAATCTTTTGTTGGAGATTTTCTTGCAAAAGAACTTGACAATTACCTTCACAGGAATCCTGCAACGGCAGAAGCGTTGAAAAAGCGTATTGAACAGAGTGAACGGGAGCGTAAAGACATGGCGGGCATTAAGAAACTTGCCAACGAAAGGGCCAAGAAGGCCAACCTGCACAACAAGAAACTCCGTGACTGCAAATACCATTATAATGATGAGCCTACGGGTAAAGACAAGGACCTCATCATGGAAAAGCAGAAGGAGAGTACCATATTCATTACAGAAGGTGATAGCGCCAGCGGTTCCATTACCAAATCAAGGAGTGTAGATACCCAGGCTGTGTTCAGCCTGCGTGGTAAGCCACTTAACTCATTCGGACTAACAAAAAAAGTTGTTTATGAAAATGAGGAATTCAACCTGCTGCAGCATGCGTTGAATATTGAAGAGGGTTATGAAGGATTGCGTTACAATAATATCATCATTGCAACCGATGCTGATGTGGATGGAATGCACATACGGCTGTTGCTGATGACATTCTTCCTCCAGTTCTTCCCGGATATTGTAAAAAACAACCACGTTTATATTCTGGAAACGCCTTTATTCCGTGTTCGTAATAAGCAGGAAACGATTTATTGCTACGATGAAACAGAGAAGCAGGCAGCTATAAAGAAACTGGGTGGTAAACCGGAAATAACAAGGTTCAAAGGTTTGGGTGAAATCAGTCCTGAAGAATTTGCACGTTTTATTGGTCCTGAAATGCGTCTTCAGAATGTATTGATCGAAAGTGGTGATCACATTCAGAACATGCTGGAATATTATATGGGCAAGAACACTCCACAACGACAGGAATTTATTATAGGTAACCTGCGGATTGAAATGGACCTCGTGGAAGAGAATCAGTAATAATAACTCATAACTAATAATTGCAGACCTTAAGAAAACACTTAATTAACAATTAACCATTATCAATTAATAATGATACATGTAGTATTTAATGAAGCCGATGTAAAAGTTTTACAGGAAGCGATCGGAATGGATGAATCATTGGCCGGTGATGTGATCCAGGTTAAAGACGATTTTGCCGTTGGTCCGCTGGATAATATTTATGAAGAGTCGGGCATAGAAACCCGTAAGCAATGGTGGCGGGATGTGCTGGCAGGCGGCGACCTGGAAGGTACAGTAGATTCAACTGAAGTTGATGATAATAAAACAGCAACTGAACTTGCAGATAGGATGCGCAGCCATGAAGATGAACAGGTCTGGATATGGATCGCTCAGAACAAACATGATGTATGCGGTTATTATTGGCTGCTGCCATTCATGAAAGAATTCCAGGGTAGGGTGCAGATTCTTTATTTAAACAACCTGCCTTTCTTCAATGAAAAGGGAAATATCTTTTACCCGAACTGGCTGAGTGAAATTCCTGCCAAAGAATTTCTGAAAGCAAAAAAACTTGCACGTGAGATTACATTGAGTGAGTTTGAAGTTGACCCCGATGAATGGACAAAGATCTGCCATGAAAGCCGGGGCATACGTTTGCTGGAAGGTGGTAAAAAAATCACACATGCCGATTATGATTTTTACGACAGTGAGTTGAAAAAGTTCGTAACGGGCGATTGGCAGAAAGCATCTAAGATAATTCACCAGTTCCTGTCAAAAGCAAAACATACAACAGGCGATATGTATCTCTTGTGGAGATTGAAAGTACTGGCAGCGCAGGAATTATTTGATGTGCAGGGTAAGTTGGGTAACATGAAAGAGTTTGAATTGAAAACAAAAGCAAAAGAAACTGTAGCAGAGGGCTAGAAGTTTGTTTGAATAATTGATATTGTATAAACAGAATGGCAAAGCAAAAAAATAACGAAGAATATTCTCACGCAGATACCGGCGTAAGCGGGCAGTATAAAACCTGGTTCCTTGATTATGCCAGTTATGTGATACTGGAGCGTGCGGTTCCGGCAGTTGAAGATGGATTGAAACCTGTTCAGCGCCGCATACTGCATGCCATGAAAGAAATGGATGATGGCCGCTTCAACAAGGTGGCAAACATTATAGGTCAGAGCATGCAATATCACCCACACGGTGATGCCAGTATCGGTGATGCATTGGTGAATATGGGGCAGAAAGATCTTTTGATAGAAACACAGGGTAACTGGGGTGATGTACGTACCGGTGATGAAGCCGCTGCACCGCGTTATATCGAAGCAAGGCTCAGTAAATTTGCACTCGAAGTGGCCTTCAACGCCAAAACAACAGAATGGCAACTAAGCTATGATGGCCGTAAAAATGAGCCGGTAACACTACCGATGAAGTTCCCGTTGTTATTGGCACAGGGAGCTGAAGGTATCGCCGTTGGATTGGCAACCAAGATACTTCCTCATAATTTCTGTGAACTGATAGAAGCTTCCATCAAATACCTCAGGGGAAAGAAATTTGAAATACTGCCCGACTTCCAGACTGGAGGTACCATGGACGCCAGCAATTACAATGAAGGAAAACGTGGAGGCAAAATAAGGGTTAGAGCAAATATTGAGGAGATCGATAAAAAAACGCTGGTGATCCGAAGCGTGCCTTATGGTGTTACCACCACGCAGTTGATGGAGAGTATTGTAAAGGCAAACGACCAGGGAAAGATCAAGATCAAAAAAGTAACGGATCATACGGCTGCAGAAGTGGAGATCATCATTGAACTGGCACAGGGTATTTCTCCTGATATAACCATCGATGCACTCTATGCATTCACCGATTGCGAAGTGAGCATATCTCCCAATGCCTGCGTAATCGTTGAACAGAAACCACAATTCCTGTCAGTAAAAGAATTGTTGTCGATTGCGACTGATAACACCAAAGACCTGCTCAAACGTGAACTCGAAATCAAACTCGGTGAATTGCAGGAAAAATGGCATTACACTTCACTCGAAAAAATATTCTTTGAAGAGAAGATATACAAGGAACTGGAGAAGAAGCATGAAACATGGGATAAGGTAATTGCTGCAATCGATAAAGCTTTTGACCCTTTTAAGAAAAAATTAAAAAGAGAAATTACAAGAGAAGATATTCTGAAACTCACTGAAAAGCCGGTTCGCCGTATTTACAGGCTCGATATTGATGAGTTGATCGAACAGATCAAAAACCTGGAGGCAGAGATCAGGCAAGTGAAACATGATCTTGCCAACCTGGTTGATTTCGCAGTAACTTATTACGAAAACCTGCTTAAGAAATACGGTAAAGGGCGGGAACGCAAAACAGAAATCAAACTGTTTGATGTGATACAGGCAAAGACTGTAGCCATCGCCAATACGAAACTCTATGTAAACAGGGAAGATGGATTCATTGGTACAAGCCTGAAAAAGGATGAACTGGTTGCAGAAGTGTCTGACTTTGATGATATCATTGCCTTTACCAAAGGCGGTATTATGAAAGTGGTGAAAGTATCCGATAAAACCTTTATCGGGAAAGATATTCTGCATGTGGCTGTATTCCAGAAAGGCGATGAACGTACCACTTATAACATGATCTATATGGATGGAAAATCCAAGATCAGTTTTGCAAAGCGGTTCAATGTTACAGGTGTTACGAGGGATAAGGAATATGATCTTACCAAAGGAGCTGAAGGAAGCAAAGTGCATTACTTTAAATCAAACCCGAACGGTGAAGCTGAAGTTGTGAAGATTGTTCTTACGCCCGGCTGTTCAGCCCGCATCAAGGAATTTGATTTTTATTTTGAAGAACAGGAGATCAAGAATCGTGGAAGCATCGGTAACCAGGTTACCAAATACCCGATCAAATCGGTGAAGTTTAAAGAAGCAGGTAAGTCTACCCTCGATGCCAAAAAACTCTGGTTCGACAATAAATTCGGCAGATTGAATGTGGATGACAAAGGCGAATATCTTGGTGAATTTGAAGCTGAAGACAGGCTGCTTGTAATATACACCGATGGAAATTATGAATTACTCGACCAGGAACTCACCCAACGTTTTGACCCGGATAAAATGTTATTGATAGAAAAATATGATCCGGAAAAAATCATCACTGCCGTTTATCTCGACAATGAGAAGATGCAGTATAATATCAAACGTTTTAAGATAGAGACCACTACACTCAACAGCAAGTTCTTCTTCATTAAAGAAGGTAACGGCAACAGGCTTGAAACGGTAACTACGGAAGATTCACCCGTACTTAAAGTGCAACGTGGCCGTGGGCAACAGGTGAGCAACGCCAAATTCAAAGTAGATAAACTGGTAGAAGTGATGGGCTGGAAAGCAGTAGGAGCAAAACTGGTTGATTATTCCAAATCAGTAGAAATGGAGTGGGAGCAGACCGAAAATAAAAAAGGCCAGGGTGAATTGTTTGGCTGATGTTTGAAGCCAGGGAATAGTTTATAAAATATGACTGCAGAGAAACCCTGCCTGCTGAACGGCTAGTTCAACAGATGACGGGCAAATTTGCATGGCAGCAACACGTAACACACGATCGCAGTCGTGCAGGTCAAAATTCAGTTTATATTGTGGGAAGGCTGACCGGAGCAAAGCAATCACATGTTCTGCCTGGGCCTCATCCTGAACATTCGTTTTGAATATTTCAACAGATTCCATGGGTAAGAAGTGTTCAGATTATTTGTTGTTCGTTTCCATTTACAATTAAAACCCGGTCATCAGAAAGCGCTACAGTATTATATCCTGCCAATTGATATTGATCTTTGGTTCTGGTAGCTGCTATGGCGAATTCCCTGTTATCAATATGAGGAATTACCACGGTACTGATAAGATCCAGGCCATCAAGAATAATTTCCGGGGCCACTTTCCGGGGTTCCATTTCATCAATATAGGCTAATGTTGGGCCTGCTATCATAGCCCCGGCACTCCAACCGGCATATACATGGCCGTTTTCAACCAGCTCTTTTATGATGAGATCGGCACCGGTTTCCTTTAATATCCATCGCAGGTAATATGTATTACCGCCGCCGATCCATATAACATCTTTTGAAGCCAGTTTCCGGTAAAGCCCGGCATGATCATTATTCCAGTTTCTTAAGTCTATACACTCTATATGATAACCATTTACCAGTAACATTTCCCTGAAGCCATCCAGCCATGTTTCAGAACCAGGTTCTACATCGGCAGCATTTTCTATCAGTGCAAAAGATATATGATTTGCTTTTTTACCCACGAGTTTCGTGAGAGATTCAGCCTGCCGCTTATTGAATGACATGGAATAGAGAAACAGCTTAGGTTTAACCGGCATCTTTTTTTTGTTGAATGGTTAACGTGACTGAAGTATTCCCAGAGCTGACAGTTATACAACAGCAAGCAGAACTGCACCAGCCGCGTTAACACATCAACCGTTATCAGTTGGCTTCACTCAGTGATTTTAATTTCGCAAGGCCTTCATCGTATTTATCTTTCATCATGCCGTCCATGAATAATTTCATGAAGTTCATGGGGTATTTATAGCGGGAATCGAAACCCCATTTAACTTTTGTTACTGTTCCTTCCTGAGCCAATTGCACATAAGAAGTGGCTTCTCCATCCATAGGTTTAATGAAGTGCAGCTTTGTTTCTACCCGGTTGGGAGCTTCAATTTTAGTGAGTGTTTGTTCCCCTTCACCAACCTTACTGTTCCCTTTCCAGGTGTAAGAAGCTCCAACATTTCCATCAGTACCTGAATAAGACATTTTTACATTTGGATCTTCCTTCCCGAACGGATTCCAATCCTGGAAACCTTTCAGGGTGTTTACATGGCTCCATACTTTTTCCTGCGGAGCATTAATGGTAACTTCTCTTTCGAGATGGTAATCTTTGCTGATGAATAATGCAGAAATTAGCACAATGGCAATAAGCAACAAGATCACCATGCCGAGGATCTTCAAGATTTTTTTCATAATGACAGTTTTATTTAGAACAAGATACTAAATCTGTTCGTGTGAAATTATTTATGACTGGTAATTTGCATCGTAACTGATCATCCACTGAATACCATATTTATCCGTAAGCATTCCGAAATAAGCTCCCCAGAATGTTTTTTCGAGGGGTTGAGTAATGCTTCCGCCTTCGGCCAGAGCATCAAATACTTTTTTAGTTTCAGCTTCACTGTCCGTATGAACTGAGATGTGCTGGTTTGTTCCGGGAGTAATTTTATGCCCCATTGATTCCAGGGCATCTGTACCCATCAGTACATTTGTTTTGCTGAATGGCAACGCAATGTGCATGATCTTGTCCTGCAGTTCAGCAGGCACCCGTCCAGCTTCAGGAGTGTCTTTAAAACGAAGTAACAGGGCGAACTCTCCGCCGAATACAGATTTGTAAAAATTAAATGCCTCTTCAGTATTGCCCGGAAAATTTAAATAAGGATTGATAACCATTGTTAATATAGTTTAGAATTAATTGATGATTGTGATACAAACTTAATTTATGATTTCAGAAT
>WBZP01006300.1_pt1 | contig 11779 bp, 10 predicted proteins | sample 5204301 | NCBI WGS metagenome assembly WBZP01 (sample SAMN12412401, study PRJNA552823) | activated sludge metagenome | isolation source: activated sludge from nitrification reactor of wastewater treatment plant... | place: USA: Pennsylvania | collected 2017
ATTTTCCCGCCTGCTGCGCTCGCCAATGCACTCGGTCGGCAGGCGCTCTGCCCATGGGTGTTGCCGCGAGCGACGCCGCGGCCATGCCCTGAACGGCGAAACGATCACCACGTTGGCCCGCTGGAGCGGCTTCGGATACGGCATAATCCTCCCGTTTCCCAATCCGCCGATGACGTGGCGCGCTGCTGCAGCCACCCCCGCCACCCACGGAGCCTTTTCGCCTTGGAAAGAACCAGGAATGCGACGGAGGTTTCGGCCGCGACGCGCCGACCCGGTCAACCCGGGTTGACGAGCAGCTTTCCGGAGCCGGCCCTGTTCGCTGCTGCCCGGTAACCCCGACGCGGTCACGGAGCGTCCGCCCGGAAAGGGCGGGTCTCTTTCAAGCTTCTCGGCCCGCGGATTCCGACCTGTGGCACTGCACGCTATTCAAGATCCGGAAGTGATGTCCCGTTCATCCAGGCCGATCGCGCAGAGATTCACCGGTAACGCGTTGCGGCACCATGGAGTTCGGGCCACCATCGGCCTGGTCATCAGCGGCGTGCTGCTGTGGCTCATGCTGCGTTCGATCGACTCCGATGAGTTGCTGCGGACACTCGGATCGGCGTCGCTGAATTGGGTTGCGTTGGCGCTTGCCATCTATTGGATGGAACTCCTACTGCGCGCACAACGGTGGCGATTCATCCTGCAACCTGTGCACGTCTTTTCTTTTTCTCAGGTGGCTTCGTCGCTGTTCGTCGGATATTCGGCGAACAACGTGCTCCCCGCCAGGCTCGGTGAGCTCTTTCGGGCAGATTTCATCGGGCGCCGATACGGGGTGTCCCGGCTGTCTGCGATTGGTACGATCTTCATCGAGCGCCTGCTCGACATGGCGGCAGTCGTTGCCTGCGCCGCCGCGGGACTACTTTGGGCGATGAATCAGGAAGCATCCCCGTCCTCGCCCGACGTCCGCAGGATGCTGATCGCCGGTCTGGCGGCCGGGAGCTTGCTGGTCGGCCTCGCCTCGGCGCTTGTTGTCGTCATGACCACGTACTCGCCACCCTGGCTCGCCAGGCGGTTTCCGCGACTGCGGGTGGCCATCGACGCGGTCAAGGTCGGCTTGCTCTCCGTTCGACAGCCGTGGAGGATACTGAAACTCATTGGGCTCTCGGCAGCCGTCTGGTTCTTCAACGCTTTGGCGATGTGGGCGATACTCAATGCGGTCGGGGTCTCGCCGCAGGCGGGGACGCTCGTGCTGCTGGTCGGGATGTCCGGGCTTCTGGCAGCGATACCGTCCGCGCCCGCAAACCTCGGAACACTACAGTTCGCGTTCATCACGGTCTTGGCGACAATAGGCTGCTCCGCAGCGGTGGCCTTTGCCGCCGCGTCGCTGGTTCAGGTGTTTCTCCTCGGGAGCGTCACGATCGTCGGGGCCGTGCTGTACGGGATCTGGTCGATACGGTCCGAGAGCTGGAGCGCGCATGGGTCGGGTTAGCGAGGCCGCAACGGCATTCCGACGATCCCGCTTCATCTCCTTTGACGGTGCAGTCTCCATGTCAACCCTGCACCAGCGTCCGGATCGGTACCGGCACCTCGAGGCGGATCTTGGGCGTGAGAAGCGCATCGCTCGTGGCGCGGGCCTTTCCTATTCCGCGGCGAGCTTTGGCCAGGAAATCATCGTTCAGGAGATGTCCTCGTTCAATCGGTTGCTTGCGTTTGACCGCGACCAATGCACGGTGCGGGTTGAAGCCGGGCTCGCCGTCGGGGACCTTCTCGATTGGGCAGGACGCAACGGTCTCTGCTTTCCGATACTGCCGGGCTACCCCCTGATCACCGTTGGCGGCTGCATCGCTGCGGACGTTCATGGCAAGAATCCGATGCGCGACGGGACGTTCAGCGATTGGGTCCTGTCCATGACGGTCTTTCATCCGGCGCATGGGTTTCGATCGATCGACCGAGCGAGTAGCCCGGAGTTGTTTTCGGCCACCTGCGGCGGATTCGGGCTGACGGGTCTGATCGTCGACGCCACGCTTCGACTGATGCTTCTGCCCGCGCGCAACGTGAGCGTTCGCCAGGCGCCGGTGGGATCGTTGCTGGAGTCCGTCGAGGCGTTGCGCCGCAACCCGGACGTCGATTTCGGGTACAGCTGGCATGACGGTGCAGCAAGAGGTACGCGCTTCGGTCGCGGAATCATGTTCTTCGGCACCTGGACAGACGAACCTTGCGGCAGGATGGGGCGAAGCTACAAGCCGATGTCCTCCGCGCAGCGTGCCCGCTTTCCGCTGTCGCTCTGGAATCGCGCGACCGTGGCAATGGCAAATGGCGCATTTCGTCGATTCAAGATCCACCGCGGAACGGAAACGAAGAGTTCGTTCGACGCTGCGTTTCCGTTTGCGGGGCAGACGATGTACCACCGTTTCTTCGGGAAGCCGGGTCTCGCCGAGGCGCAAGTGCTGGTGCCCGATGCCAGTCTCGAACGCTTTGTCGGTGAGCTTGCCTCGCTGGTTGACCGTGTCAATCCTTTGCTGGTGATGATGTCGGTGAAGCGGTTCCGCGGGCGGCAAAGGTCCTTGGCCATTTCAGGATCGGGGAGCTTGTTCGCGCTGGATCTGGCGCGTACCGGCGCCACGGCACGCTTTCTGTCGGAATTCGATGCGCTGGTGCTCGACACCGGAGCGCAGCCGAACGTGGCCAAGGACTCCCGACTGCCGGCACGGATCGCGGCAAGGGCTCTGCCACATTACGAGTCGTTTCGTCGGTGTCTCGCGGAGTGCGATCCGGATCGCCTGTATCGATCGGAGCTCTCGCAACGGCTCGAACTGTGAAGAACGGACCTCCCGAGTCCGGGGCACGGGCGACCACGTTCATGGTGATCGGTGGATCATCCGGTCTCGGCCGGGCGATCGCCGAGCGGCTGGCCTCCTCGGGGCATTCGCTGGTGCTGGTCTCTTCCGATCTGCGCGACACACAGGCCCTTGCTGCGGATCTCGCCTTGCGCTGGGGAGTGCTAGCGGTACCGGTTTCAATGGACCTCGCGTACCCCCCTCTTCCCTTGGCGGCGCTCGATGCGGCGTTGGCCTCAATGCCGCCCCTGACCGGACTCCTGCTCGCCGCAGGGATGAACCGGGAGGGGGATGAACCGGGGCAAGCGCCCGCTTCGTTCTCGGCTCTGACCTGCGCCAACTACACGAACCTGTGCCACCTGGTCGATCATCTTCTCCCCCGGCTGCGGCTTGAGCCGAATTCATTGATTGTCGGTTTCGGCAGTGTCGCGGCGACCCGCGGCCGAACGCGTAACGCGGCATACAGCGCGGCGAAGCGGGCACTACAGAGCTATTTCGAGAGTCTTCGCCATTGCCTGGCAGGGTCCGGCGTCAAGGTTCAGTTCTATGTCCTCGGGTATCTCGACACGAACCTCGCCTTCGGACAGCGGACGCTCCTGCCCCGAGCGTCGCCGCACAGGCTCGCGGAATTCGTTTACCGCAGGAGGGAACTCGATTTCGCACTGACTTACTATCCCCGCTTCTGGTACCCGGTGTGCACACTGCTGCGTATGTTGCCTTGGACGATCTTTCGTCGACTTTCATTTTGACCGAACAGCAGAATGTCCGAACTCAATGTAAGCCTGTTTTTCCCGGTCTTCAATGATGAGACTACTGTGCGCGCTGTTGCCGAACAGGGTCTTCGCTTGCTGCAAGGCTACGCGACCCACTTCGAGATCATCATCGTCGACGACGGTTCCCCGGATCGTTCGGGAGAGATTGCCGATGAACTGGCTCGCGAGCATCCGGGAATCGTGCGCGTCGTCCATCATGCTGAGAATCGTGGCTATGGCGCTGCGCTAAGGACCGGTGTGGCAGAGTGCAAATACGATTGGATCTGCATGGTGGATGGTGACAACGAATACGCTGTTGCCGATCTCAAGAAGATGCTGGATATCCGCTTCTTCTATCGCCTGATCATCGCCTTCCGCTACAAGAAGCTCTATTCGACGCAGCGGATCTTCATCTCCTTCGTGTACAACATGGTGCTGCGTCATCTGTTTCGCACGCCCTTTCGCGACGTCTCCACGGGCATCCGGGTATTTCACCGCTCGATCCTCGACGAAATCGAACTCAGCAGCGACAGCCCGTTCATCGGCGCCGAGTTGGCGATCAAGACGATGCTTCGCGGCTATCCCGTCGGGGAGCTGGGCATCCAGACGTTTCCGCGCTCTTTCGGCAGCGGTTCTGCAACCAGCATGAGGAACATTGCCCTGACGATCCACGACATGCTTCGGGTGCGCAGGGAGATCTTCTCGGACAGCTACCACCTGCCGCAGGGGCGAATTCGCGAGAGGGCGCGCAGCAATCGATGATGTCGCGACGCCCTACCGGGCGAGATCCTCCGAGGCCGTCCAACAGGCATGCTGCGCAAGGGCAACGCAACGGGCCTGTTCGGCCGGCAGTGACGGTCAGGAGGCTTGGACGATGAGTCTAGCCATGACAGACTTGATCGTGCGGAGGCCTTGGGCGGGGAAATCCATGCGCTGCACGCGCCAACGTCCAACCTGTCGAGTGAGAGTGATGAACAATATTGCAGTGAAGCTGGGTTCCCTCGTGTTCGTTGCCGTCGTTTCGGGTGGATTCGCAGCGGGCGCATTGGCACAGGCGACACGAACGTGGGTGTCGGGCGTGGGAGATGACGCAAACCCCTGCAGCCGGACCGCGCCCTGCAAGACCTTCGCCGGGGCCATTTCCAAGACAGCTGCGGGCGGCGAGATCAACGCGCTCGACCCTGGCGGCTTCGGTGCGGTGACGATCACAAAAGGCATTACGATCAACGGCAGGAGTGCCATCGCCAGTGTTCTAGTGTCGGGAACGAACGGCATCATCGTCAATGCCGGCGCGAACGACATCGTTTACCTACGCGGCCTCGACATCGTCGGTGTCGGAATCGGCACTGACTTGAGCGGCATCAGTTTCCTCTCCGGAGGTGCGCTTCACGTGGACGATTGCAACATCTACGGATTCGATGTGGCCGGGATCAACTTCGCTCCTTCGGGAGCCAGCGCACTCTACGTTAACAACTCGACCCTTCGCAACAACCGCCAGCGGGCGATTCATGTGCATCCGGGCGTCGCAGGTACGGCGATCGTGGCGATCACCAACGTACTGCTGTTCGGCAACGAACAGGGGCTACGCGTAGAGGATGGTGCGACCGTAGCGGTCAAGAACAGCGTGGCGTCGGGAAACAGCTTTGCCGGTTACAACGTGACGTCGAGCGCGCGGCCGGCGATCGTGACGCTCGATGGCTCCGCCGCCAACAACAACGACGGGGCCGGAGTGCGCGCGAACGGGCCGCTGTCCACGGTGCGTATCCACACGTCGACGGTAGTCGACAACGGTGACGTCGGCCTGGCCAGTGTCGGTGGCGGCAACATCGTTTCTTTCGGCAGCAATCGCGTCGTCGGCAACGCGGGAGGCAATGGTGGGCCGACGTTGGTCATTCCGTCCATGTGACGGGTCTGCGCGCGTGGATGCCCGCGGACCGGGGCCCTACAATGTCCTCAGTCCGGAATTGGCCTACATCGGCGACGCACGCTGATAGTCGCGCCCGGCACCCCAACCGGGAACACGGGCAGCCAAGTCGCAGATGCCTAGCATGGATGCCATGCACAGAAGCGGGTATGCCGCGACCAAGTATCGCTGGTTGATCGCGGGAAACGCGGATATGTCCACCAGAACGACGATGGCGATGCGGGTGGCGACCATGACCCACAAAGCCGATCCGATCACGAAAGGCGCGGTGACCCGGGCGCGCCTGGTGACGACTTGCGCGAGCCGAACGAGCCAAGCGGCGAGCCCGGTGCCGCTCAGGAGTGGCAATACCACGCCGTAGGCTGCAATGAGCCACTTGCGCAGATCGCGAATCGCCCCGACCCTTGGGTCTAGGGACGCGATGCCGGCTCCCCTTTGCGCGGTCCGCAGCGGCTGGCCGAGCAAGTGATCGATTCGCCCGCTTGAACTGCTGGGGACGCGATCGAGTCGCGGCGGTCTGTCGACGAAGGTCAGCAGCTCGATCGCTCGGAGTGTCGTTGCAGGGATCGCATACAACTGCGTCGACGTGACCTGCGGCATGAACGGTACGGCCGACGATGTGCAGCTCAACCGACCACGATCGCACGCATCGCGAATTTCGTTCGTCAGGCGCTCGAAGTACATCGACGCGGCGTCCGGAGTTCGGTAGTAGCCTCTGCTTGCTGCCGCATCGCGCAGCGCCCAGACGAACCAGCCGCCCGCGATGTCGCCGCAGGTGCTCGGATAGACGCGGCAGCCCGCGTTCCCCCATACGGAGTCGGGCGAAGCGGCGGCATCGAAGTACTCCCTCAGCTCGGCGAACGACGGGCTGACTGCAAAGACCCTGTCCCTGACGTCTCGCGGTACGGGCACGAAGGGGACCGCGGCGTCACCGCGCACTCCCTGCAAGGCGGCAAGAGCGCTGACGAAGTTCGCCTCCTTGAAGTCCACGGCGATGAACTTCCCGTAACGGACGTGGTTTATCGACGAATACGCGAAGTTCACGCCGACGGCGACCACAACGACGACCATCGTCGCCTTGACAAGTGCACGTGTCGCGTCAACGCGTCGCCGATGCAGCCAGCCAATCCCCAACACCATCAGCGCCGGGCCGGGTATCAACCACAATCCTTCCTCCCGAGTCAGCCAGATCCAGCCGGAAAGCAGGCCCGCGCCGACTGCCAGCAGCGGCCTGAAGCGACCGTCTCGGCAATCGAGCAGCAGGAAGATCAAGGCGCCGCAAAACAGCAGTACCTGCGAGCCGTAGATCGAATCGCGGATGACGCGCAACGGCAGCGCCGCCGGGTGAAGCAGCAAGACCGTGTACAGCAAGACGGGCATCCATACGGTGCCCGTGAGCCGGGCAAAGGCCAAGCTGACGCAGAGCACGCCGATCAGGTACAGCAAGGCGTGCAGCAAGTTGACCGTGAGTCCAGAGAAGTATCCAAGCACGAGCAGGAGCGCATAACCCGGACCTTTGGCCAAAGTGAGCTGGTCATAAGGCCCGAGCCAATTTCCATCCAGAATGCTGAGCGCATGGTGAATGAACAGGCCGTCGTCGTGCGATGCGTCGCCGAGCACGCCGATCGGCGTGTGCATGGCGACGATCAGGAAAAGCACGGATACCGCAACGATCGCGACCCAGCCCCAGGCGCTTGGGTCGCAATCTCTCTTGCCGGTCCTGTGCACTGCGTCCATCGCTCCTGTCAAGGCTCGCGCTTTCGCGCAACGAGAAGCAGGTTCTTGCCGAAGACGTGGCGCAGACCCAACCGATCGAGGAGTCTGCTCAGTGGATAGAGCCACCTGTCGTAGAGAGCAAGGCTGCGGTCGCTTCCGAGCCCCGTCCTTGTACGATAGCCGAATATCCGCGTCCCGAGCCATGCGAAGAACCCGAGGCTGTCGACGTAGCAGCAGTCGGTGATCGAGTATCCCGCGGCCTCGACCTTGTCCCGCAACTCCTGTCTTCGATACCGACGGTAGTGCCCAACGGCCCGGTCGGCATCCGAATAGAGGCACATGAACGCCGGGACGAAGAGGGCGATCATGCCGTCCCGGCACAACGCAGAGCGCAACTCCGTCAGCGCGCCGACGTCATCAAGAATGTGTTCGAGCACATTTGACGCGTAGATCCCGTCATACGTCGTGGGAAGCTCGCCGATCGATCGGTAGCAGACGAGCCCGCGATCCTCGATGAGCTTGCACTGATCGGTGGCAAGTTCGATGCACTCCGGTGTCGTGCCCGTCTGTCTCTTCCACTCCACCGCCAGGGTTCCGATGCCCGCACCGAACTCGAGAACGCGGTTGGCCGCTCCCAGACGTGACGCCATCATGCTGACGATGTCCGCAGTGTACCGTGGCAGGCTTCGCTCGACGGCATACAACGCGTTCGTGCCGCTGTACGTTGCGTTGTCCTTGCTCTGGAGCCTTGAGTGCGCAGCCGATTCTGGCATTCCGGTGCCCATTCATTTCTGGCGTGTCGCGATGTACCGGTCGCGAAACATCAGGCCTGGTCGCGCCGGATTGTGGCAGGTCGCTTCGGTCGGTTTGTTCAATTCATCGCCGCGGATCGAGCGCGGCGCCGGCCGCGAGGTAGGCAAGCCTCTTCGACTCGCGCCGGCCCCGGGCGACGCTATCGAGTATCAGTCCGGATGCGAGCGACAGCGCCGCCAGAAGCATCAGCCCCGTCGCCAGCACGGCACTCGGGAGACGGGGAACGAGTCCTGTATGCGTGTACTCGATGATGACCTCGGTGCCAAGTGCAAGGCCAGCCAGGGCAAGGAGCACCGCGACGATTCCGAAGAACGGCAGCGGACGGACATCCCGAAACAGCGTAGTTAACGTTCCGAGGATGCGCAGACCGTCACGCCACGTGTGGAGCTTGCTTACAGAGCCCGCGGGTCGCGCACGATAATGCGTGATGACCTCGGCGGTGGGAATACGCAATTCCAGTGAGTGGACGGTGAGTTCGGTCTCGATCTCGAAGCCTTGTGCGGCTGACGGGAACGACTTCACGAACCGGCGCGAGAGCGCGCGGTAACCGGAGAACATGTCTGCGGGCCGCCGACCGAAGATGATGCCGAGCAACCAGTTGAACATCCAATTTCCGAAGCGATGGCCGCGGTGAAAAGCGGCGGCATTACCGGCGTCGTCACGTACTGCAGTCACCATGTCGAGGTCGTCGGCGACGAGCGCGTCGATCAGCTCCTGCGCCCGGCTGGCGTCATAGGTCGCATCACCATCCACAATGATGTAGATGTCCGCGTCGACTTCCGCGAACATGCGACGTACGACGCCTCCTTTGCCCGGGCGGGACTCGACACGGACGATCGCTCCAGCAGAGCGCGCATTTGCCGCGGTTTCATCGGTCGACGCGTTGTCGTAGACGTATACGCTACAGCCCGGTACCGCGAGGCGAAACGCGCGGACGACCTGCGCCACCGTCGCAGCCTCGTTGCGGCACGGGATGAGGATGGCGATCCGTCGTGTATCCATCGCGAGCCCTCCGGGTCCGCTACCTGCATTCCCGGCGTATAGGAGAAAGGGGTTACGCTGTCGGCGTAACCCCCGATTTTCTTGCGGCCAACGAGGAACTCAAACCGCGGACCCAGACAGAGTGTGATGTTAACCCGCGTGAGCTAAGACGCGAGCATGTGAATTATAGGCGGGCCGGCTGCCCAGGGTCAAAGACCACCCGAATCGCTTCATCAGAAACCTGAGTGAAATGGATTCGTTGCCTCACCTAAGAAATCTGAGCGAAATGCCCCCTCCGGAGCGGCGGAGGAGGCCAGACGATGGGGCTGACGATGAAGGAACGCAAAGCCGTGACGGCGGTGCTGGTGCAGCGCTATCGGCGGGCGACCAAGAAGCAGAAGGGACGGCTGCTCGACGAGTTCGTGGCGTTGACCGGCTACCACCGGTGGTATGCCGTGGGGCTGCTGCGCGGCAACGGCAGCGGGCGCCGCCGCGGTGCGGGGGAGGCCGCCAAGCGCCGCGCGCGGTAGCGCCCCCGGCGCTACGATGCGGCGGTGCTGGCAGCGTTGCGGCGGGTATGGATGATCATTGATTGCATCTGCGGCAAGCGCCTGGCGGCAGCTCTCCCGAAATGATCGCGGCACGCGCGCATCATGACGAACGCGCACTCGACCCGAGCGCCCGCCAGAAGCTTCATACGAGTGGCGCGGCCAGCCGCGGCCGGCTGCTGCCTGCCGCACGGGAGCGGGGCTGACGTGCGCGGCCGCAGTTGGACCAAGCCGGGGCCCTGATCAAGCACGAGATTCCGGCGCTGAAGCGCCAGCGGCACCGTCTGGCAGGTCGCCGAGCCGGTGCCTGGCGCTAGCAAGCGCTTGAAAGCATTGAACATACCCAAGCCGTCGCCGGCTTTCGATCTGGCCCCAACTGCCTAGGTACACGGCTGTCTAGGCGTCCCGCCACAACCTCGTGTCGCGTCGACGAATTTCGCGTTCGTGCATCTCGCCATTGTCAAAGTTGTGCATGACAGCCGGACTGATCAGGCGCGGAGAATCTGGACCACACCACGATGTTCGCCAGCTTGACGACGGTGGATAGGCAGCTTAGCTGTTTGCTCGTAACATTGCAGAAGCCCGCTGAACGTGTCTCCAGTGTTGGCTGGTTCAACCCGATAACGCGGGGTTCCGTCCGCGGTGCCAGGATGCGAGAGTCATCATGTTTCGGTGGATATCCGCGCTGAAGGCAAGTCTATATTGGCCATCGGCTCCAGTGGTTCGGCAGGGATGGTACGCATCGGTGGTTGCACTGGTGCTAACCGGCTGGACGATCGCCGCACAAGCCTTGGTGCCTTTGGACGGGGTGATGTCGATCGTCGCTGGTGATCGATTTGGCTGCGCAAACACGAGCAGTGCAGGTTTGCGGTGCTGGGGCCTCAACGAGTACGGCCAGCTTGGCGACAGCACGAACGCCACGCGCTGGACGCCGGTGGGCGTTGTCGGCAATCCTACGATCTCGGCCGTGGTCACCGGCGGTGCACACGCATGTTCGTCTTCCGCCACCGGTGCCGTCGCCTGCTGGGGCTCGAATTCCAACGGTCAATTGGGCAATGCCGGCGTTCCCGTCGCGCCTGCCTCCAATGCCTCGTCTGCGGTGCCCGTCACGGTCAGCGTCGGCGAGGCCACCGGCATCGCCGCAGGCAGGGCGCACACCTGCTCCATCGTGGCGACAACAGGGGATGTGTACTGCTGGGGCGCGAACGCTGCTGGACAGCTTGGTGACAGTTCCACGACGGACCGCCCGACACCCGTGCAAGTAAGCGGCCTCACTGGCGTGGTTGCGCTCGCTGCGGGGGGCGACCACACCTGCGCCCTTTTGGCTGGCGGTACGGTCAAGTGCTGGGGGCTCAACAGCTCCGGCGAATTGGGCACGGGCACCGGCCCTGCAGCCCAGACCACGCCCGCCGACGTCCCCGGCCTTACCGGCGTGTCGGCAATCACGGCGGGCGACCAACATACGTGCGCGCTGGTCGGTGGCGCAGTGAAGTGCTGGGGCGTCAACGTCAACGGTCAACTCGGCGACAGCTCGACCGTGCAAAGCAACGTGCCGGTGGACGCAGTGGCCAGCGGGGCGACTGCGATTTCGGCGGGAGGCGCGCACACATGCGCGCTGGTCGGTGGCGCTGCGAAGTGCTGGGGTCTCAATGCCAATGGTCAGCTTGGCGACGGTTCGGTCATGCAACAACTGGTGGCAGTCGATGTTGCGGGACTCGCGAGTGGTGTTGCAGAGATAAGTGCCGGAAAGTCCCATTCATGTGCGCGGATGTCGACCGGGGTGGGCAAGTGTTGGGGCTCAAACGGGTCTGGCGAGGTCGGCGACAACGCGAACACGGATCGCCAGACGCCGGTGGATGTCCTCGGAGGCGCTCCCAACGCACCGACCAATGTCAGCGCGGTGGCCACCGATGGATCAGCAACGGTGACGTTCAGTTCACCGGTCTACGTTGGTGGCGGTCCCGTCACCGGTTACACGGTGATTTCCAATCCTGCCGGCGGCGTGGACAGCAATGCCGGTACGACGTCGACGACGCACGTGATAACAAGTTTGACCAACGGAGTCTCTTATACCTTCACGGTGACGGCGACAAACGAAGCCGGCACCGGTCCGGCGTCGGTGGCGTCGGCGGCGGTGACGCCGGCGACGGTGCCGGGGGCGCCGACGGCGGTGACGGCGACGCGGGGCAACGGTCAGGTGACGGTGGGCTTCACGGCGCCGGCGAG
>WBZP01000833.1_pt2 | contig 11777 bp, 10 predicted proteins | sample 5204301 | NCBI WGS metagenome assembly WBZP01 (sample SAMN12412401, study PRJNA552823) | activated sludge metagenome | isolation source: activated sludge from nitrification reactor of wastewater treatment plant... | place: USA: Pennsylvania | collected 2017
GGCCCCCGTCTGGTCGGCGCCGCATCCGGTGGCGACGAGCTGCAGGGTCAGCGTGGCCGGGTTCGTCAGGCCGGTCGCGGGGGGATAGGTCGCGCCGAGGATGGGCCCGCTGACGCCGCAGACGACCCCGTTGCTCTGGACCCGGATCGTCTCGCCGTTCCACAGGTGACCGGCGGCGAGCTGGTAGAAGTCGGTGTCGGTGCCGCCGATGTCCTCTGTGAACGTCCAGACCGTCCGCATCCCGCCGCCCGAGTTGCCCGTGCCGGTCTCCCGATAGAGCAGCCGGTAGGGCGCCGCGCTGGCGACCGAGCCCGGGCCGAGGGTCCCGTTGCCCGTGGAGCGCCGCCCGAGCGCCCCCCGGATGCTGCTCGGGCTGTCGGCCCAGCGGATGGCGAAGCGGAGGGTGCCGGTGGCCCTGGCGAACGTGAAGATCCCGGTCGCGGCGGCGTAGGTCACGGTGTACGTGTTCGACCGGCTTCCGGTCGTGCAGGTCGCCGCGTTCATCCGGGCCTGGAGCTCCGTGGCGAGCGCCGCCCCCGTGGCGAAGAAGCGCGGCGTGCCGCTCACCTCGGCGTAGCAGATCGCCGTCGTCGTCGTCGAGGCGCCCTCGCCGAAGTAGAGCCGGCTCCACTGGGGCCGGATGATCTGCCACGACTGCAGGCCGCGGCCGAGAGTGTCGCCGCTCGCCCCCCGCACGGTCAGCTCGGTGGCCGGCATCGTGCTCGTCGTGTACTGGAACCGGTTGCCGGTCGTGCTCGCGGTCTGGTTGTCCATGCTGAAGCCGTTCTGGGTGTAGGTCCCCATCTGGAAGGAGACCTTCTCCTGATTGGCCTGGACGATCTGCCGGAGGACGCTCTTCGCCTGATAGAGCTTGGAGCGCGGGTGGTCGCCGGAGATGGTGTCGGTGCCCGTGACCGTGCTCGTCATCGAGCCGGAGGTGTCGAGGACCACGATGACGTTGGGCCGGACCTTCAGCTCGAGGACCTCGAGGGGGTCCTGCCCGTTGACCGCGGCCGGCACCGTCGAGGCGCGGCCGCCGTCTCCCACGAGCCCGACGATGAGCAGGGCGACGGCGAGAAACGCGAGTCGTCGACGAGTCCCACCCGAACGTGCCTTCATGCGCCTGTCCTCCCTGCGTCCGGCTCCCTCTTGCGCCACGGCGCGCCCCTCGCTCATCGCGCTCCCCCTACTCGACGCTCGTGCCCGTGAGGGCGCCGGCGCTGCCGCCGCCGAAGACGTTGGCGAGAGAACCCGTCGCCCCGGCGGTCACCGGCGCGCACGGGTTGAAGTTCTCGCCCATCGGCGACCCGCCCTCCTGGCCCTGCTGCTTGCCGAGTCCGCAGGGGTTGCCGACCGTGGACAGCGCGAGGCCGAAGCGCGTCTCGAGGACGCGCGTCGCCTGCCGCGCCCGGGTGAACGCGCTGCCGCCGCCGGTGTACGGCGCGACGCCCTCGGAGACGACGATCAGCGTGTCGTTGCGGGACTCGTCCGCGTACTGGCCGTCGTTCCTCACCAGGAGCGGCCGCCGGATCCAGATCGTGAACGCGCCGTTCACCGCGTTGCCCTGGAAGTTCGAGATTTCCTCGTAACGAGTCGCGCCCTCGGTCAGGACCAGCCCGTATCCGACGCCGCCGCGCTGGTCGCAGTTCTGGTTGTAGTAGTCCCGCCCGGCCGGGGTTCCGCCCAGCGAAGGCGCGGCGCCGGGGGCCCAGTAGCCGGTCCGCACCGGGGGCAGCTGGTTCTGCCAGCTGGACGCCGGGTCGGCGACGTTGCTGAGCACCACCCGCGCGACCTCGAGGCCCGCCTCCGCGTTGTACTGAGCCTGCTGGGCCCAGCGGTAGTTCGTCGCGATCTGCAGCTCGGTCGACGTCGTGGCCGCGAGGGTCAGGCCGAGAAAGGTCAGCAGCATGAGCGAGAGGATCGCGATGATGAACGCGAAACCCTGCTCGGGCGCGCGGGCGGCGGACCCCTTCGTTTCGGTCGAGGCGGTCATCGGATCTGGCTCCCCATCTGAAGCTCGGTGAACGCGGCTCGGGGCGTCACCGTGGTGGTGAGCTGCCCCCTCACGGCATTCGGCCCGCCCGAGGCGGTCGTCTGGCCCTGCAGGTTCGCGGCGGACGCCCGCGCGGACAGGGTGATGCGCACCTGCCGCGTCAGCGAGTCGTAGTTGTTCGTCGTGACGGTGGCCGGCAGGTTCGTCCACGAACCGGCCCCCGCCATGTACTCCAGCTGGAGATCCTCGATGCCGCGGGCGACGAGCTCCCACGGCGAGTTCGTTCCCGGGAACCCGGACTCTCCGGGCTCGACCGGCTCACTGCCGTCCGTCGCGTAGCGGCCGCTCTCGCTCCGCCAGAGGCCCGGGCCGTCGTCCTGCGGGTCGCCCGTCGGCGCCACGCGATACCGCACCACGCGCGCCCGGTAGGCGAACACGACGGGCGTCGACGGCGGCGGGAAGTCGGCCGGCGCCGGAAGAACCGCTTTCCACGGCGCCAGAGGGGCCCCCAGGGTCATCCGGTCGTTGTTCGTGGAGGACCCGCCGGTCGGACAGGCGGTGGTGCTCGTGCTGGCGACCGCCGGCTGAACGGCCACCAACGTGTTGTCGCACGGAGCCGAGCCGACCGAGCATGAAACCGTGAGCAGGACGAGGCCGGGAAGGGGCTGACACGTCGTGGAACGACGCTCGCGGGTCACGAAGAGACCGGCGGCGCCTCCGGTCGGAGACGCGCTGCACACCGTGAGGGTCGGACACCGCGGGTCGGTGGTCAGGATCTCGAGGACGTCCGTGTTCTGCGACGGGTCGCCCCCGCCGCGCGCCGCGGCCCCGCTCGTCCCGAGGACGCCGGCGACCCCGCAGCCGTTGACGCCGGCGGTGCAACCGGTGGCCTCGGTTTGCGTGAACACCTGCGAGAAGGTCGGCAGCGCGGCTCCGGCGTTGAACACGTCCCGGGCGATGCTGTCCATGGCCAGCCGGGCGTTCTGCTGCCGATCGGCCAGCTCCGGCTCGCGCCGGAACGCCTCGCCGCCGGTCGAGAGGAGCGCGACGATCGCTCCGGAGACGATGAGGGTCAGGGTCATCGCCACCAGGAGCTCGATGAGGGTGAAGCCGGCTTCGTCGCGGCGCATCATGGAGCCTCCGGACAGCCGCCCGTGGCCGGGTCGGAGTTCGTACAGGCGCGGAAGACGGTGAAGTCCGCGCGGGAGCGCGCCGCGGCCAGCGTCCCGAGCCCCTGCGACTGGACCTCGATGTGGAGGATCCTCTGGTCGGCGGTCGTCGAGATCCGCCAGTGGGTGTGGATCCGGCCGACGCCGGGGATGTCGTCCGTGCAGTGCCACTCGGTGTACCAGGTCGGGAAGTTGGGTGTCGCGCAGGCATTGCCTCCGTCGCCGGCGTTCCAGTCCGAGCCGCCCACCGTCAGCGACGTGAACGTCACGCCCTTGAGCATCTCCATCACGCGGCCGGCCGACGTGACGGCGGCCGTCGCCTGGTTGGCGACGGCGTTCGAGCTCGCGGCCACGAGCAGCAGATTGGTGACGGCCATCAGGCCGAAGACCAGCACGACGATGGCGACGAGGGTCTCGACGAGGGTGAAGCCCGTCGCCCGGCCGCCACTCCGACTTCTTCGCTCAGTGGATTCCATCTTCGGTGCCCTCATGGCTGCGGCAGGATCCGGCCGCCCGGGGCGAGGCGCACGGTCCGCCGCAGCCCCGTCGCGACCTCCTCCAGCGTGACGACGAGGCCGCCCGGGATGCCGATCGGGTCCGGCGCGATGAAGCTCGCTCCCGCGTTCGTCGTGCACCGCGCGGACTCCGGACAGGGGCTGGAGAACGCGGCGGCGCAGCCTCCCGCCGAGACCGCCGGATTGCAGTAGTTGCCGAGCCGGTTGAACCTCACGGACGGCCCGGCGCTGCCGCCGGTGGCGACCACGAAGCGAACGCCGTTGGGCAGCTCCTGGATGGGCGCGAGCTGCTCCCCCGACGGCAGGTCTTCCTGGACGAACCGGAAGCTGTCGTAGTCGAGCACGAAGAACGAGACGCCGGCGTCGGTGTTCGAGGTGATCGCGCGGCTGCGGGCGGTCTGGATCTGGTCCGCGACCTGCCGCGCCGCGCCGCGGATCTTGTAGTTCCGGATGTAGCCGCCGATGTTGGGCAGCGCGACGGCCGCCGTGATCGCGATGATCGCGACTACGATCAGCAGCTCGACGAGCGAGAACCCCCTGGAGCGGCGCTGGCGTGTCGACACGTCGTTGGCCATGGCGTCTCCTTCATAAGCAAACTCCGCTCCAGATATCGGAGTTTCTCGCAATATACACGACTACAGGGACTTCGGCGCCTGCGTCGTGGATCCCGAGAGCGAGGATTCCGGGCGCGGATGTTACTGTACGTAACGCTCAGGGCAGATTCCGACGCGCCGGACCGCCGAGCGGCAGGCGCACGATCGCCTCGGCGCCGCCGGTCGCGGCGTTTCGAAGGACGAGCTCGCCGGCGTGGAGTCGCACGAGCTTGGCGGCCATCGGAAGGCCGAGCCCCAGGCCTCCGGGCCGGCCGCTCGCGAACGGTCGGAACTCGCCGCGCTCGTCGGCCACACCGGGGCCGTCGTCGGCGATCGACACGACGGCGTCGCCGCCGTCGAGGCTCACCCGGACGCGCACGTGTCCCCCGCCTTCGAGGGCGGCGTCGGCGGCGTTCCGGACGAGGTTCTCGAGCGCGCGCTCGAGCATCTCTTCGTCCGCCACGATCGTCACGGGCCCGTCGCCGACGTCCACCCGGCCGTCGACGTCCCGGTTGCGGAGCTCGCGGCCGACGACCTTCGAGAGGAGGGGACCCAGGTCGACGCGGCCGAGCTGCAGCTCGTCGAGGCGCACGAAGTCGTGGAAGCGCCGCACGACGACCTCGAGCGTGTCGCACTCCTCGCGGATCGCCTTTCCCGCCTCGGCCGGCGGGGCCGCCGTGTCGCCTCTCTCCAGCATGCGCGCATAGCCGGCGATCGTGCCGAGGCCGTTGCGCACCTCGTGGACGATCCCGGCCGTCAGCTCTCCGGCGCGCGCGAGCGCCTCCTTCTCGCGAACCGACTCCTCCATCCGCAGCTTCTCGGCGTCGTGCCGGGCCTTCTCCTCCTCGCCGTGATCCCGGAGTCGGCCCATCGCCTCCTCGTAGGCCTCGAGCGCGCGGGCCGAGGAAGCCGGCCCGGCCTCGGGCTCGCGGCGCAGGACGAGCAGCGCGGCCAGGCCGAGCACCGCCAGCGCCGTGACGTGGCCGACGAACACCTGCTGCCGCTCGCGCACCTCCTCGGCGAGGTCCAGGGCCTCGGCCGACAGGCGCAGCACGAGCCGGCCGCCGGGAACCGGCAAGTGGCTCAGCACGCGGACGTCTCCGCCGTCGCGCGCGGCCACCGTCACCGTCCGTCCCGCCGCCAGCGCCGCGCGCTGGTCGTCCCGCATCTCGTAACCGACGGGAGCGGGCGCCGGCCGGGCGTAGAGGCTCCGCCCGGCCGGATCGAGCACCTCCACCTCGGCCGCGAGCCGCACCGCGATCGCGTCGGAAGCGGCGGCCTCCCAGCCCGCCCGCCCGCCCCGGGCGAGGGCGGCGTCGAGCGACGGGCGCGCGAGGGCGAGCTGCGCCTCGGCATCGCGTACCGCGCGCGCCTGCAGGCGGCGCAGCGAGCGCACGCCCTGCAGCAGCGAGAGGATCTCGAAGAGGGCGACGACGCCGAGGACGAGCACGACGCCGAGGCCCTTCGCCGGGGCACGGCGCGGCTCAGCCACGGAAGAGGCCGCGGTAGGCGCCGAGCAGCAGCTCGCCGCCGAAGAGCACGAGCATGGCCGCGAGGCCGAGGAACGTGCCGAACGGGAGGCGCGACTGCCAGTCGCCCCGGCGCGCGACGATCGCACCGATGCCCACGACGGCGCCCGCGGTCGACGCGACGAGGAGCACGAGCAGGAGCCGCTCCCAGCCGAAGAAGGCGCCGAGGAGCGCGGCCATCTTCCAGTCGCCCTCGCCGAGGGCGTCTATCTTCCGCAGCGTCCGCCAGAGCCAGGCGACGAAGGCGAAGACGAGATAGCCCCCGGCCGCGGCGAGGAACGACTCGAGCGGCACCACGGGCGAGCCGGGCAGGAACGAGGCGGCGAGAGCGCCCAGCGTGCCGGGCAGGGTGATCGCGTCGGGCAGGAGCTGATGCTCGAGGTCGATGACCAGAAGGACGAGGAGGGCGGTGACGAAGGCCATCTCGACGATCGTCCGCGGGCGGGGGCCGTGGAGGACGGCGAGGGCGAGCCACAGCAGGCCGTGGAGCGCCTCGACCGCCGGGTAGCGGGCCGGGATCGGCAGGCCGCACGCGCGGCAGCGGGCGCGCAGCACGATCCAGCTCACGATCGGCACGTTGTCGAACCAGCGGATCGGCGTCCGGCACCGCGGGCAGTGGGACGGCGGGTGCACGACCGACGCGAGCTGGCGCCACAGGTCGCGCAGGAAGCCGAGGCGCCCGGGGGACGGCTCGAAGTCGGCCGGCAGGCGGTGGATGCAGACGTTCGCGAAGCTGCCGACGATCAGCCCGACGAGGAGCGCGTAGACCTCGAAGACCGGGGTGCGCAGGAAGAGCGTCCAGTCGGGCCCGGGCATGCGGCCGGCATCTTGGGTCGCCCCCGCCGTCCAGTCAAGGAGCGCCACGGTAGAATCCGCGCGTGCGGGCGCTCGTCCTCCTCGGCGCGGCGGTGGCGGCCGGCTTCGTCTCGCTCATGCTGGTCGAGACGGGCGGGCACTTCGTCGCCCAGGTGAGCGACCTCTACGTCGTCGCGCAGTACGCCGGCGCGATGGCCGAAGGCCACCCGTTCCGCTACAACCCGGGCGACGCGCCCACGACCGGCTCGACGAGCCTGCTGCACACCGCGGTCCTCGCCGCCGCCCACGCCGCCGGCGCCCGGGGCGAGGGGCTCGTCGCGTTCGCGATCCTGCTCGGCGCCGGTTACCTGCTGGCGTCGATCCCGCTCGCGGTGCGCGTCGCCGCGCGACTCGCCTCGCGGCGCGAAGGGCTCCTCGCCGGCGCCCTCGTCGCGCTCGGCGGGCCGATCGCCTGGTCCTACCTCTACGGCTCGGACATCGCGCTCTTCCTCTTCCTCGCGCTCCTGCTGCTCGACCGGTGGCTCGCGTGGTGGGACGGCGGCTCGGCGACGGGCCTCGGTCTGGCGGGCGCGCTGGCCGGCCTCGCGCGGCCGGAGGGCCTGCTGCTCGGCGCAGCGCTCGGGGCGGGGAGCCTGCTCCGGCCCGCCTCGGCTCCCCGGCGCGCCCTCGACCGGGCGCTGCCGTGGGCCGGCCTCGCCGCCGGCGCGCTCGTGCTCGCGCTGCAGCGCGCGCTCACCGGTTCTTGGGCCGGCACGAGCGTCTCCGGCAAGGCGCTCGCCACGAGCTACGGGCCGGTCGAAGCGCTGTCGATCACCGCCAAGTACGGAGTCGACGTGCTGCGGGGGCTGCTCCTCGGCCTCTATCCGTCCGAAGCCCCGATCGGCTTCTGGCCCGGCGAGGCGGCGTTCGTCTTCCCGCCGCTCGGGCTCGCCCTCGTGCTCCTGGCCGTGGCCCGCGCGCCGGAGGCGAGCCGCCGCGCGGCCACCCTGTGGCTCGCCGCGGTCGCGCTCGCCTTCGCGGTGGCCGGGCCCAACGTCTACGCGGGCGTGCACTTCAACCGGTACCTCCTCTGGGCCTTCCCGGGGCTGCTGGCCTTCGCCGCGGCGGGCCTCGGCGTTCTCGCGCGCCTCCTCGCCCGCGACGACGGGCCGCTCGAGCGCCGGCTCTTCCGCGGCGGCGCGGCCCTCTTCGTGGCCCTCGCGACCCTGTCGACCGGCCGCTTCGCCGCGTACTACGCGCAGTCGGCCGGCGGGATGTGGCGGCGCGACGTGGCGATGGCTTCCTGGATCGGCCGCCGGCTGCCGCCGGGCGTCACGATCGCGAACGCGGCGACGAGCGTCGAGTACCTCACCGGCCACCGCAGCCTGAACCTCCACGGCGTGATGAGCCGGGAGCTCGCGGGAGGCCGCGCGCTCGACCGCGACGCGAACGTGCTCGAGCAGATGCGGGGCGTCCCCGCCGCGAAGCGGCCGGCGTGGCTGCTCGTCGGCCGCGCCCAGCTCGAGGCGTCGGCGGTGCTGCGCGCCTTTGCCGCCGGCGAGCCCGCTCACGTCGCCCCCGGCCTCGGCGACGACGACCTGCTCCTCGTGCCGGCCCGGTGGGACGTGCTCGACCGCGGGCTCGCCCCGCTCGACGGGGCCGTCGCCGCAGCCGTCGCGCCCCTCGCCGAGGTCGACCGCCTGGATGTCGGCGACCCGGCCGACGAGGCCGCCCACGGCTACGCCGTCGACTCGCGGCTCGGCGCGGCGCCGATCGGCGCCACCGTCGCGTTCGGGCCGCCGCCGGGCGGTGGGCCCGAGGTCGCCGACGCGGGCCGGGCGGTTCTCGGCGGAGAGACCTTCACGGTCCGCGGCACGCGCGCGGGACGCGACCTCGTGGTCGTGCTCCGGACGCGCGCGGCGACGGAGGCGCGCGTCCTCCGCGCCCGCGGCCCGGCCGTCTTCACCGTGGGGTTCCCGACCCTGGCCCTCCGCCTCGGCGCCGGAGGGACGGACGCGGCGACGGTCGACCTGCCGATCGGGGACGGCTGGTGCGAGCGCGCCCTGCGCGTGCCGGGCCGCCTCGTGTCGACGGGCGCGACGCGGCTGACCCTGAGCGGCCGGTACGGGTCGTACCGGTACTGGTTCTATCAGTAGGAAGGGCGGCCGCCCGACGGGCCGGCGGGGTCGCGACGACGGACCCGGCCGCCGGAGCCGACGTCCGAGCCCTGTGCTAAGTTGACCCCCGATGTCCGAAGCGTCCGAGCGTCCGGAGCCCGTCGCCGATCCCATCCTCGACGAGGTGCGCCGCTTCTACGAGGGCCGCCACGCCGACATCGAGAAGTCCCGGCGCCGGCACGCCTACTACTACCGCTACCTCGAGCGTGTCCTCCGCGTTCGGGTCCCCGAGGGCATGCGGGTACTGGACCTCGGCTGCGGCACGGGCGACCTGCTGGCCGCTCTCAAGCCTTCGCACGGCGTGGGCGTCGACGTCTCGGCGCCGGCGATCGAGGCGGCGCGGCGCCGCCATCCCGACCCGAGCCTGCGGTTCGTCCACGGCGACGGCTCCGACCCCGCGGCCCTCGCCGCGGCGGGAGGCCCCTTCGACGTGATCCTGCTCGTCAACGTGGTCACCCACCTGAGCGACGTGCAGGCGACCTTGGAGCGGCTGCACGCGGTGTCGCACTCCCGCACGCGCGTGCTCATCTACAGCTACTCGCGTCTGTGGCAGCCGCTGCTGCGGCTCGGCGAGGTCCTCGGGCTCAAGCACCGGCAGCCGCCGGAGTCGTGGCTGCCGCCCGAGGAGATCAAGAACATGCTGTCCCTCGCGGACTACGAGGTGGTCCGCGACGACGCCCACGTCGTCTTCCCGCTCGCCGTGCCCCTCCTCGCCGACCTCCTCAACCGGTACGCGGGACGCGTGCCGCCGCTCGGCGAGCTGTCGCTCGTGTTCGGGATCATCGCGCGCCCCGCGCCCGCGCGCTCGACGACGAGCCGTCCGTCGGACCCGACGGTGAGCGTGATCATCCCGTGCCGCAACGAGGCGGGGCACGTCCCGGCCCTCGTCGCGAGCCTCCCCGCGCTCTCTCTGCCGGCGGGCAGCGAGTTCCTCTTCGTCGAGGGCCACTCGACCGACGACACGGAGGCCGTCATCCGCCGCGAGATGGAGAGCCACCCGGAGCTGCCCCTGCGCTTCCTGAAGCAGCGGGGGCGGGGCAAGGGCGACGCCGTGCGGCTGGGCTTCGCGGAGGCGAAAGCCGACGTCGTGCTGATCCTCGACTCCGACCTGGGCGTGGCCCCCGGCGACGTGCCGAAGTTCGTCACCGCCCTCGCCCGCGGCAAGGGCGAGATGGTGAACGGCTCGCGTCTCGTCTACCCGATGGAGGGGAGGGCGATGCGCTTCCTGAACCTGCTCGCGAACAAGGCGTTCGCGATCCTGTTCACCTGGCTCCTCGGCCAGCAGGTCCGCGACACGCTGTGCGGAACGAAGGCCCTCTGGCGCAGCGACTACGAGCGAATCGCGGCGAACCGCTCGTACTTCGGGGACTTCGACCCCTTCGGCGACTTCGACCTGCTCTTCGGCGCCTCCCGCCTCAACCTGCGGATCGTCGACCTCGCGGTGCGCTACCACGAGCGGCGCTACGGGGAGACGAACATCTCGCGCTTCCGGCACGGCTGGCTGCTGCTGCAGATGAGCGCGTTCGCCGCCCGCAAGCTCAAGTTCCTCTGATGCCGGGCCCGCGGCCGTGAGCGTCGAGCGGCTCCTCGAGCACCGCCGGCTCTGGGCCTCGAAGCCGGTGCTCGCGCGCGTCTACGCGCCCTGGTTCGACGCCCTGCTGGAAGCCGTCCCGCGCGGCGCGCGCGTCCTCGAGATCGGCGCCGGCCCCGGCCTCCTCGCGCCGCGGGCCCGCGGGAAGCGGCCCGACCTCGGCTGGGTCGCGAGCGACATCCACGCGGTGGACTGGAACGACCTCGCGGCCGACGCCGGCCGGCTTCCCCTGCGCGACCGGTCCGTCGGCGCGGTCGTCGGCCTCGACGTGCTCCACCATCTCGCGCGGCCGGCGGCGTTCTTCGCCGAGTCGGCCCGCGTCCTCGCCCCCGGCGGACGGATCGCCGTCGTGGAGCCGTGGATCACGGCCTTCTCGTGGCCGATCTACCGCTTCCTCCACCAGGAGGACTGCCGCCTCTCGGTCGACCCGTGGGACCCCTTCCCCGGCGAGGCGAAGGACAGCTTCGAGGGAGACGCCGCGGTGCCGTGGCGGCTCGTCCGCGACACGGGCGGGGAGAGGTGGCGCGGGCTCGGCCTCGAGCCGCCGCGGGTGCGGCGGATCAACGCCCTCGCCTACGTCGCGACCCTCGGGTTCCGACCGGGATCGCTGCTGCCGATGCCGCTGTGCCCGGCGGCGATGGCGCTCGACCGCCTGGCCGGCCCGCTCGCGCCCCTCCTCGCGCTGCGCGCGCGCGTCACGTGGGAGAAGGCTTCGGGCTGAGGCCTCAGCGTTTCGCGGCCGCGGCCGGCCCGGGAGCGAAGAGCTGGCCGAAGCGGATCGCGTCGAGGCAGCTCGAGCCGGCCAGCCCCGCCGCGCCGCCCGTGCACACCTCGCCGAGGCCGAGGTCCTCGACCTTTCCCCCGTCGGCCACCCGCAGGGTCAGCGGCACGCGGTTGACGTTCAGCGCGCGGAGGAACTCGCGGCCGGGCGAGCGCAACACGGGGAACGAGACCGGCATCGTCGACCAGAAGCTCGGCGGCTCCTGGTCGAGGATGATGCCGAGGATCCGCAGGTTCCGGGGCTGCTTCTCGTAGATCCTGTTCCACTCGGGGATCATCTTGTGGCAGTGCGGACAGCCGCTCGTGAAGAAGAGGAGGACGGTCCGGGAGCCCTTCGGGAAGTCGACCTTCTCGACCTTGCCGTCGACGCGCATCGTCTCGAAGGCGGGCACGACGTCGCCCTTCGAGGGCGTGAGCGGGCCGGCGTCCTGGGCCCGCACGGGCGCGGCCACGGCGGCGGCCGCCGCGACGGCGGCGAGGGTGCGGCCCACGAGGGACGAGACTCGGATCATGCGCTCCTCCGGCGGTCCTACGGCCGCCACATCGGCGACGACTGGCTCACCACGATCCGCGAGCACGCCGAGGTGTTCGGGAAGGGACGGCTGTCGTGACGACCTACGCGGTGGGCAGTCTGG
>WBZP01006301.1_pt1 | contig 11774 bp, 12 predicted proteins | sample 5204301 | NCBI WGS metagenome assembly WBZP01 (sample SAMN12412401, study PRJNA552823) | activated sludge metagenome | isolation source: activated sludge from nitrification reactor of wastewater treatment plant... | place: USA: Pennsylvania | collected 2017
GGACGCCGCGCGGCACGACGAGCGTGCGCAGGATCGACGAGCCGACCGCGAGCACGATGGCGAGCCCGGCGAGGAAGCTCACGACAGCGCCGAGCGCCTGCACGCCGCCCCACCTCCCGCCGCTCACGCTGCTCACGGACCTGCGCGGACCGCGTCCCGGGCCACGCCCCGACCCTACGACGCAGGCCGAGGCGCGAACCGGCACCAGGCGCGGGCCGGGCCCCGACTACCCTTGCGGCGTGTCCCTCGATCCCGCCACCCGCGACGTCCTCCTCGTCGTGGCGGTGGCCGTGGCCGTCCTCGCGCTGGTCGTCGCGGTGGTCGCGCTCGTCGCCATGCGCCGCATGCGCCGCGAGCTGGTGCTCCTGCAGGCCGACGGCGACGCCCCCACGTTCGTCGAGGCGGTCGGCCGCCAGACCGAGCAGGTCCGGTCGCTGCGCGGCGAGGTCGACGACCTCTCGGCCCTGCTGGCCCGGACCCGCACCGAGCTCGCCGACGCGATCCGCCACGTGAGCGTCGTCCGCTACGACGCCTTCGGCGACATGGGCGGCAGGCTCTCGTTCTCCGCCGCGATGCTCGACGACGGCGGCGACGGCCTGGTCCTCACCGCGATCCACGGACGCAGCGAGACGCGGTCCTACATCAAGGGGGTCAAGGCCGGCCAGAGCGACGCGTCGCTCTCCCCCGAGGAGCAGCAGGCGATCACCTTCGCCCTGCGCGGGGCCGCCTCGTGACCTCGATCGCCTACCTCGGTCCGCGCGGCACCTTCACCGAGGAGGCGCTGCTGTCGATGGCCGTCAGCCAGGGCGCCGACCTGCACGCGCTGCCCTCGGCGAACGCCGCGGTCGATGCGGTCCGCACCGGCGACGTCGACTGTGCGCTCGTCGCGATCGAGAACTCCATCGAGGGAACGGTCACCGGCACCCTCGACCAGCTCGCGGTCGGCGAGCCGCTCGTCATCACCGATGAGGTCGTCATCCGGGTCCGCTTCGCGCTGCTGGTGCGCCCCGGCACCGAGCTCGGCGCGATCCGTCGGGTCGCCACCCACAGCGTGGCCGCCGCCCAGTGCCGCGGCTGGATCGCCGAGCACCTGCCGGCCGCCGACGTCGTGCCCGAGGCGTCCAACACCGCCGGTGCCGAGGCGGTCGCGGCCGGCAGCTACGACGCGGTCATCGCGCCGACGGTCGCCGCCGAGGTCTACGGCCTCGAGGTCCTCGCCGACGACGTCGGCGACAACGACGAGGCCTGGACCCGCTTCGTCCTGCTCTCCCGACCGAGCGCCGTGCCCGCGCCCACGGGCGCCGACAAGACCACGCTGTTCCTGTACATGCGCGAGGACCACCCCGGAGCGCTGCTCGAGATCCTCACCGAGTTCTCGGTGCGCGGCGTCAACCTGACCCGCATCGAGAGCCGCCCCACCCGCAAGGCGCTGGGCGACTACTTCTTCTCCGTCGACTGCGAGGGCCACGTCGCCGACGCCCGGGTGGGCGAGGCGCTCATGGGCCTGCACCGCATCTGCGCCTCGGTCAGGTTCCTCGGCAGCTACCCCCGCCACGACGGCAAGGAGCCGCTGCTGCGCGACGGCGGCACCGACGTCGACTTCGCCGCCGCCCGGGCCTGGCTCGACGCCGTGCGCGGGCCGGGCTCCACCGCCTGATCGCGCAGGGTGACCACCGGGGCCGCTGGGACGCGAGCGCCCCGAGCGGCCTGAGGGCCGTGACCTGCAGCGATGCTGCAGAGCGCTCCCACGTGACTCGGCCGAACGGGGGATGGCGGGAACGCGCCACTCTCGACGTGTCGCGCTCCGTGATCGGCTGGACGCGCTCTACGGTGTCGGTATGAGGTGGGCGACGATGCTCCTCGTGATCGTCTGGCTCGGCATCGCAGCCGGGGTGACGATCTGGGCCCTGCGCGCCCGGCGCGAGCAGCGCCTCGACCTCACGACCACCCCCGAGGGCCTGCAGATCGGCGACCGGATCGATCTGGCCGACGTCCGGGTCGACGAGCCCGACGAGCAGCGCCGACGCGCCTGACGCACGCTCCGACGCCGGCCCCCCGCGCAGCGGTCAGCGGAACCGGCGCAGCCGCAGGCTGTTGCCCACCACGCACACGCTCGACATCGCCATGGCGACGCCGGCCACCATCGGCGTGAGCAGCCCGGCCATCGCCAGCGGGATCGCCGCGACGTTGTAGCCGAAGGCCCAGCCCAGGTTCTGCTTGATGATCCGAAGCGTCGCGCGCGACAGGCGCACGGCGTCGGCGGCGGTGCCGAGGTCGTCGCGCAGCAGGGTGATGTCGGCGGCCTCGATGGCGACGTCGGTGCCGCCGCCCATCGCGATGCCGAGGTCGGCGCCGGCCAGCGCCGCGGCGTCGTTGATGCCGTCGCCGACGACGGCGACGACGCGCCCCTGCTCGCGCAGAGCCGCCACCTCCGCCACCTTGTCCTCCGGGCGGGCGTCGGCCACGTACCGGGTGACGCCGACCTCGGCCGCCACCGCGCGGGCGACGGCCTCGTTGTCGCCGGTGACCATGACCGGCTCGAGCCCGAGGCGGCGCAGCTCGTCGACCGCGGCACGGGTGGTGGGCCGGATCTCGTCGCCGATGGCGAGCAGGCCGCGCACGATGCCGTCGACCTCGACGGCGACCACGGTCAGCGCCTCGGCGCCCCAGGTCGCCGCGTCGCCGCGCCACGACGGGTCGAGCACGATCCAGCCGGGCCGTCCGACGCGCACGTCGTGGCCCTCGACCTGCCCGACCGCGCCCGACCCGCGGACGGCGTCGTGGCGGCCGAGCGCCGGCAGCTGCCCGAGGCGGGCGGCGTAGGCGGCGACGGCGGAGGCGACCGGGTGGCTCGAACCGGACTCCAGCGCGCCGGCGAGCAGCAGCGCGTCGTCGTCGCCCCGGCGGTGGACGACGGTCATGACGCCGGTGGTGAGGGTGCCGGTCTTGTCCAGGACGACGGTGTCGACGCGACGGGTCGACTCGAGCACCTCGGGCCCGCGGACGAGGACGCCGAGCTGCGCGCCGCGGCCGGTGCCGACGAGCAGCGCGGTCGGGGTCGCGAGACCGAGCGCGCACGGGCAGGCGATGACGAGCACCGCCACCGCGGCGGTGAAGCCCTGCTGCCAGCCGGTGGTGAGACCCCAGCCGACGAGCGTGAGGGCAGCGAGCACCAGGACGACCGGCACGAACACCGCGGCGACGCGGTCGGCGAGGCGCTGCACCGGCGCCTTGCCGCTCTGCGCGGCCTGGACGAGCGCGGTGATCCGGGCCAGGGCGGTGTCGCCGCCGACGCGGGTGGCGCGCACGACGAGCAGCCCGTCCTGGACGACGGTGCCGCCCGAGACCTCGCTGCCGGCGACCGCCTCGACGGGCACCGACTCGCCGGTGAGCATGCTCTGGTCGACCGCCGAGGAGCCCTCGACGACGACGCCGTCGGTGGCGATGCGCTCGCCCGGACGGACGACGACCAGGTCGCCGACGACGACGTGCGCGGCCGGGATCTCCTCGTCCCCGGCGGGGCGGCGGACCCGGGCGGTGGCCGGCGCCAGGTCGAGCAGCGAGCGCAGCGCCTCGCCGGAGCGGCGCTTGGCCCGCATCTCCAGCCACCGGCCCAGCAGCAGGAAGGTGGTGACGACGGCGGCGGACTCGAAGTAGAGGTCGGGGTGGCCGTGCTGCGCCTCGTCGGCGATCGGCAGCCACGACACCGTCATGGTCATGCCGAGCTCGCCGGCGGAGGTGAACAGCACGGCGAACGCCGACCACAGGTACGCCGCGAGCGTGCCCAGGGAGACGAGGGTGTCCATCGTGGTCGTGCCGTGCTTGGCGTTGGCCCACGCGGCCATGTGGAACGGCTTGCCGCCCCAGAGCACCACGATCGACGCGAGCAGGAACGCCGCCCACTGCCAGCCAGTGAACTGCAGCGCCGGGATCATCGAGACGACGACGAGCGGCACGGTGAGGACGGCGCTCACCCGCCAGCGACGGCCGAGCTCGTCGGGGTCGGCCTCCTCCTCCGCCTCGGGCGGGAGCACGCCGTACCCCGTGGCCTCGACCACGGCGACGAGGTCGTCGACGCCGACGCCGGCCGGGGCCTCGACGTGCGCGGTCTCGGTGGCGTAGTTCACCGTGGCGACGACGCCGGGGACCTTGTTGAGCTTCTTCTCGATGCGCGCCGCGCACGAGGCGCACGTCATGCCGGTGACCTTGAGGTCGATCGGCGTCACGGCCTGCTCGAACGTGGACGGCGTGGTCATCGGGGGCTCTTCAAGCGAGGGTGCGGGTCAGGCGGTGACGAGGGTGTAGCCGGCCTCGTCGACGGCGGCGGTCATGGCTGCGGCGTCGGGGTCGGCGTCGGCGGTGACGGTGACGCGGCCGGAGTCGAGGTCGACGTCGACGCCCGTGACGCCCGGCAGCGCCGAGACCTCCTCGGTGACGGCCTTCACGCAGTGGCCGCACGTCATGCCGGTCACGGTCCAGACGGTGGTGCTCATGGCAGGTGTCTCCTTGCGGTGGGTGTTCTAGGAACGGACGAGGCGGGCGATGGCGGCGCTGGCCTCGGCGAGCTTCTCGTCGGCCTCGGGGCCGCCGGCGACCGCGGCGTCGCGGACGCAGTGCGCGAGGTGGTCCTCGAGGAGCAGCAGCGCGACGTTCTCGAGCGCGCGGGTCGCTGCCGAGACCTGGGTGAGGACGTCGATGCAGTAGGTGTCCTCGTCGACCATCCGCGCGATGCCGCGGACCTGGCCCTCCACCCGGCGCAGCCGGGCGAGCAGCGCCGCCTTGTCGGCGTGGTAGCCGTGGTGGTGGCCCTCGTGGGCCCGCTGGTCCTCGTGGTCGCCGTGCCCCTCGCGGTCGTCGTGGTCCGCGTTCCCGTCGTACGGCGCGCGGCCGGCCTGCGCGGCACGGTCCTGCTCGGGGCCGTGCTCGACGTGCGGAGCGGTCTCGGCCGTCATGGCTCCTCCTCGGCGGGCAGCGACCACGGTACCCCCCTGGGGTATCTCGGTGGCAGGGCCCGACCCGGTGACCTGCACCACCCACCACCTGCCACCACCCGCGGCCACCCGCCACCCGCCGCCACCCGCCGCAGGGGGGCGGACGGATGGGGGTCGAGCGCGGGCATGCGACGAGGCCCGGCCCCCCGTGCGGGGGACCGGGCCTCGGACGTGCGCGGTGCGGTGCTGGCGGTCAGACCAGGCGGCCGGCGCCGGAGTAGCGCGAGCCGTACCAGCCGCTGAACACGGCGTCGATCTTCACGCCGTGGCGCGGGTTGGTGGCGCTGACCATGAGGCCGCGACCGATGTACACGCCGACGTGGTGGGCGCCGCGCTTGAAGAAGAACACCAGGTCGCCGGGGCGCAGCTGGCTCTTCGAGACGCGCTTGGTCACGGCGTACTGCGCCTTGGAGAAGTGCGGCAGCGAGCGGCCGTAGGCGGCGCGGGCGACGTACATCGCCAGGCCCGAGCAGTCGAAGCGCGAGGGGCCCGACATGCCGGCGCGGTAGCGCGCGCCGACCTTGGAGCGGGCGACCTTCACCGCGGTCACGCGCTTCTTGGCGACGCGGGCGGCGGCGACCTTCTTGGCGACGGCGGCCTTGTGGGCGGCGAGCTGCGCGGGGGTCAGGGCCGTGGCGGTCACCGTGCGGGTGGTGACGGTGGTCGGCGCGGCGACGGCCGCGGCGAGGGTGACGGTGGCCGTCGAGGTGACGGGCGCGGCCTGGGCCGGGATCGTCGCGCCGAGCAGGCCGGCGCCCAGGGCGCTGGTGAGCAGGAACGACGCGGGGATGACCCGGCGACGGGTAGCGGACAGCACGAAGGAGACTCCTCTCGACGCCGACCGGGTTAGCTGACGGGCTCGGGCGTGAGAGGTGCCCTACGCCTTGCGGCGATTCGCCCCGGGTTGCTGTGGGTCCCCGGCTCGCTCGAGGCCGGTGCTGGGGCCTGTCGCGATTGAGCGCGTCGTCCGTGCCGGAAGGTCCCGGCGGGTGGCGGACGACGAGAGACCGTAGGCAGGTCCGGAGTCCCGGGATCGGACCGGTGTCCGAAAACGGGACGCTCTCGGGAGGCTCTCCGCGTGGGCTGTGAGCGGCGTCACCCGCCGACGCGCTCCCAGACGGTGCGGCGCGTCGTGCCCGATTCGCCCCGGTTCGCTCCGCGAGTCGCCGGTTCGCAGCCGGAGAGCCGGATACGCCGTGCAGTCGGCGCCCGGACCTCCCTGGCGGCCCGCGGGACCGGTCCCCGGGCCTTGGCTCCTCAGGCCGTCCGCACGCCGGGGACGCGGTCCCGGAGGGGCTCGGGACCCTTCCTCCTCAGGCCCCGCGAGCGTCGAGGACGGCGGCGAGGAACTGGGCCACGCCGTCGTCCTCGGGGCCGGGCAGGAGGGCGTCGGCGGCCTCGAGCACCCGCGGGTGGGCGCCCTGCACGGCGAGCCCGGCACCGGCCCAGCCGAGCATCGGCAGGTCGTTGGGCATGTCGCCGACGGCGGCGCAGTCGGGTGCGGCCAGCCCCAGGCTCGCGGCGTACCGGGCCAGCTCGCTGCCCTTGCTGACGCCGAGCGCGCTCATCTCGAGCAGGACGTCGGCGGAGTCGGAGTGCGTCACCGTCACGAGGTGGTCGACGTGGGTCAGCGCGTGCTCGAGGAAGGAGTCGGCGTCGTGCCCGCCGAGCGCGACGCGCGCCAGCAGCTTCACGACGGTGCGGCCCGCCGCGAGCGCACGCACGTCGTCGGCGGTGGGCGGGGCGCCCACGGGATAGCGCGGCACGTAGGCGTGCTCGTGGCCGAAGTGGTCGTCGGGCGCGGTGCCGGGCTCGGGCGCCCACTCCAGCGCGAACGCGATCCCGGGCACCTGCGAGCGCAGAGTGGTGACGACCTCGTCGAGGACGTCGGTGCCGATGCCGTGGGCGTCGAGCACCGCCATGGTCGCGAGGTCGAGCAGGACGCCCCCGTTGGCGCAGATCGCGACGCCCGTGTGGCCGGTCGACTCCACGACCGGCGGCATCCAGCGCGGCGGACGCCCGGTCACGAACACGACGGGTACGCCGGAATCCCGTGTAGCGGTGAGGGTCTCGCGGGTGAAGGAGGAGACGGTGCCGTCGTGCCGGACGAGCGTGCCGTCGAGATCCGAGGCCAGGAGCGACACCCCGCCCGCCAGCTCGCGCCAGTCCCGGGTGCTCGCCACCCCCCGATCCTCGCGCACCCCACCCACCCCCACCCCCGCACCCCACCCCCGCCGTTGCCGCTGAAGGCGCGCTGAACTGCGCTCTCGGCACGTGAGCCGCCCCAAGCCCCCGTACCCGGGTGGGGATCCGCCGATCCTGGGGCGCGTGGAGTGCTTCTCGCGCACGTCAAGGCACCTTCAGCGAGATGCGTCGGCCCGCGCGAGAGGGCGGGCGGGTGCGGGGTCAGCCGCGGGCAGGTGGGGTCCAACCGGGGCGGAGGTCGCCGAGGTCGAGGAGGGACTCGACGAGGTGCCCGGCGGCGAGCAGGTGCGGCTCGGTGCCGGGGCGGCCGGTGAGGCCGAAGCCCACCGGGAGGCCGTCGGCCAGGCCCATCGGCACGCTGAGCACCGGCCACCCGGCGATCGCCGCCGGCGACGTGAACGCACCGCCGGCACCGGGGTGGTCGCCGAGCGCGAGGTCGCTCTTCCAGGCCGGCGCGTAGATCGGGCCGACCAGGACGTCGACCCCCTGGGCGAGCGCCGGCGCGAGCACCTGGTCGACGGCCCAGTGCAGGCAGCGGGCGCGCGCTGGCGCGTAGTCGGCCGACGCACGTCCGCCCGAGGCGAGCGCCATCTCCAGGAGGTCCTGGTCGAAGTGCGCGAGCTCCTCGGGGTGGTCGCGGTTGAACGCGACGACGTCGGCCATCGACCGCACGCCGTCGCCGGGGCGGCCGGCGAGGTACGCGGTGAGGTCGTCGACGAACTCGCACAGGAGCACGGTCAGCTCGTCGAGGTCGACGCCGGGTACGTCCACGGGTGGCACCTCGACCACCGCGACCCCGGCGGCGCGCAGGCGCTCGAGCACGTCGGCGTACAGCGCATCGGTGACGCCGTGCCCGGTGAGCCACTCCGGCACGGCGCCCACCCGCAGGCCGCCGGCGGTCAGCTCGCCGACGGCGGCCGCATGGTCGGTGCTGCCGGTGAGGACGTCGAGCAGCAGGGCGGCGTCGCGCACCGACCGGGCCATCGGTCCGGGCGAGTCCTGGCTCGCCGAGATGGGGACGACGTGCTGGGCGGGGACGCGGCCGACGGTGGGCTTCATCCCGACGACGCCGTTCAGCGAGGCCGGGCAGACGATCGAGCCGTCGGTCTCGGTTCCGATCGCCAGCGGCGCGCAGCCCGCGGCCACCGCCGCACCCGACCCCGACGACGAGCCGCCGGCGCTGCGGTCGAGCGCCCACGGGTTGCCGGTGAGCCCGCGCACCCCGGACCACCCGCTCGTCGAGTGCGAGGAGCGCAGGTTGGCCCACTCCGACAAGTTGGTGGACCCGAGGACGACCAGCCCCGCGTCGCGCATCCGCGTCACGAGCGGTGCATCGCGTTCCACCGTCCGGCCTTGCAGCGCAAGGGATCCCGCGGTCGCAGGCAGGCCGATCGCCTCGATGTTGTCCTTCACGAGGACCGGTACGCCGTGCAGCGGCGAGCGCACGGTGCCCGAGGCGCGTTCGGCGTCGAGGCGCTCAGCCTGCTCGAGCGCATCGGCGCTCGTCGCGATCACCGCGCGCAGGTCGACGCCCTGCGCGCCGTCGACCGCGGCGATCCGCTCGAGCAGCGTCCGCACGACCTCGACGGAGCGGGTCGCACCCGCGTCGAGGTCGGCGGCGAGGCCGGCTGCGCCGCGGTAGGCGACGGCAGCCGAGGAGGGGTGCGGGTCGTGGCTCACCGCGTCAGGGTTCCAGCACGGCGACCAGCGGGCCACCGGTCTGCGCGAGAACCACACGGGCTGCCCCGGGGCGCGGGCGTCGCGGCCGCTCGAGGGCCCGCCCGCATCGCGACGAGAGCCTGTGGATGCAGTGGGGAGGCTGGGCTGCCTCTTGCGCGTCCTGGGGCACCCTCATCCGGATCGGGGGGTGGGTCTCGGGGGAGGGTCGGGGCGGCGTACGGCTGCCGGTGCGGCGGCGGCGCACTAGCGTCGGGGCCATGCCGAGCGCAGTGATCACGGGGACGTCGTCGGGCTTCGGACGGGCGGTCGCGCAGCGGCTGCACGACCTCGGGTGGGACGTGCTCGGCACGGTCCTGTCCGACGTCGAGGCGCAGGGGCTGCCCTGGGCCACCGCGCGGATCGACGTCACCGACGACGCCGCGGTCGAGACCCTGCGCGACCTGGTCGGCGGATCGCTGGACGCGCTGGTGAACAACGCCGGCATCGCGATGGCCGGGCCGTGGGAGGAGCTCACGTCGCGCGAGCTGCGCCGGATCCTCGACGTCAACGTGGTCGGCGCCATGGCGGTCACTCGCGCCTGCCTGCCGGCGCTGCGCGCGGCGCGCGGCGTCGTCGTGAACCTGTCGAGCGTGTCGGGACAGGCGGGCGACCCGCTCATGGGCCCGTACAACGCCTCGAAGTTCGCGCTCGAGGGCGCGTCCGAGGCGCTGCGCGCCGAGCTCAAGCCGCACGGCGTCCGCGTCCACCTCGTGGAGCCCGGCCCGTTCCGCACGCCGATCTCGCAGGCGATCCAGACCGCCGAGCACCGGGGATCGTCGGACGCCTACGCCGAGGCCTGGGACGGGGTCGACCACTGGCTCGACTGGCACGGGACGTCGAGCGCCGACCCGCAACGGTGCGTCGACGCGATCGTCGGCGCGGTCCTGCGCGACGACGCCCCGTTCCGCATCCCCGTCGGCGACGGCATCTCCGACGTCGTCCGCCGCCACGCCGCCAAGCTCGCCGACACCGCCACCCGAGCCGACACCTGGCTCACCACCCTCTGAACGATTCCGCATGAGGGTGCCCCAGGACGCCTAAGACGCAGCCCGGGCTCCCCAGTCCGTCCACAGCCGCGCAGCCTGTGGAGGGAGTGGGGAGCGCTGACTGCCTCTAGGGCGGCCTGGGGCACCTTCAGCGCAACGGGGTCAGGTGGGGAAGCGGGCGCGGTAGCCGGCGGTGGTGAGCTCGTAGACGTACTCGAGGCCGTCCTCGGGGTCGATCTCCTCGTCGATCTTCACGAAGCCGGCACCCTCGATGATGCGGCGCGACGGCTCGTTGTCGGGGCGCACGTTGGCGCGCAGCACGCGCACGTCGGGGTGCGACGCCGCGTAGGACCACATCGTGTGCGCGATCTCGGTGGCGTAGCCCTGGCCGCGGTGCGCCGGGTTCACCCGGTAGCCGATCTCGACCATGCCCTGGTCGTCGGGCGGGGCGTGGAAGTTGACCTGGCCGACGATGACGCCGGTGGCGCGGTCGACGGCGATGCGGATCAGCCACGGGTTCACCGACGGGTCCTCGCGCACCATCGGCACGCGCCAGTGCAGCGGCGAGTCGTCGGGGTTCAGGACGTCGTCGGGATCGTCGTACCCCAGCGGGACCGGGCCGTCGCTCTCGAAGCGGACCAGCATCTGCTCGACCGTGACGAGCACCAGGTCGAGGCGCGGGCCGTGCAGGACGTCGGGAGGGACGGGGCTCGAGGTCACGCCCGAAGCATGCCCTGCGCGCGACCGCAGGAGCGAGGCCGTTGGCATCAGGGGCGCTTGCCGCCGAGCTCCTTGAGGGCGGCCAGCATCCCGGCGCGCGAGCGCGGCGGGACGGCGTCGAAGTACGCCGTGTCCGCCGCCTCGACGGCAGCGATGGCGTGGTGCGCGAGATCGGTGCCGGCTGCGGTCGGCCGCACCCGCCAGGCGCGGGCGTCGTCGGGGTCGACCTCGCGCGCGAGCAGCCCCTTCGCGACCAGCGCGCGCACGACCTGGCTGGTCATCATCGGGTCGGTGCCCGCGTGCTCGGCGAGGTCGCGCTGGCGCGGCGCCCCGCCGTGCTCGCACAGCCACCAGGTCGACGCCAGCAGCACGAACTGGACGTGGGTGACGTCGTGGGGCGCGAGCGCCTCGGCCATCGCGCGCTGCCACCGCAGCGTCGCGTGCCACAGCAGGAAGCCGGGGCTGTCCCACGCGTCGGAGTGCCGTGAACCGCTCATCCGGCGGCGATCCGCGCGAGGGCTTCCATCGCCTCGGGGGTGTCGGAGGTGACCATCGGCCCGAGCTGCTCCGCCGCCGGCCCCTCGATGCGGACCTCGTGGACGATCGCGCTGCCGTCTGCCGTCGGCTCGATGCGGTGCACGAACGTGAGGGTAGCCACCCCGGGGATCTCGGTGACGTCGGTGAACGACGCGTTCGCCGTCACCTCGACGAGCTCCCACACGAGCGGAGGCTGGCCCTCGACCTGCAGGGTGCCGCGGCTGCCGACGGCGAACGGCCCGTCGAGGGTCACGGCCTGCAGGCCGCTGTCCCACTCCAGCCACCGGTCGACGTCGGCGTACAGCGGCCAGACCTGCTCCGGCGTCGCCGTGGTGGCGACGGTGTGCGTCCACTCGAACATCTCGACTCCTTCGATAAGTGCGCTTAGTGATCTGAATACTAAGCACGCATAGCAATAATGGTCAAGCTGGTCGACAGAGGCCCTGGCCGAGGTGCTCAGTGCTGGGCGGCGTACCCGTCCAGGACGACGCGGGCACCGGTGCTCGCCGACGCGTCGTCGGGGACGGTGATCGCGATGACGGTGAAGTCGGGGCCATCGGTGTAGCAGAAGCTCTCCGTGCCCTGGCTCGAGGTGCCGACGATGCAGTGGGCGTCG
>WBZP01006302.1_pt1 | contig 11774 bp, 6 predicted proteins | sample 5204301 | NCBI WGS metagenome assembly WBZP01 (sample SAMN12412401, study PRJNA552823) | activated sludge metagenome | isolation source: activated sludge from nitrification reactor of wastewater treatment plant... | place: USA: Pennsylvania | collected 2017
ATTCAAAGAAAGTATGGGCTTACAATTGATAAAAGATAGCAAAGGAAATAATACCGGTGTTTTTATTCCGATTGAAGAATGGAATGCCCTCAGCAAAGAAAATGAAACTTTGCAAAAGATGCTTTCTATAGAAAATAGCACTTTACCAACAACTTTCGAACTATCTGATAAGCAAATTTCACTATTGGATGAAGCTAGTAATGCTCCTAAGGAAAGATTTTTAACAATCACACATTTAAAAGAAAATTTGGAAAATAAATATGGAGTATCACTTTGATATTGAAATATTTGAAGAGGCATTAAATGATATTGATGACGCCTTTTACTACTATTCAATAGAAAAACTAAGTCCTTCAACTGCCAAAAAATTCATAAAAGAGGTTTATCAAAACATCGAATCTTTTGAATATTTTCCCTTTTATCAGGTTAGAATCAAGAATTACATTTCATTTCCAATGAAAAATTTTCCATTTGTTATTTTCTTGGATGTAAATGAGAGTGAAAACCGGGTAAAGGTTTTAAGAATTTTTAATACTTTTCAAAATCTGGAAAAATATCCAACTTAACTAAAGAAAACACCCCCACCTCAAAAAGACAGGGGTGTAAAACCTAATCCACTATTACCCTATTTAAACCTAAAAATCAATCTCTTAGCTCACTTCTAGGCACTCACAACTCGGCACTTTAAAGAATTAAGCAATACTAATCTCAGGCAAATTCTCAAATTTGTAACGGTCTTCAGCGTCAACGTCGAGCACGATGATGGCTTCTTTGTTGATAGTGCCCGCCAGAATCATTTTCGAGAGCTCGTTCATGATGTTTCTTTGGATCACTCTTTTGAGCGGCCTGGCTCCAAAAACGGGGTCATAACCTTCTTCACCGAGCTTATCCAAAGCAGCTTCAGTGGCCTCTAGATCAATACCCTGTTCTTTCAAACGAGCCTTAATGGTATCAAACTGTATGGCTACGATTTTGCGTATTTCGGTTTTTCCTAATGGATCAAACAAAACAATCTCGTCGATACGGTTCAAAAACTCAGGTCTCACGCTGGCTTTGAGCAATTCCATCACCTGCTCTTTGGCTTCTTCTTTGAAGTATTTTTCCCAGGCACCCGGAGCACCTTTGAGTGCTTCCATGTATTTTTCCTGGATGAAATGCGAGCCAATATTAGAGGTCATGATGATAATGGTATTCTTGAAGTTGGCCACACGACCTTTATTGTCAGTCAATCGGCCATCGTCCAATACCTGCAAAAGTACGTTCCATACATCTGGATGGGCTTTTTCTATTTCATCGAGCAATATCACACTGTACGGTTTACGTCTTACGGCTTCGGTGAGTTGTCCTCCTTCGTCATAACCTACATATCCCGGAGGAGCTCCCACCAACCTACTCACAGTGTGTTTCTCCTGATACTCACTCATGTCGATACGCACCATGGCGTTGTCATCATTGAAGAGGTAATTGGCCAAGGTTTTCGCCAACTCGGTTTTACCCACACCTGTGCTTCCCAAAAACAGGAAGCTGCCAATCGGTTTTTTAGGATCCTGCATACCTGCACGTGAACGCCTGACTGCATCTGAAACCAACTCGATGGCTTCTTTTTGCCCTGCCACACGTTTTTCAAGTTCGGCTTCGAGGTGCAACAGCTTTTCACGGTCGCTTTGCAGCATTTTCGAAACCGGAATTCCGGTCCATTTGGCGACCACCATCGCAATGTCCTCAGCCGTAACTTCCTCGTTGATGAGGTTGTCCTTGTCAGCATTTTCTTTCTCCGAAAGTTCCTTCAAACGGTTTTCCGCCTCAGGCAATGCCCCGTATCGTATCTCTGCAACTTTTCCATAATCGCCGGCACGCTCATGCTGCTCGGCTTCAAATTTCAAAGCCTCAATTTTTTCTTTCAAGGTCCTGATTTCCCCCACTTTGCCTTTTTCAGCATCCCATTTGGCTTTCAGGCTGTTAAAGGTCTCATTGAGCTCGGCAATCTCTTTGCTCAGATTATTCTCCTTCTCTTTATCATTTTCACGTCTGATAGCCTCCCGCTCAATCTCCAACTGCATGATACGTCTGCGTAGTTCGTCCATATTTTCAGGCATGGAGTCCATTTCGAGTCTCAATTTCGAGGCAGCTTCGTCCATAAGGTCTATGGCCTTGTCGGGCAGGAAACGATCAGAAATATATCTGTTGGAAAGCTCTACCGCCGCAATCACGGCATCATCCTGAATCCTCACCCCATGGTGCACTTCATATTTTTCTTTGATCCCTCTCAAGATAGAAATGGCATCCGCCACATCGGGTTCATCGACAGTTACAGCCTGAAACCTTCTTTCCAGTGCTTTATCTTTTTCGATATATTTTTGGTATTCCTTCAAAGTGGTGGCACCGATGGCATGCAATTCGCCCCGGGCCAGAGCCGGTTTGAGTAAATTGGCAGCATCCATAGCTCCATCTCCCCCACTACCCGCTCCTATCAAAGTATGAATCTCATCAATGAAAAGGATTATTTCCCCCTCAGAGTCAGTCACTTCTTTGATTACGGCTTTCAGACGCTCCTCAAATTCACCTTTGTATTTAGCACCCGCCACGAGCAAGCCCATGTCGAGCGATATCACCACTTTTGATTTAAGATTTTCAGGCACATCGCCTTGCACAATACGTTGTGCGAGACCTTCCACGATAGCAGTCTTACCCACCCCAGGCTCACCTATCAACATCGGGTTGTTTTTGGTACGCCTCGACAAAATCTGTAAAACCCTCCTAATCTCCTCGTCTCGCCCTATCACGGGGTCAATTTTGCCTTGCTCCGCCAAATCATTCAGATTTTTGCTGTAACGAGCAAGGGCTTGGTACTTGTTTTCTGCGTTTTGATCTTTCACCGGATTATTTTTTCCTCTAAGTTCTATAATAGCTTTTTTAATATCTGTCTCTTTTATCCCTTCTGCTTTGAGCAAGTTGGCCACGGAATCATTTCCTCCCAAAATACCCAAAAACAAAAGTTCCACACTCACAAACTCATCGCCAAACTCTTTCAGGTAAGACTGAGCTTTGGTCATGGCTTTATTAAGGTCATTTCCCAAAAATGGTTGATTACCCCCAGAAACCCTCGGATAAGCTTCAACGATAGGGTCCAATTTCCGCAAAATTCCCTCAGGACTAATGCCATATTTTTTAAGCAAAAACGTGGAAGTGTTGGGCTCTTCCTCTAAAATGGCCTTGAGCAAATGCCCCGTTTCCACCGCTTGCTGCGAAAAACCCTGAGCTATCTGAGCAGCTTGCTGGATAAGCTCCTGGGATTTGATGGTATATTGGTTAAAGTTCATGATGTTGGTTGTTGACTTTTTTTATTTTAAATTTCTTTTTCATTTTTTTCGTATTCTATTGGGCTTTACCCCTTCTTTTTTGTCATGATTTTTGGATTGCTTCGCACCAAAAATTCACGCCAAAAAAATAATTTAATCTTAAATTGACAGAGTTAAAACCATGATCTACAGATTTCAATATAATTTTAAATTTTAAATTCAGAATCAATTTTAAAAAAATCTTAAATCCAAAATCGATTCAATCTAAAATCGAATTAATCCAAAATCGAATCAATCGCAAATTGTAATCCTCAAAAGACATGCAAAAGTAATTTCTCAGACGAAATGACCGAAAATACTGGTTTTTAGAAGATTAATGATGTCAAAATGACTGAAAATTCTCAGTCACGAATCAATTTTACTGACGACATTACCGAAAGTTGTTTTTCGGTTGCGATGTTGGTTAATTTAGGGCGGAGGGAGGTTTTCCATTCAAATTTCTCCAGCTTCATATCAGCTGTAAGAATTTCCTTTGGGGGAATCAGCAGGGATTCAGGTTCACCACGAAAGACTATCTGCTTGATTTTCTTTTGTTTAAAATAAAATTGCATGTTGGAGCATTGCACTTTGTTGAGTCCAATGATCTTATTTTTTTCATCCAGAGCAAAATACAGTGACTCGCCGTTTCCATCCACCTTAATAGTGCTAAGTTGGCCTTGTTTGTCAAAAAATGCGTCCAAAGTACGGCCTTTGATTTGGTTGTAGTTTTTGATGGTGTCAGTTTGGATGACAAAGGCCTCCTGCAAAAGTTTCATGTGATGGAGCCTGTTGTTTTTCAACAAAATACTTACCGTATCTGCCTCCAATTGATTTTCTTGATTCCAGAGCACAGGCTTTTGATAGAAAAATATTACGGAGTCTTTAAGATTATAAATCAATGAATCGCTTACACTCTGAAAATCGGCCCTGATTACCCTCACATGTCCATCTGCTATTATTTTTTCAACATCTTTTTTCCCAGGTGGCTCATCTTCCTTTTTTTCTTTACCTTTTTGACTGGTTTCTTTTTTCTGACCCAATTTTGACCTCAATATGTAATTATGAGAATCCATGTGTTCAAAACTCGCAGGGTTTATCATCGGAGTTACTTCCGGCATTTTCAAGGCCTTCCTAATATCCTTAATAGGTGAACTTTGACCCTGATTTTTACCCGAAGATTTCTGAGTAATATTATCATTTGCTTTAGGCCCGACTTTTAAGTCATTCTTTCGTTCATTCAGCGTATTTTGGATTATTCCGTCATCTTCTTTTTTCTCAAAAACCCATAGGGTATCAGCAGCTATCCAAAGCGTATCATTTTTAGAAATCCGGCGGCTTAAGGTTTCTTTCATCACTTTTGTGAGTCCTTCTTCCCCATTTCTGATGGCTTTTTGCCCCAAAACCACCAGACTGTCTTCAAATGAAACAAAAACTACTTCGCCATTTGCATACCCTGAGCCTTTGGTATTGTCAAATGCCAGTGTATCGCCTTCCAGCGAATATTTGTCATTGGTTACTTTAGCCCTACCCTCAAAAAAAGACTCTTTTGTTTTAATGTTATATTTGCCTTTATAGGCCGAGAGATCGCCGTTTTTACCTTTTATAGTGGTGAAAGTCTTAAAAATCGCGAGTTTAGTGTAAGTATCATAATCCAGCGAATCGGTACAAAGGACATATTGCGGATTAATAATTTCCACATCGCCGATATACCTGAAATATTTTGTTTTAGTATTGTAATATCCCAATTTACTGCTCAATCTGCTTGAATCCTGATTAAGCACACCCGGCACCGGATAAAAAGCTTGATCGCGGTTGAGATCATAATGTACCTGGGTGGTTCTCAAGGTTACTTTTTTATCTCGCAAAATCACCTGCTTGCCATAAACCTTGGCAAACCTCAAATTTCCGTCATAAATCAAGGTATCTCCTACAATGGTGAGCGTATCTCCCTGATTGATAACTACTTTCCCATAGGCTTCAATAAAATTGGAAGATAGATTATGTACGGCTTTTTGGCATCCTAAAAGTACCCCCCTGTGGCTGAAAATCACATTTCCTAAAAATGTCTGTGTGCGTGAAAGACTATTTTCACCAGCCAGACTATCGGCCCTGATAAGTTCTATTTTTGATTTCGGACCGTTATCTTTGATAGGATTTAGGGGTTTTTGGCCGTAAGAATTTAAAAAAAACGTTAATATTAGAACTATAGAGAAGATTCCCCGAAGCAGTGAAATAAGTATTTGATGTCCATAATGAAAATTCATAAAGCAAAATTAACGTATTTTTGTTTTAGAATTGTCTGAAACCCCTGATGCTGCGTCAATTTTTAACATTTATTGAGACTCAAAACCTTTTTTCCAAAAAAGACAGGTTGCTTTTGGCACATAGCGGAGGGAAAGATTCGGTCGCTTTAGCAGACTTGTTATTGAAGGCAGGATTTGATTTTGGAGTTGCTCACTGCAATTTCAGCTTAAGAGGTGCTGATTCAGACGGAGATCAGGAATTTGTCCGAAATTTCTGTCAAAAAAATAATCTGGATTTTCATACCATAAAATTTAAAACCAAGACTTTTGCCAAAGAAAATGGGATTTCAACCCAAATGGCGGCCAGGAAATTGAGATATAAATGGTTTTTTGAGATTCTGGAAGAAGAAAAATACGATTTCTTGTTAACTGCCCATCATCTTGACGACCGAATCGAAACGCTCCTGTTGAATATCACCAAAGGTACCGGGCCAAAAGGTTTGCGATCCATTCCAACAAAAACAGAAAAAATCAGAAGACCATTGATGTTTGCGGGTTTGGATGATATTTTTAATTATCTGAAGAATAACCTTCTTGATTGGCGGGAAGACATCTCAAATGCATCTACTGACTACCAAAGAAACAAAATCAGGCACCATATTTTGCCCGAATTAAAGAAAATCAATCCCGGTTTACATGATACTCAGTTGGTAAATTTGAATAGGTTTGAATCTTTGAATGAAATTTTTGAAGAAAAACTGCAGGAATTAAAAAATGAGATTACCCAAACTGCGGGCATTTTTAATATTCCTTTTGAAAATTGGAAAAATAAGGCTGGCTTTAAGCTCATTTTGGAAGAATATCTCAAGCCTTATGGATTTAATTTTCATCAAATTGAAGAAATTTTCAGTTTCAAACAATCAGGAAAAGTAATAAATACCGAATATTTTCAGCTAACAAAATCTGGTGGCCAACTCTTTTTATCAAAGAAAAAAGAGTCGAATTCCACTGAAGAATTAATTATCCAAAATCCCGGAAAATATTTTTTTGAAAACCTCGAAATAGAAATTTCTATTATTGAGGCAACAGAAAACCCTGATTTCCAAAATCCCCACATTGCTTATTTTGATGCTGAAAAATTGGTTTTCCCATTAAAAATAAGAAAGTGGCAACAAGGAGATAAAATCGTCCCATTCGGCATGAATGGCACTAAATTGGTCTCAGATATTCTGATTGATAAAAAAGTAAATATCCTCGAAAAACAAAATACCAAAGTGCTCATCTCCGAAACCCAAATCGCATGGATTTTGGGCTTGAAAACTTCTGATGTTTTTAAATTAAAAATACCATATAATAAAATTTTTAAAATTATTTTAAATTTTATTTAATTAAATATCAATTACTTATAAATTTTTTATATCAAAAAATATTTTTTGGCACGCTGTTTGAAAAGTTTTAAATATCTGAATCAAAAGTTCAGGTGTTTTCCTAAAAAACAATAAAAACAAACAGTGCTTACCTGTAAAAAAAGTTTAATTCCTATCATCTTATTCCTCAGTTTACTGAGCCTGAAATGTATTGCCCAGAACAGCCGCCTGAGATCAGCCCTCGAGTCTTACGATAAGATGGCCTATCCGGCGGCTGTACGGAGCTTCGAGGCTTATCTGAATTCCGGAAAAATTGATAAGGAACACGAAAAAGAAGCACTCACCAAACTCGCCTATTCTTATCGCAAAATACAGGATTTCAAAAACGCCGAGCTGACTTATCAAATTCTTTTCAAAAAACATGAAAAAGAACTGGAGTCTGAACAATTCCTTTACTATGCCCAGGCCTTGGCTAATAATGGCAAATACCGGGAGTCCCAAAAGTATTATTCAAAATATGGTGAACAACAAAAAGAAGATCTTCGAGGAAGAAAATTTACAGTAGCTTACATGGACAATTCGCTCTTTTACAAAGACTCGGCATTGTATAAAGTAAACTATATGTATCCCATCAATTCCCGGTTTTCTGATTTTAGCCCCATGTATTATGAAAACGGGCTGGTGTTTGTATCGGCAAGAAACGAAGGTAAAGGCATAAAAAGGATATTTAGTCAGAACGAAACGCCATTTCTGGATCTTTTTCAATTTTCTGATACAGCGGCTTTAGCCTTGGAAACGAGAAACATCGAAAAAATAAAAGCTCAGGCGAGCATTGGTTCAAGTGGAAAATCTCTTAAAACTGACAAAAACAACAGTGCTCAAACTTTTGAAGAGATTCCTGAGCCTGAAATAGATGAATTCAGCAAAAGTATTAACTCAAAATACCACGAAGGACCTGTTACTTTTTTTAAAGATGGTAAAAAACTGATTTTCACCCGAAATAATTACAATAAAGGCAGGGCAAAGAAAAGTGAGAAAGGCATAAATATGCTTAAGCTATATATTTCCTCAAAGAAAAACTCAAAATGGGGTGACATTCAGGAACTTCCTTTCAATTCTGATGAATATTCAACAGGACATCCGGCACTCTCACCTGACAACCATAAATTATATTTCGTTTCAGATATGCCGGGAGGCTTTGGTGGCACTGATTTATATGTGGTGGAGTATCACAATGGTAAATGGGGAAAACCTGAAAATCTTGGAAAAGAGATTAACACCGAAGGCAACGAAATGTTTCCTTATATGGATGAACTCGGAAATCTATATTTCGCATCCGACGGACATCCGGGTTTAGGTGGGCTTGATGTTTTCTTTGTTGAATTTCGTCACGGAAATCCATTTGGCGAAGTTGAAAACCTGGGAGCACCTATCAATTCACCCAAGGATGACTTTGGTCTGATAGCAAAAGGTGATCGTTCTGAAGGGTATTTTAGTTCAAATCGTAAAAAAGGCTATTCCGACGATAACATTTATTCTTTCCAAAAAGGGTGTAACCAATTGGAGCTTTTAGTATATGATGCGATCACTAAGCTTCCTTTGTTAGATGTGGAATTAAGAATGGTGAAAAATGGCGTCAATAAGCAATTTTATGCTACCAATTCCGAAGGAAAAGCAAGCGTTTGTCTGGAATCCGGGGCGGATTTCGAGTTCAAGGCCTTCAAAGAGGGCTATCAGCAAGCCAGCGTAACCTATGGAACCATGTCAAATTCCAAATCCCGGAATCAAAAGGTAAAAATTTACCTGAGTCCAGCCACCAGACCTATGGTAAAAGGTAAGGTGATTTCAGAGGTTGACCAATCACCCATTGCCGGTGCAAGCGTCACTTTGGAAAATGAAAAAGATGGCAGTGTAGAGACTGTAATCACGGGTATTGACGGCCGCTACGCATTTACGCCTACGAGAGACGGAAAATACAGAGTAACAGCAGTTAAGGAAAACTTTGCCCGCAACACCGAAAGTTTGGGAAAAATAAAAAATAATAGAAAAAATATTTCACTCGAACACAACTTTGGCATGATTGGTGAAGGTGATATATTTAGATTAGAAAATATCTATTATGATGTAGATAAGGCAGTTATAAGAGCCGACGCTAAAAAAGAATTGGACAAAAGGGTGATTCCGTTATTAAAGAAATATCCCGAAATCCAGATAGAATTGAGGTCACATACCGACAGCAGAGCGAGCGGAAGTTATAACATGAAACTCTCAGAAGAAAGAGCCCTTGAAGTGGTAAAATACCTTACCTCAAAAGGCATCGACCCGGAGAGACTAATCGCCAAAGGATACGGAGAATCGGAACTTGTAAATGATTGTAACGATTTCAACGACTGTCCGGAAAGCTACCACCAGGCCAATCGCCGCACCGAGTTTAAAATACTCGCCGTGAAAGATTTCCTGGGGTACAATAAATGAGATACAAGTTTTTTTTTCATAGTTTAGGGTTAAGGTTTATTGTAAAAAGCATTACCACATTGAGTAATGCTTTTTTTCCCAAACTTTTGAAAAAATAAGAAATAAAAAAGAGTTAGCCGGTACTTTTTATACGGTAAACGGCACTCAAAAAGATATACCAGTAGGTAGTTTTTTTCATAGTTTAAGGTTAAGGTTTATTGTACAAAATGCATCGCCAAATTGAGCGATGCATTTTTAAAAAGCCTCCCGATTTGAGAAAAATTTTAAAGAGAAAGTAGTTTTTTTTCATAGTTTAAGGTTAAGATTTATTGCAAAAAGCATTACCGTATTGAGTAGTGCTTTTTTTCAAAACTTTAAATAAGAAAAACCAGATATTAAAAATTAGGTACAATCAGTACAAAAAGACAGTAGTTTTTTTTCATAGTTTAAGGTTAAGATTAGATTAATGAAATGCATCGCCAGATTGAGCGATGCATTTTTGTTTTATAGCACTTACTGCCTTATTTTTGTACAGAATAATTCAATACCTAAATAATGCTCAGCAGCCTTTTAATTAAAAACTATGCCCTTATCAGGCACCTGGAGATTCAGCCCGAAAATGGCCTGAATGTAATAACGGGTGAAACTGGTGCGGGTAAGTCAATAATGCTCGGGGCTCTGGGATTATTGATGGGAAACAGGGCTGATGTTAAAGTCTTGTTTGAAGAATCTGAAAAATGCATCGTTGAAGGCACATTTGATATCGAAAGACTTAATCTAAAAGCTTTTTTTGAGGAAAATGAGCTGGACTATGAACCCCACTGTGTGATTAGAAGGGAGATTCTCCCGGCCGGAAAATCGAGGGCATTCGTCAATGACAGTCCGGTGACTCTGGACTCGCTCAAAGAATTAGGCGTAAAATTGATGGATATTCATTCTCAAAATGAAACATTGCAACTGGGCTCCAACATTTTTCAGTTAAACCTTGTTGACAGCTATGCCGCCAACACGCAGGTTTTTGAAGATTATAAAATTGCTTATACAGAATACAAGCAAGCCGAGAAACAACTTCAGACTTTAAAGGAAAATTCTGCCTCTCTGAAAAAAGAATTTGAATATAACAGCTTTCTTTTTGAAGAGCTGAATGCCTTGAAACCTGAAAACATTGACCAGGCCGAACTCGAATCGGAGCTTTTGATACTGGAAAATGCAGAAGAAGTCAAACGCAAACTTAGCATTGCATTTGAAAGCCTCGCCAACACCGAAATTTCAGGGGTAAATCTGGTAAGAGATGCGGGCATAGCAATGGGGAATATCAGCAGTTTTTCGGAAAAATATAAAAACCTAAAAGACAGAATTAACAGCACACTGCTGGAGTTGCAGGACATTGTACACGAAATCGAAACTGAAGCCTCTAACGTTGAAACAGATAATCAGAAGACCGATTTCCTGAAAGATAAATTAAACGGACTATACCGGCTGCAACAGAAACATGGCGTTGATACTGTGGAGCAATTGGTAACCTTAAAAAATGAGCTTTCCACTAAAATCGAGCAAGTAATCAACCTCGATGAAGATCTGCAAAAACTCGAAAAAGAAACCACCTTAAAACTTGAAAATCTTCAGAAAATGGCTGAGGACTTATCCAAAAGCAGGCAAAAAATTGCCAAACCGCTGGAAAGTCAAATTGTAAACATTTTGATTGAATTAGGAATACCAGAAGCTCGGCTTGAGATTAATTTTAAAGATAAAAAATTCTCCCCTGACGGTGCCGACGATATCAATTTTGCATTTAGTGCCAACAAAGGTGCCTCACCCAAGCCTTTAAAAGATGTAGCCTCCGGAGGTGAATTTTCAAGAGTAATGTTGGCCCTAAAATATATTTTGGCCGAGAAAAAACAGCTACCAACTATCATTTTTGATGAAATAGACACGGGTATTTCAGGTGAGGTAGCCATAAAAATGGGCAACATATTGCAGGAAATGTCAGGAAAGCTTCAGGTTATTGCCATCACACATTTGCATCAGATTGCGGGAAAGGGAAGTTCCCATTTTTATGTTTATAAAGACAATTCTGACACAAAAACCGTAAGTTTGATGCGGAAACTTTCGGGTGATGAACGAATCATTGAAATCGCCAAAATGATTGGCGGCCAGAATCCTTCTGAAAGTGCTATAAGAAGTGCGATTGAGATTTTAGGAAATATATAATTTTTACAAATAGTAATTTAAGAAAAATAAACATGAAGAATCTTTTTAAATTTTCGACTTTGTTGTTGTTGGTTTTTGTTGCTTTTGCCTGCGACCAAAAGACAGACAAAGAAATTGAAACCATAAATGCAGAGCTTATGAAAGGCCATGATGAAGTCATG
>WBZP01006303.1_pt1 | contig 11773 bp, 14 predicted proteins | sample 5204301 | NCBI WGS metagenome assembly WBZP01 (sample SAMN12412401, study PRJNA552823) | activated sludge metagenome | isolation source: activated sludge from nitrification reactor of wastewater treatment plant... | place: USA: Pennsylvania | collected 2017
GAGCGCCGCGGCACCGGGCCGCCGCAGCCCCGCGGTCTGCTCGATCATGGCCCGCATCATGTGCAGGTAGGTGTCGAGGTAGCGGCCGTCGCGGAACGGAAAGCCGGTGCCGACCAGGCACTCGCGCAGGTGCTGCCGGCGCGACACCCGGATCCGCCGGTCGTTGAGGTACGCGCCGCGCCCGCGCGTCGCGGTGAACAGGTCGTTGCGCACCGGGTCGTAGACGACGCCCTGCGTCACCTGCCCGTTGTGTGCCAGCGCGATCGACACGCAGTACTGCGGAAAGCCGTGCAGGAAGTTGGTGGTGCCGTCCAGCGGGTCGATGATCCAGACGTTCTCGGCGTCGGGATTCGCGCCTTTGGCCGTACCTTCCTCTGCTAGAATCGCGTGGTCCGGATACGCCCCCAGCAACGTCTCGACGATCGCCGCCTCCGCCGCGCGGTCGACCTCGCTGACGTAGTCCTTCGGCCCCTTGGCGGTGACGGTCAGCAGGTCGAGTTCGCGGGCGCCACGGTTGATGAGGTTGCCGGCGCGTCGCGCGGCCTTCACCGCGGTGGTGAGCATGGGGTGCATGGTCGGATTGTTCCGCACGGGCCGGCCTGACGCCGAACGCGCAGCGCAAAGAGCGAAAACGCCATTGTACGCTGCGACGATCCCGCACCGCCGCCACGCATGAATCCCGCGCTCGCCTCGATCCGCATTGTCCTCGTCGCCACCAGTCACGCCGGCAACATCGGCGCGACGGCGCGCGCGATGCTGACCATGGGGCTCGGGCAACTGGTGCTGGTCCGTCCGCGGAGCTTTCCCGATGCGGAAGCCGACGCGCGCGCGTCGGGGGCTACTGCGGTGCTCGCCGCCGCGCGCGTGGTGGCCACGCTGGACGAGGCGATCGCCGGCAGTGCGCTGGCCGTGGGACTGTCGGCCCGGCCGCGCGAGTTCGCCGGGCGGGTGCTGCCGATCCGCGAGGCGGCGGCCGCGGCGATCGCGCACACGGCGCACGGCGACGTGGCGCTGGTGTTCGGTACCGAGATGTCGGGCTTGTCCAACGACGAGCTCGCGCGTTGCGGAATCGTCGCGACGATCCCCACCAATCCCGGATTCGCGTCGCTGAACCTCGCGGCGGCCGTCCAGGTCGCCGCCTACGAGCTGCGGGTCGCCGCCGGCGAAGGCGGCGTGTGGTCGGCGCCGCGGTTCGCGCCGGCGACGACCGACGAGATCGCCGCGCTCGACGCGCACGCGCGGCGGACGCTCACCGACATGCGGTTCCTCCACCCGCGGCTGCCGCGGCGGCTGATGCCGCGGCTGCAGCGCCTGTTCGGTCGCGCGGCCCTGGAACGCGAGGAGGTCAACATCCTGCGCGGCATCCTCGCGCGCATCGACGACATCCTGCGCCGGTGAGCCGCAGGCGGCCACTCGCCCACGAAGGTGCCGGCCAGCTGCGCGGGGCCGGGGTCGCCGGCCGCGCGCCGGACTGGTTTGCGGCGCTGGGAAAGCCACTGACCGCGGCCCAGCGGCGCGACATCGCGGCGATCGTTGCCGCGAGCCCGCTGCCGGCAGGCGACGTCGTCGTGCTCGCCGACTGGTCCGCCGTGGCCGCCACGTTGCCGGCGATCGAGCGCGACGACGCATGGTGGGCGTACGAGGAGGACGAGCGGGAGGCGCTGTGGTCGCTCGCGTGCCGGCGCCGCGTCGAGGACGACGTCGCGGCCCGGCTCGCGGCCGCGCGCGACGCCGGCACGGTGGCGCTCGACGCCGCCCTGCAGCGGGCACTGCCGGCGGCCGATGCCACGTTCCACCGCGCGATCGCCGGGATGGCCGCGCTGGCCGCGCACCAGCACGCACTCGCCACGCTCGCCGGCGTCGCGGCTGCGCATCCGTTTCACCGCAAGTACCGGCTGTTCGCCGCCGGCCGGTTGCCGCTGGGCTATCATGCCGGCCGCTATTTCATCTACTGAACACGACGGCGCCACTCGCCGTCGCCGACCCGGCGATGGAACCCGCTGACGCCCAACCGCCGCGCCGTACGGTCCGCTGCCGCAACTGCGGGGCCGACGCGCCCGGCAACTATTGCCCGGCCTGCGGCCAGGAGACGCGGCTGGCGCTGCCGAAGGTCGGCGAACTGGTGCGCGACGCCGCCGGTCGCCTCGTCGCGTGGGATGGAAGGCTGTGGCGGACGCTGGCCACGCTGGCGTTTCGTCCCGGCGTGCTCACGCGCGAGTACTTCGCCGGCCGCCGCCGCCGTTACGTCCGTCCGGCACGCCTCTTCCTCGCGCTGTCGCTGCTGCTGTTCGCGCTGCTCTCCGTCGTCCGCTCGCCCGGATTGATCGGCGACGAGGTGCTGATCGGCACCGAGGCCGAGATCGCGGCGATCCAGGCGGAACGCGCAGCCAAGGAGCCGGCAGGAGGCGGGGCGGCGGCGACCGGGGACCGAGGTGCCGGTGGCGAGCGCAGCACCGGCAGCGACGGCAAGGCCGACGAGCCCGTGCTGGACATCGAGGCCGACGCCGCGAACGGCATCAGCGTCGACCGGGAACTGAACCTCAGGATCCGACTCGGCGGGATCGAGCCGCAGCTGCCGGCGGAGATCCAGAAGCGCTACCAGCGGTTCAAGGCGATGTCGAAGCAGGATCGCATCGACCACATCTACGCCGGCATGATGCGCTACGGGCCGTACATGGCGGTGCTGATGCTGCCGGTCCTGGCATTGTTGCTGAAGCTCGCCTACCTGGGTTCCGGGCGCCGCTATCCCGGCCGGCCGCAACGCTATGCCGAGCACCTGGTCTACAGCGCCCACCTGCACTCGTTCGCGGCGCTCGCGGTGCTGGTGTCCCTGTTGCCGCTGCCGGACTGGACCCAGACCGCGTTGGGCGCCTGGGCCGTCTACTACGTGCTGCGCGCCCGCGTCGTCGTCTATGGCGGGCGGGTGTGGGCCGGCGTCCTGCGTACGCTGCTGGTTGCGACGGTCTACGCGGTCGTCGCCGCCCTGGCGCTCGCGGGGCTGGTGATCGCTGCCACCCTCCTGCGCTGACGGGCGCAGTCGCGCCGGCGGTCGGCCCGACTCAGAAGCTGTGAATATGTCTGCTGCGCCGGCGGATTGCGGCGTTGCTCACTCGCTCGCTCCTCGTCCATCGACTTGATATGCCTCGTCGCTCGCTCGTTCGTGCCTTGCACTCCGCCCGCTCGCGACGATTTCTTCACAGCCGCTCAGGGCCGCTCGTGCTTGCGGATCAGGTCCTTCGCGGCCTGCAGCAGCGCCTTCCCGTCGGCGCCCTTGGCCGACACGTCGCGGGTCCAGTCGTCGGCGAGCTGCGCGGTCGCCTTCTGCCAGTTGACGAGCTCGGACGACGGCACGGTGTAGATGACGTTGCCGTGGTCGACGGCGAGCTTGCGCGCGGGTGGCGCCGACCGATCCCAGGTGCGGCCGATCGAGCCCGACAGCGCGGCACCCGAGTTGTCGTCGATGACCTTGCGCAGGTCCGGCGGCAGCGAGTCGTACTTCGCCTGGTTCATCCCGAGCATGAACACGGCGGTGTAGAGCGAGCGCGCCTGCGGGTCGGTTTCGCTGTGGTACTTGACGAGTTCGTGGGCCTTGATCGACGGGATCACCTCCCACGGCAGCAGGAAGCCGTCGATCACTCCCTTCGACAGCGCCTCGGACAGCGCTGGCAGCGGCATCGCCACCGGGGTCGCGCCGAGCGCCGCCAGCATCCGGTTGGTCTGCCGGGTCGGCGCCCGCATCTTGAGGCCCTTGAAGTCGGCCAGCGTCCGGATCGGCGTCTTCACCGAGTGGACGTAGCCCTCGTCGTGGACGTGGACGGCGAGCGCCTTGATGCCGGCGAACTCCTTCTGCGCGTACTGCGTGTAGTAGTCCCACGCCGCGCGGCTCGCCGACTCGGCGTTGTTGGTCATGAACGGCAGCTCGAACACCTCCATCAGCGGGAACCGGCCGGCCGTGTAGCCCGGCAGCGTCCAGACGATGTCGGCCACGCCATCCTTGACCTGGTCGATGAGTTGCGGCGGCGTGCCGCCGAGCTGCATCGACGGGTAGATCTGGCACTTCAGCCGGCCGCCGGACTCGCTCGCGAGCCGGTCGCACCAGGGGGCGAGCACCGTCGAGGGTCCCATCGCCGTCGACGGCCAGAAGTGGTGGACCTTCAGCGTGACGGTCTGCGCCCAGGCGAGCGGGGCGCAGAGGGCGGCGGCAGCGAGCAGGGCGGCCAGGCGGACGGGCGTGCGCATCAGGGGTTCCTCCAGGGGGACGACGGCGGTGTCGCCGCGCGCCGCGGCTCTCGGATTCCGGCCGGGTCGCGCGAGCCGCTATGGTAGGGAAAAGGACGTCCACGCGATAGGTCGACACGTCGATCGACCGCCGGCAGCCACGACGGCCCGGCGAAGCCGGGGAATCCGCGGACATGGGAAAATACCGCGATGTTCGCACGTCTACGTGAAGATATCGGCGTCGTTTTCGAGCGCGACCCGGCGGCCAGGTCTACCTGGGAGGTGCTGTCGTGCTATCCCGGCCTGCACGCGCTCGTCTGGCATCGCGCCGTCTCGAACCGGCTGTGGCGCCACGGCTTCCGCTGGCTGGCGCGCTGGCTCGCCCACTGGGGGCGGTTCCTGACCGGCATCGAGATCCACCCGGGTGCGACCATCGGGCGGCGGGTGTTCATCGACCACGGGATGGGCATCGTCATCGGCGAAACCGCGGAGATCGGCGACGACTGCACGCTCTACCACGGCGTGACGCTGGGCGGGACGTCGTGGAACAAGGGCAAGCGGCATCCGACGCTGGGTCGCGGCGTGGTGATCGGCGCCGGGGCGAAAATCCTGGGCCCGATCCGGATCGGCGACGGCGCCAAGATCGGGTCCAATGCCGTCGTCGTCCGCGAGATCCCGGCCGAGGCGACCGCCGTCGGCATTCCGGCGCGGGTGGTCACGGCCGAAGAGGCGGATCAGCGCGAGGATCACGCCGCCAAGCTGGGATTCTCCGCCTACGCGATCGCGGCCGACATGAACGATCCGATGGTCCAGGCGATCCACCGGCTGATCGATCACGCGGCCGCCACCGACCTGCGGCTGGAGGCGCTGATCGCCCGCCTGCAACAGGACGGCGTCGACTGCGGCGATGCCCGGGCGACCGCCGAAGGCTTCGACCCGAAACGGCTGAACCGGATGATCGACTGAACTTCGCGGGCATTTACTTGATCAAAGTACTCGGGATTGGTATGATTCGTGGCGTGGCGCGCCCGGACCTTGATCCTCTATCCCGCCCGGCCGGATGGCTGCGCGGCCCGTGAACCCATCAGCATGAGGGAAATGACCATGCGCCTGACCACCAAAGGAAGGTTCGCCGTGACCGCCATGATCGACGTGGCGCTGCACAGTGCGAAAGGCCCCGTCACGCTCGCCGGCGTGTCGGACCGGCAGAAGATTTCGCTGTCGTACCTCGAACAGCTGTTCGGCAAGCTCCGCCGGGCGGGCCTGGTCGAAAGCGTCCGCGGCCCGGGGGGCGGCTACAATCTCGCCCGGGCGACCGCGGCGATGTCGGTCGCCGACATCATCCAGGCCGTCGACGAGCCGATCGATGCGACGCAGTGCGGCGGGCGGCAGGATTGCCTGGAAGAGGGGCGCTGCATGACGCACGAGCTGTGGGAGACGCTCAACGACCACATCTTCACGTTCCTGCGGTCGGTGACGCTCGAGCAGCTGGTGCGCGAGCAGCGCGCCAAGCGCGCCGAGGCCGCGGTGCTGCAGGACCAGCGGGCACCGGTCGGGGCGACGGCCTACGGCGGCGCGACGACGCCGGCGGCGTGACCGGCGGCCGCGACATCGACTGACGACGGACTGGTGGCGATGAAGACCCCGATCTACCTCGACTACTCCGCGACGACGCCGGTGGATCCGCGCGTCGCGCAGAAGATGATTCCGTACCTCACCGAGCATTTCGGCAACCCGGCGTCGCGCTCGCACGTGTTCGGCTGGGAAGCCGAGAAGGCGGTCGAGGATGCACGGGCCCGGGTGGCGGAGCTCGTCAACTGCGATCCCAAGGAACTGGTCTGGACGTCGGGGGCCACCGAGTCGATCAACCTTGCACTCAAGGGCGCAGCGCACTTCTACGCCGACAAGGGCAAGCACCTGGTCACGGTGAGGACCGAGCACAAGGCCACGCTCGACACGATGCGGGAGCTGGAGCGCGAGGGCTTCGCCGTGACCTACCTCGACGTCAATCCCGACGGGCTCGTCGACCTCGAGAGCTTCGTCGCGGCGCTGCGGCCGGACACCATCGTGGCGTCGGTGATGGCCGTCAACAACGAGATCGGGGTGATCCAGGATTTCGCCGCGATGGGCGCGGCCTGCCGCGAGCGCGGCGTGATCTTCCACGTCGACGCGGCGCAGGCCACCGGCAAGATTCCGCTCGATCTCGCGGCGCTGAAGGTCGACCTGATGTCGTTCTCCGCCCACAAGACGTACGGGCCCAAGGGCGTCGGCGCGCTGTACGTGCGGCGCAAGCCCCGGGTCAGGATCGAGGCGCAGATGCACGGTGGCGGGCACGAGCGCGGCATGCGCTCCGGCACGCTGCCCACGCACCAGATCGTCGGCATGGGCGAGGCCTTCCGCCTCGCCCGGCTGGAGATGGCGACCGAGAACGAACGCATCAGGATGCTGCGCGACCGCCTGTGGCAGGGGATCGCGAAGATCGAGGAGGTCTACGTCAACGGCGACCTCGCCCGGCGCGTGCCGCACAACCTGAACGTGAGCTTCAATTTCGTCGAGGGCGAGAGCCTGATCATGGCGATCAAGGACATCGCCGTCTCGTCCGGCTCCGCCTGCACGTCGGCCTCGCTCGAGCCGTCGTACGTGCTGCGCGCGCTGGGGCGCAGCGACGAACTCGCGCACAGCTCGATCCGCTTCACCGTCGGGCGCTTCACCACGGTCGAGGAGATCGACTACGCGGTCGACCTGCTGCAGCGGAAGGTCGCCAAGCTGCGCGAGCTCTCGCCGCTGTGGGAGATGCACAAGGACGGCGTCGACCTCGACACGGTGCAGTGGGCGGCGCACTAGTGGACAAGCCAGGCGCTTCGCGACGGTCCGGCTGAACGCAACGGCGCCTGCGGATCGACGGGCGGTTCCGGCGAAGCCGGGTCCGCCGGGCAAGGAAAGGAGTCTTGAAATGGCTTACAGCGAGAAGGTGATCGATCACTACGAGAATCCGCGCAACGTCGGCTCGTTCGCCAAGGAGGCGGGCGACGTGGGCACCGGCATGGTCGGTGCGCCCGCGTGCGGCGACGTGATGAAGCTGCAGATCCGCGTCGGCGCCGACGGCGTCATCGAGGACGCGAAGTTCAAGACCTACGGTTGCGGCTCGGCGATCGCGTCGTCGTCGCTCGTCACCGAGTGGGTGAAGGGCAAGACGCTCGACCAGGCGATGGCGATCAAGAACACCGAGATCGCGCAGGAACTGGCGCTGCCGCCGGTGAAGATCCACTGCTCGATCCTGGCCGAGGACGCGATCAAGGCCGCGGTCGCCGACTACCGGCGCAAGCACAGCGACGGCGCCGCCACCGGCGAGGCGCAGGCCTGCGCCCCCGAGCACGTCGCCGCCGACTGAATCCCCGACCGCCAGCATTCGTTCCCGACATGTCCATCTCGCTCACCCCATCGGCGGCGAAGCACGTCGCCTCGCATATCGCCAAGCGCGGCAAGGGAATCGGCCTGCGGCTGGGCGTGCGCACATCCGGCTGCTCCGGCATGGCGTACAAGCTCGAGTTCGCCGACGAGGCGCAGGCCGACGACGTCCGCTTCGAGAGCCACGGTGTCACCGTCCTGGTCGACCCGCGCAGCCTGCCGTACCTCGACGGGACGGAGCTCGACTTCGCGCGCGAAGGGCTGAACGAGGGCTTCAGGTTCAACAACCCGAACGTGAAGGACGCCTGCGGCTGCGGGGAGAGCTTCACCGTCTAGATGCTGCATTGCGCGGCGGCGGCGTGCCGCCGTTGCGACACCGCCGGTCCCCCGCAGGCCGGGGATCGCCGTCGCCATGATCGATTTCTCCCGCAACCACTTCGCGCTTTTCGGACTCCCGGAACGCTTCCGCTGCGCGCCCGAGGCGCTCGATCGCGCCTATCGCGCGCTGCAGACCGAAGTGCATCCCGATCGCTTCGCGGCGGCGGCGGAGGGTGAGCGCCGCGTCGCGCTGCAGGCATCCGCCCGCGTCAACGAGGCGTACCGCACGCTGAAGGACCCCGTCGCCCGTGCCGAGTACCTGCTGGCGCTGCGCGAAGGCGGGGCAGCCGCGGCCGAGGACCGGAACCTGCCGCTGCCGTTCCTCGAGCGACAGCTCGAGCGCCGCGAACGGGCAGACGTCGCCGAGCGCGCGCGCGACGCGGCGGCGCTGGAGGCGCTGCTGGCCGACGTGCGCACCGAGGCGCGGGCGCTCGAGGAACGGCTCGCCCGCCTGCTCGACGCCGACGGCGCCTGGGACACGGCGAGGGCGGTTGCGCGCGAGTTCCGTTTCCTCACCAAGCTCGCGGCCGACCTCGACGTCATGCTCGACGGACTGGACGACTGATGGCGGCGCAACGCCCGGCGTTCGCTGCGCGCCGGCGCGCGCTGGCGTCAGCGGCGGGTGCCACGGCGCTGCTGGCGGCCGGTTGTGCCGGCGTGCCGATCGCCACCGTGGCGAAGCTCGCGGCGTTCCGCCCCGAGACGCTGCTCGACGCCGACCCGGCGGAACTCCGCGCGGCACTCGGCGCCGACGCGAAATTGCGGCCGCGAACCGGCCAGGCACCGCAGCTGACGTTGGCGCTCCGTCCTGCCGAATCCGGGACCTTTCCGCCGCTCGACCGCAGCATCGCGCTGCACGTCGACGACGGCGACGCGGTGCGGCTGGGCCTCGCGCCGGCGCGCCCGGGTCGGCAGTGGCTCCTCTACCGCCTCGATGCGCAGGGGGTGGCGGCGTTGCGGGAGGTGCAGGAGCTGATGCGCGCGGCGAGAAATGCCAAGCCGAAGCCGCACCGCGGTTCGCTGACCGTCAATGTGAGGCTTGAAGGCGTCGGCGGCGTCGCCCCGGAACTCCGCGACACCCGGCTCGAAACGTGGCTGCGGGTCACGACGGCCGACGGTTTCTTCAAGCTGTGGGAAGGCCGGCTGGGCGACGCGGAAGGACGAAGCTGATGGCCCTGCTGCAGATCTCCGAGCCGGACGCCTCTCCGCTGCCGCACCAGCGCCGGCTCGCCGTCGGCATCGACCTGGGCACGACCAACTCGCTGGTCGCGACGGTGAGAAGCGGCATCCCGGTGGTGCTCCCCGACGCCAACGGCCATCCGCTGTTGCCGTCGATCGTCCGCTTCGGCCCCGACGGCGTCACTGTCGGGCGCGACGCCCAAGATGAGCAGACGCGCGACCCGCAGAACACCATCGTCTCGGTCAAGCGGCTGATGGGCCGCGGCCTGGCCGACCTGTCCGACGCGCGGCGGTTCCCGTATCGCTTCGTCGACGGGCCGGGGATGGTGCGCATCGCCACCCGCGCCGGCGTCAAGTCGCCCGTCGAGGTGTCGGCGGAAGTGCTGCGCGTGCTGCGCGAGCGGGCCGAGGTGAGCCTCGGCGGGCCGCTGGTCGGCGCGGTGGTCACCGTCCCGGCATACTTCGACGACGCCCAGCGGCAGGCGACCAAGGACGCGGCGCGGCTCGCGGGGCTCAACGTGCTGCGGCTGCTCAACGAGCCGACCGCCGCGGCGATCGCCTACGGGCTCGACAACGCGAGCGAGGGCACCTACGCGGTGTTCGACCTGGGCGGCGGCACGTTCGACATCTCGATCCTGCGGCTGTCGCGCGGGGTGTTCGAGGTGCTGGCGACCAACGGCGATTCGGCGCTCGGCGGCGACGACTTCGACCACCGCGTCTACTGCTGGGCGATCGAGGACGCCGGGCTGCCGCCGCTGTCCGCCGAGGACACGCGGCGGCTGATGCTGCGCTCGCGCGAGGCGAAGGAGAACCTCACGCTGCACGGCTCGGCGCCGATCGTCGCCACGCTGTCGGGCGGGCGCAAGGTCGACCTGATGCTCACCGCCGAGACGTTCACGACAATCACTGCCAACCTGGTCGCGAAGACGCTGGCGCCGGTGCGCCGGGCGCTGCGCGACGCGGGGCTGCAACCGCAGGAGATCGACGGCGTGGTGATGGTCGGCGGCGCAACGCGGATGCCGCAGATCCAGAAGGCGGTCGCCGGGTTCTTCGGCCAGCCGCCGCTCAACAACCTCGATCCCGACCAGGTCGTGGCGCTGGGGGCGGCGATCCAGGCGAACGTGCTCGCCGGCAATCGCACCGCCGGCGACGACTGGCTGCTGCTCGACGTCATCCCGCTGTCGCTGGGCCTGGAGACGATGGGCTCGCTGGTCGAGAAGATCGTGCCGCGGAACTCGACGATCCCCGTCGCGCGGGCGCAGGAGTTCACCACCTTTCGCGACGGCCAGACGGCGATGGCGATCCACGTCGTCCAGGGTGAGCGCGAGCGCGTCGAGGACTGCCGCTCGCTCGCCCGCTTCGAGCTGCGCGGAATACCGCCGATGGCGGCCGGCGCGGCACGGATACGCGTGACGTTCCAGGTCGACGCCGACGGGCTGCTGGCGGTGTCCGCGCGTGAGCAGGCGTCGGGCATCGAGGCGGCCATCACCGTCAAGCCGTCGTACGGCCTCTCCGACGCCGAGATCGCGCGGATGCTGCAGGACTCGCAGGCGCACGCCGCCGACGACATGGCGGCCCGTGCGCTGGGCGAGGCGCGGGTCGAGGCCGACCAGCTGCTGGAAGCCATCGACGGCGCGCTGGCCGCCGACGGCGATCTGCTCGCACCCGACGAGCGCGCGGCGATCGACGCCTGCCGCGCGGCGCTGCGGGGCTGCCGCGACGGCGACGACCACCGGGCGCTGCTCGCCGCCACCGCGGAACTCAACGCCGCCACGGCGGAGTTCGCCGGGCGCCGCATGGATCGCAGCGTCAACCGCGCCCTCAAGGGGCGCCAGGTCGACGCGCTCGGCTGACGCTCCGGTTCCGACCCTTCCTGCCCCCACCGACCATGACCCAGATCGTCGTCCTGCCCCACGTCGAGATCTGCCCCGACGGCAAGACCTTCGAGGCAGAGCCCGGAGCCTCGATCTGCGACAGCCTGCTCGCCAACGGCGTCGAGATCGAGCACGCCTGCGAGAAGTCCTGCGCGTGCACGACCTGCCACGTGATCGTCCGCGAAGGCTTTGCGTCGCTGACGCCCTCGACCGACGACGAGGACGACCTGCTCGACCGGGCCTGGGGACTGACCTCGGTGTCGCGGCTGTCGTGCCAGGCCCGGGTCGGCAGCGAGAAGCTGGTGCTGGAGATCCCCAGGTACACGATCAACTACGCCAAGGAGGGCGGGCGATGAAATGGACGGACACCCGCGAGATCGCGATAGCGCTGTCCGAGGCGCATCCGGGCGTCGACCCGCTTGCCGTGCGCTTCACCGACCTGCACGCCTGGGTGTGCGCGCTGCCGGGGTTCGCCGACGCTCCCGAGCGCTCGGGCGAGAAGATCCTCGAGGCGATCCAGATGGCGTGGATCGACGAGGCCGACTGATCCGGGTGCCTCGTCAGCCGCCGTGCGACGGCGTCCGGCGGGCGGCAGCGAGGCGGTTGAAGATGTCGCGGCTGATGCCGGTGACGGCGAGGAAGTTCTCGCGCTCGGCCAGCAGCCGTGATACCTGATAGGACTCCTGCATGACGATCAGGCTGTAGCCCAGCACGGC